>Ga0209040_10001515_pt1 | contig 18414 bp, 10 predicted proteins | sample BogFormECP12_OM3_FD_188240 | JGI IMG/M metagenome (GOLD analysis project Ga0209040, IMG submission 188240) | Bog forest soil microbial communities from Calvert Island, British Columbia, Canada - ECP12_OM3 (SPAdes) (version 2) | ecosystem: Environmental > Aquatic > Freshwater > Wetlands > Bog ...
ACCAAGAGGCGGGGTAAGAGCTGAGCGGGTCGTTCGGGGTGAGTTGTTGTTCGCCGCCGGAGCCGTCCGCGCGCACGCGGTAGATGCTCTCTCCCACGCCCAGGTGCGCGCCTCCGGAGTAGGAGTAGGTGAGGTACTGGCCGTCGGGCGACCAGATGGGGAAATTGGCGGAGCCGACTTTCATGGTGATGGGTGTGGTGGTGCCGCGCAGCAGGTCGTAGACCCAGATGCCGCCAACGGCGCGTTCGAAGGCGATTTTCTTGCCGTCGGGCGAGACGCGCGGCGAGGTGGAGTCCGGCGAGCCCTTGACGAGCACGCTGCCGTTGCCCTGACGATCCAGGAGCACGACGTTGAGATTTTCTTTATTGGCGGCGCCGGACATATAGATGGCGGTGCCGTTAGCGGAGGCGGCAAACTGCACACCGCCGTTGGAGATGTCGGAGTCCACGTTTTGCAAGACGGGAATGGCGGCGCCAGTGAGCTTGAGGGCTTTGGCATCGAAAGGAGCAACGAAGCAGGTCCCTTGCGAGAAATAGACCAGATAGCCCCCGGGAAGGAAGCGGCCAAAGGTGGCGTTCTCGACGAGGACTTTGGCTTGGCCGGTGGCGAGGTCGGCGGCTTGCACGGAGGCCTGGCCGAAAAAATTATTGTTGGAGGAGGCGGTGAAGAGGAAAGATTTTCCATCGGGGAGGAATTGCGGCCAGCGATGGGTGGTTTCCAGGCGCGCGGAGTCGAGACGCGTGACTTGTTGCGGAGGGCCGCCGGAAGCGGGGATGCGGTAGAGCGGACTGGTGAAGGCGGTGGTGAAGACGATGGTGTCGTCCTGGCTCCAAGTGCCGCCGCGAGAGCCCGGAGCGGTGGCTAAATCGATGGGAGCGCCACCATGCACGGAGACTTTTTTGAGTTTGCCGTCGGCGAAGAATCCGAGCCATTGGCCGTCGGGCGAGAAGAACGGAGCGGCGGCGAGGGCGGCGCCTTGCAGAACAACGGGGTTGGGCTGATCCAGCTCGCGAATGTACAGCTGGCCCGTGTCCACGCTCGGCTGGTGGGCTACGTAGGCAATGCGCGAGCCATCGGGAGAGATGGCGAAGGCCGGACCGTTGATGAGGGCCAGCTTCTGGTCGGGGGGAATGGCCAAGGTCAGTTGGATGGATTTTTGCGCGGAGGAATTTGAGGATGAGCGAAGAGTGAAGATGGCGCCCAGGAGAGCCACGCCTAAGAGCGCCGCGAGGCCCCAGGGCAAGAGGCTGCGCCATGCCGGGGTGATGGCTTGCGCAGGCGCGACGGCGGCCGGGGCCGAGGGCTCGGGCGCGCCGGAGAGAACTTCGTCGAGAGAGATGCGCGCATCACCGATGGCTTGGAGGCGCTGGCGGGGATCTTTTTGCAGGCAGCGCTGGACGAGGACGCGGAGGCGGCCCGGAGTGTTGGCGGGGAGCAGAGACCAGTCTGGCGGGTCTTTGATGACGGCAGCGAGGGTGTCGGAGACGGTTTCGCCACTGAAGGGCATTTTGCCCGTGAGCATTTCGTACAGCACGCAGCCGAAGGCCCAGATGTCCGCGCGGCGGTCGGCGGATTTGCCGCGGGCTTGCTCGGGGGACATATAGGCGGCGGTGCCGATGATGATGCCGGCTTGCGTGGCCATGCGGGTCATGGTGGGAGAGCTGCCAATGTCGGCGGCCGCGGGTTCATTTTCGAGAGCTTTGGCGAGGCCGAAGTCGAGAACTTTTACGGTGTCTTCGGGCGTGACTTTGACGTTGGCGGGTTTTAGATCGCGATGGACGATGCCGCGTTCGTGGGCGTATTCGAGGGCTTCGCAGATTTGTTTGGCGATCGGCAGGGCTTCGGCGATGGAGATGGGGCCGGATTTGACACGGTCCGCAAGAGTGGGGCCTTCGACCAATTCCATAACCAAGGCGTGCGTGACGCCGGAATCTTCGAAGCCGTAGATGGCGGCGATGTTGGGGTGATTGAGCGCGGCGAGGAGGGTGGCTTCGCGGCGGAAGCGGGCCAGGCGCTCGGGATCGGCGGCGACTCCGGCGGGCAAAACTTTCAGGGCAACTTGGCGGCTGAGTTTGCTGTCGCGGGAGCGGTAGACTTCGCCCATGCCGCCTACGCCGAGGAGTGAATTTATTTCGTAGATGCCGATTTTGGTGCCGGAGATGAGGGGCATGGGTTGGCTGGGGAATTATAGAGCGGATGCGATGGATAGCGGAGAAAAATAAACGAAAGGATTCTGTGCAGCTATTGGATGTGCGTTTTGCGATGAAAAAAGGCGTCGCGCCGCCGCGTCCCGAATGAACTGGCGGCGTAATCTCAACTAAACAATTTCGCAGGGTTTGGCGGACCACCCTCCGCGCTGACGGCTGGACTGGAGGAGGATTTCAGGTATTCGTCGAGCTTGAGAAATTTGCGGCCTAAGGCGGGGCTGAAGATGGACCAGAGGTCTTCGCCGCTGGGGGTGGCTAGAGCGGAGCGGACGGCGGCCAGTTTTGAGTCCAGATCGTCGAGGTAGTGGAAGACCAGGGCTTCGCGGATCATGGGAAGTTTGGGTGAGCCGAACTCGTATTCGCCGTGGTGGCTGATTAGCAGGTGCTGGACTACGGCTTTCAGCTGCGGGGGGAAGCCGGGGATGGCGTCCATGGCTTTTGAGACGGACTCCAATTCGATGACGATGTGGCCGAGGAGCTGGCCCTCGGTGGTGTAGCTTACGGCGCGTTCGTAGCAGAGTTCGTCGAGCTTGCCGACGTCGTGGAGGGCGGCGACGGTTATGAGCAGGTCGGCGTTCAGCTCGGGGTAATGGGCGGCGATTTGTTTGGCGAGGCCGCAAAGGCCGACGACGTGTTCGAGGAGGCCGCCGATGAAGGCGTGGTGCATGACTTTGGCGGCCGGAGCGCGCTTGAAGCGCGGGGCGACTTGCGGGTCGTTGAGGATGCCGAGGACTAATTTGTTGAGCCAGGGATTTTCGATTTCGGCGGCGTAGCCCTGGAGGCGCGACCACATTTGGTCGACGTTCTCTTTGGTGTGAGGCAGGAAGTCGGCGAGATCGATCTCTTCGGGGGTGGCGCGACGAACTTGTTGCAGGACTAACTGTGGCTTGTTGCGGTAGATCTCCACGCGGGCAGCTACTTTTACGAAATCGTCGCGGTTGATGTCTTTGGCGATGGCTTCGAAGGCGTCCCAGATACGGGCTTCAACGGTGCCACTCTTATCGCCGAGCTCCATGCGCAGGTACTGCTTGCCTTCGCGGGTGTTGCGGATCTCTTTTTCGTGCACTAAGAAGAAGGACGTGATGCTTTGTTCGGTGGCTAGTTCGGTGACGAAAGATTTCTTCATTGTTCCTTTTCTATTTAGCTTAAACGACTAGGCTGGCGGCGCGGAAGCGGGCGTGGCGTCGGGCGCGGCGGTGTCGCCGGAGCGTTTGCCGAATAGCAGGAACTTCTTATGGCCTTTTTTTGTTTTCACGACTTCAGGCGTGGCGCTGACTTCCATGATTTCGGAGTTGCCGCCGCCGGCGATGTCCTGGTAGCCGGGCTTGATGACCACGTAGCTTTGCTGGCGCAGAGTTTTTAGATATTCGCGAACGGCAGGTTCGAGGCGCTCGTTGTAGAGCTTCTCGGAGATTTCGTTTTGCACTTTGTCGAGGGGCTGCTCGCCTTCCGCGTAATGTTCGAGAACTTGCAGGATGAGGAAGCCCTGCTTGGTTTCCATCACGTCGGTGAGTTCGTTGCGCTTCATGGCAAAGACTTTGTCTTCCAATACTTTCGAGAGTTCGCCGCGCTTGTAGATACCCAGAAAGCCGCCTTGCTTGGCGGTGCTGCCGTCGGACATGCGCTTGGCGATTTCGGCGAAGTCTTCGCCGTCTTGCACGCGCTTGAGGGCGGTTTCGGCTTTCTTCTTGAGGTCGGGAATTTCGTCGGGCTTCTTCCCTTCCGTGCTGATTTCGATTTCGCGGAGGGCGACTTGTTCGGGGCGAACGAATTCGGATTTATGAGCGTCGTAATATTTTTGTACGTCTTCCCTGCCGATGGTGATGTGCGAGCCGACTTCGCTGCCGATGACTTGTTGGGTGAGCAGGCCGTTGCGGATGTTGTTCTTGAAGTCCTCCCAGTTCAGGCCTTGGGCGGTGACCGCTTTTTCCAGATCTTCCATGCTGTCGAGTTTGTTCTGAATGCGGATCTGGTCCAGTTTCTTGATGACTTGAGGCTCGACGCTGGTGCCCATATCCTTGGCGCGCTGGACGAGCAAGGATTGGTCGATCAGGTCACGGAGCGCGTTTTTCCGGCGGTCCTCGGTTTCATTGGCTAGTTGTTCCGGAGTGCAGCGGTTCTGGCAGTCGGCTTTGGCGTCTTCTTCGGCGGTGGTCAGGGCTTTATCGTACTCGGACTTGGTGATGATTTCGTTGTTCACCCGGGCGATGATCTCTTCGACGGTTTTGCCGGCGTTGGGGTCGACGGCGGGCTTGGCCGGTTTCGGAGCGGGCTTCGGTGCCGTTTTCGTAGCGGGTTTGGCGGCGGTCTCCGGCTCCGGTTCGGCCATGCCGGGTTTCTCTAGCGTGGGGGCTTGCTGGGCAGGCGGAGTTTGCTGGGCTTGCGCGGGGAGGACCGGCAGCGCGAAGCACAAAGCCATTGGTAAAAGCAGGTTACGCATGAAGCTCCTTAATATGGTTGAAGCTAAAGTTTAGCTCTGCCCTTGCAGGCCTAGCAATACGTTTCTGACGGCATCGGCGGCGGGCTCGCCGCGGCTTACTTCCATCCACAGGACGCCGCTGGGGTCGAGTTTGATGCCCTTGCGCGAACGGACCACGCTGACAAGCTTTGCAGGGTCGAGCTGGGTTTCCGGGTGAAAGCGGATGGCGATGCGGCTGCCCTGGCGCTCGACCGCGGAAATGCGCAGACGCTCGCACATAGATTTGAGGACGGAGTACTGCAAAAGGTTTTCTATGCTGGCGGGGACGGGGCCGAAGCGGTCTTCGAGTTCGCGGCGGACGTCGGCGCGCTCGGCGTCGGTGGCGATGGTGGAGATGCGTTTGTAGGTGCGCAGGCGGAGGTTTTCGCTGGGGATGTAGTCTTGCGGGATACGCACGTCGAAGCCCAGGCTGATGGTGGTGCGCAGTTCGGGGGCGACTTCCTGGCCTTTCATCTTGCTGACGGCCCGCTCGAGCATCTGGCAGTACATGTCAAAGCCTACGGCGTCAATGTGGCCGTGCTGCTGGCGCCCGAGCATGTTTCCCGCGCCGCGAAGTTCGAGGTCCAGGGCGGCGATTCGGAAGCCTGCGCCTAGTTCGCTGAATTCTTTCATGGCGGAGAGGCGTTTTCTGGCGATGTCAGAGAGGATGGTTTCGGGCGGAACGAGGAGATAGGCGTAGGCGCGCTGGGCGGAACGGCCTACCCGGCCGCGCAATTGATAGAGTTCTGCAAGGCCGAGGCGGTCGGCGCGATTGATCAGGATGGTGTTGGCGCGGGGAATGTCCAGACCGTTTTCTACGATTGTTGTGGCGACTAAAACGTCAGCTTCGTCGCGAATGAATTTCAGCATTACGTTTTCTAATTCTTTTTCGCCCATCTGGCCGTGGCCGACGACTACGCGAGCTTTGGGAACCAATTTTTGGACCAGGGCGGCCAGGGAGTAGATAGACTCGATGCGGTTGTGGATGAAGTAGACCTGGCCGTCGCGGGCGAGTTCGGTTTCGATGGCGCGTTGCAGGAGTTCTTCTTGAAAAGGAGCTACCACCGTTTGAATGGCGAGGCGATCGCGCGGCGGGGTTTCGATGACCGACATATCGCGCAGGCCGACCAGCGACATGTGCAGGGTGCGGGGGATCGGCGTGGCGCTCAGTGCTAGCGCATCCACGTTTTTGCTCATTTCCTTGAGGCGCTCTTTGTGGGCCACGCCGAAGCGCTGCTCTTCGTCGACAATCAGGAGGCCGAGATCGTGGAACTTCACGTCTTTGCTTAGGAGGCGGTGAGTCCCAATGATGATGTCGACCGTGCCGGCTTCGACGCCGGCGAGGATTTTCTTCTGCTCGGCAGGGGTGCGGAAGCGGCTGAGCATTTCGATGCGCATGGGGAAGGCGGCGAAACGCTGCTTGAAGGTTTCGTAGTGCTGGAACGCCAGAATCGTGGTGGGGGAAAGTAAAGCGACTTGTTTGCTGTCGGCGACGGCTTTGAAGGCGGCGCGCATGGCGACTTCGGTTTTGCCGTAGCCGACATCGCCGCAGAGGAGGCGATCCATGGGCGTGGCGCGCTCCATGTCTTTTTTTATGTCGGCAACGGCACTGTTCTGGTCCGCGGTTTCTTCGAACTCGAAGGCGTCCTCGAATTCGCGCTGGAAATTCCCGTCGGGGGTGAAGGCAAACCCTTCGGCGGTTTTTCGTTCGGCGTAGAGGGCGAGAAGTTGATCGGCCATGTCCTCCACGGCTTTGCGGGCGCGCGTTTTGCGGGTGTTCCAGGCGGTGCCGCCGAGTTTGTCGAGGGGTGGATGATCGCCTTCCACGACGCGATAGCTCTGGACCAGGTCCATGCGTTCGAGGGGTACATAGAGGCGCGCATCATCGGCGTATTTCAGCAGCATGAATTCGCCGCCGCGCCCGTCGGATTCTATTTGCCGCAGGCCCTCGAATTGCCCGATGCCGTGGTCGACGTGGACGACAAAGTCGCCGGGCTTGAGGTTGGCGAAATCGCTGAAAAAACCGGAGGTGCGGATTTTGCGGCTGGGACGGTCGAGAACCGGCGCGACATCGAAGAGATCACCCTGCCCGTACAGAGTGACGCGCGCGTCGGGGAAGGCCACGCCCTCGGCGAATGGCGCGCGGATGAGGAGCAGCTTTGCGAGTTCGTGCGCGGCTTCGGCGGTGAATCCCGCGGCGGCGTCTTCGGATTCGCCGAGCACGTACGGAGCTTCGTACTCGCGGCAGATGTCGGCAAGGCGTTCGAGTTCGCCGGTACTGGCAGCGGTCAGGAAGACGCTGCCGCCTTCAGCGAGTTGCGATTTCACCGCGGCCATGCAGGCGACCACGTCGCCGTGATAGCGGGCGCTGGGGCGGGAGGAGAGTTCGAATTGCGGGCCACCGCCAGTGCCGACCGCCAATTGTTCCAGCTCGATTTCGGAGCCTTTGCGCAACGCGGCGGAGAGTTCTTCGGGCGTCCAGAAAAAATGGTTGGCGCTGGGGGAGTTGGCTTGGCCGTGGCGCTCATAATTCGCGGTGGCGGCTTCCAAATGCTTCGCAGCTACTTCGAGAAGGGTTTGCGGCTCGTCGAGAAAAATAATGGGACGCAGCGAGCTTTCCGAGATTTCGAACAATGAAGCCGGGCCGGGAGGGAGAGAAGGCCCGAAGTAGCTGGGCGTTTCCCAAACGGAAGGCTCGTCGTCGGCATTGGTGATGGTTGGCGCGAAGGACCATTCCGTCAGCGGCAGCAGCGTGGCGCGGCCTACGGGAGAGATGGAGCGCTGGGTGCGGGGGTCGAATTCGCGAACGGACTCGACGGTGTCGCCGAGGAGTTCGATGCGGACGGGTCGCGCGGCTTCCGGGGAGAAAACGTCGATGATGCCGCCGCGTACAGCGAATTGGCCGGGGAGTTCGACCATTTCCGTGCGCGTGTAACCGACGGAGCCGAGATGCGTGAGCAATTCCTCGTGGGGGACTTCGGCGTCTTTGGAGAGCGTGCGAGCGAGCGATAAATAGGTGACTGGGTCTTGATAGCGCCACAGTGCGGCCACCACGGGCGCAATGACCAGCGAGATTTGGCCGTCAGTGAGACGGAAGAGCGTGGCGGCGCGGCGCTCTAATATGTCCGCATGAGGGCTTTGCGACTCCCATGGCAGGGTGTCGAAGGCGGGCAGCGTGGCCACACTGGCGGCGGGACCGGGAAAAATACTAAAGAAGAAACGCAGGGTGTCCGAAAGAGTTTCGGCACGGCGGTTCGAGTCCGTGATGAAGAAGGCCGGGCGGCGCAATTCGCGTGTTAGGTAGGCGGCGACTAGCGCCTTGGCTACATCGTGCAGACCGGAGAGCGAGACGTGATTGCCGCCCGCGCGCAATTCGGCCAGTGTGCCGTGCAGCGCGGGATGGCTCAGCACGGGTTCGAGGCGTTCGCGGACTACGGGAAATATCATGCGTACGTGATCAGCGCTCCGCTCGAACAGCGCCGCGCCTGGCTTGCGGTTCTGAAGCTGCGCCGGCGCGAATCTTTTGCAGGATGGCGGTGGTGGAATAGCCGGGCGTTACCGGGATGGAAACTACGCGGCCGCCAGCGGATTCCACCTCTTCGCGGCCAACGATTTGATCGCCCGGCCAATCGCCGCCTTTGACCAGCACGTCGGGCAGCAGAGCGGCGATGATTTCGCGGGGCGTGGGCTCGTCGAAGATTACGACGGCATCGACGCATTCGAGCGCGGCAAGAATTTCCGCGCGTTCGCGTTCGGGAAGGATGGGACGGCCGGGACCTTTTAATTCGCGCACACCTCGATCGCTGTTCAGGCCTACGATCAGGACGTCGCTCAGCTTGCGCGCGGCCTCCAACGTGCGAATATGTCCGGGATGCAGAAGATCGAAGCAGCCGTTGGTGAAGACTACTTTCTCACCTTCGGGACGTTGCGCTACGGGGTAAGGGCCCGCGGTGCAATCCTCGGCGAAGAGAGCTTCGTGTTTGTCGTTGTGTTTGCCGCGGCCAAACCGCAGAATCGCTTGTTCCAGCGTAAGAATTCCAAAACTCAAAGGATCTCCATGCGGACGCACAGCATACCGGGAAGTTGTGAAACGACAGTTTATCACGTGGGCATGGCCGGCGCTGCGTTGCGGCTGCTCTCGCGATGAGCACTCCTGCGAACGACGCGTTGGCACAGCCACGCAAGAAGAAACGTTTAATCATTCGCGCGGTGCTCGGCGTGACGCTCATCGCGGCGGCTCTACTGATGGCGCTGCCGCATCCTCTTCACGAGCGCAACTTCCTGATCGATGCCGGCGGCTGCCATTTGCAGACCACGGTGTATGAACCCGCAGGCGTAACGTCCAAGGAGAACACCGCCGGCAATGTCGCGAACTCTTCCAATCGCGGTACGGTGCTACTGCTGCACGGGCTGGCAGCCAACCGAAAGATTGTGTCCTACCTGGCGGAGGGTTTCGCGCTGCAGGGTTTGCGCGTGTTCGTGCCGGATCTGCCGGGACACGGGCGCACGGAAGGACCCTTCTCCGCGGCGCGAAGCGAGGAGTGCAGCGAAAACTTGTTGCGCGAATTGCGCTCGCGCGGACTGGCGCCGCCGGACCGCACCATTCTCGCAGGACACTCCATGGGCGGAGCCATCGCCATTCGCGTAGCCGCGGGTGTGCCGGTCGCCGGAGTGATTGCGATTTCTCCGGCGCCGATGCGCGCCGCGCATGGCGCGCCCACGGACGCCCTGCTTTTCGACAATCCGCCGCCTCTGCCGCCGAACACGGAGATCATCAACGGCGGCTTCGAGCCAGCGCAGATGACCGCGAATTCCCGCGACTTGCTGCAGCCGGGCCGCGACCTGAATTCGCACTACGACTTGATCCCGTGGGCCACGCACGCGGGCTTGCTGTGGCGGCCCGCGGTTGTGCGCCTGGAGCAGAATTGGGCGGCAAAAGTGTTGCGATTGGGCGCGCAAAATTCTTCGCAGGGCGACCGCGCAACATCCCCACCGACCGGCGGACCAATCGGCTATAAATTGCCATCGCGTTTGCGCCTGGCGGGATGTCTGGTCGGGGTGGCGGGCTTTTTTCTGATCGCGGGACCGTTTTTGCGCGAAGCGACGGCCATTAAGGCTCCCCGCAAAGACGAAATCGTTCCCGACTCCGGGGCCCGTGCGGTGCCCTGGTGGAGAGCAACGCTGGAACTTCTGGTGGCCGGCGCGCTGGTCGCGGTGCTGCTGCGTTATTGGATGCCGCTGCATCTGGTACGACTGTTCGAAGGCGATTATCTTGCGGCGTTTTTGCTGTTCAGCGGACTGCTCCTGATTGCCATTCACTGGAAAGAGTTTGTGCCAATATTCAACTTTCGCAGCAGCGCTACGCTAGGCGCTGTGTTCGCCGCTGTTGTGCTGTTCCTGCTCTTCAGCGCCTGGTCCGAACTTTCGCTTACGGAGGCCTGGCTGGACGCGACGCGCTGGCAACGATTTCCGCTGCTCTTTATCACCCTGATTCCCTGCCTGATCGCGGAAGAAATTTTACTGGGGCCGCCGCGGGCGGGCGGCGTTTGGCAACGCGTCGCCTCGGCGATGTTCTACCGCTTTCTGCTATGGCTGGCGCTTCTCCTGGGTATCCTTTTGCTGCACAGCGGCGCAATCCTGGTCGTGCTGCTGGCGCCGTATTTTGCAGTGCTGAGCATGGCGCAGCGCCGCGGCATGGACGTTGTCCGGGAAGTTACCCGCTCTCCGGCAGCAGCGGCGCTCTTCGGTGCTATACTTCTGACTGGTTTTTGCCTGGTGATTTTCCCGCTGCTATAGGGGTTTTTCACCTGTTCGGCCCCGTCCCCCTGCCGGGCCATCGTAAACGGGTACCGCGCCCGGATCGGAAATCGCGAAAACTCGCGAGCACGCTTATGGCTGAAGTGGCGATTGTCGGTGGTGGACCGTCCGGTGCAATGTGCGGGGAGCAGTTGGCCCGCGCGGGGCACAAGGTAAAAATCTTTGATGAGCACCTGGCGTGGGAAAAGCCCTGTGGCGGCGGACTGACGCACAAAGCCATCACCAGCTTCCCTTTTCTGCTCGACAACCCCTATCCCAAAAAACTGGTGCGCGCCGTGCAGCTCATCGCCAGCGACGAGCAGAGCGTGACCATGAAGATGGCCCATCCCATCGTGATTTATTCGCGCACGGTGCTGAATGGCCTGCTGCTCTCGCGTGCCGAGGAAGCCGGATGCCGCGTGCAACGCTCCCACGTCATTGGTGTGGACACAAGCGGTGACAAGCCGCGCTTTTGCGCAGACGGTGAATGGCACAACACCGACTACCTGGTACTGGCCGCGGGGGCGCGCAATCAATTGCTCCCAGAGACCCGCCCGTTGCAGCGCGACGAACTGGAAATGACGCAGGGCTATTTCGTCCCGGAGACCGCCGACGCCATCACGATCAAATTCCTGCCGCATTTTGAGGGCTATATCTGGTCGTTTCCGCGGCAGGACCATCTGTCGGTGGGCATTTGCGGGAGCATGTCCGCGCATACCAGCGCGGAGCTGAAGTTGCACCTCGGCACCTTCGTTGATCGGCAAAAAATCTCCACGGAGGGCGCGAAGTTCTACAGCCACGTGCTGCCTTCTCCGCAGGAACACACTTTATCGCAGCGTCCGGTGGTGGGGCGCAACTGGGCCATGATCGGCGACGCCGCGGCGTGCGTGGACCCGCTCACGGGCGAAGGACTATTTTATGCCCTACGTTCCGGCGAACTGCTGGGGCGCGCACTGGCGGAAGGCTGTCCGGAAAAATATCCCGCGCGCATGAAAGCAGCGTTTTCCGCGGAGCTGGAGTTTGCGGCGCGCATTGTGCGGCGTTTCTATCGCGGCTCTTTCCTGGGCACTTCGGTGCCCACGCGCATGGTGCAGTTCATGCGCAAGAGTCCGGTGTTTCGCCAGTTGGTTGGCGACCTTTTCAGCGGCGCGCAAGACTATACTTCTCTGAAGCAGCGAGTGCTCGGGCACCTGGGAATTTCGCTCAGCCAGTTTGTTTCCAGCGTGCTGAATTTTGAGCCGCCCGCGGTGGCGCGCGTGCCCCGCGGCAGCAACGCCAGCGATTAGAACTTCGTTCGCGTTAGAGTCCACTGCCGCAAAAGCGGGACCGCGCCTCCCGCACTCCACAGGAACTGCCGGCGCGATTGGCGATATAACATTGCGAAACCTCGGGCATCCAACCTCCATCGGTCATCGCCAGCGCACCTCATCCATGCCCTCGGAAAGCGACAACTCGCTCACTAAGAAGGAAAAACGCAAGCAGGCGTGGAAGAGTCTGCCGGACGTGTGGGCGCTGATGCATCCGCGGCGCGGGCTGTTGATCGCAGGTTTCGCACTGATGGCCGTGAACCGCCTGTCTGGCCTGGTGCTGCCGGCATCCACGAAATTCTTTGTGGACAACGTGGTCACCAAGAAGCAGATCCACCTGCTGACGCCCATCGTGCTGGGCGTACTGGCAGCGACCATCCTGCAGGGCATCACCTCGTTCACGCTGACGCAATTGCTTTCCAAATCCGCGCAAAAAATGATCACCGACCTGCGCCGGCAGGTCCAGGCGCATATCGGGCGCTTGCCGGTTTCCTTTTACGACGCCAACAAGACCGGCGTGCTGGTCTCGCGCATCATGAGCGACGTGGAGGGCGTGCGCAATCTGGTGGGCACCGGCCTGGTGGAATTTGTCGGCGGCATCATGACCGCAGTGATCGCGCTGATCTATCTAATTCGCACCAGCGTGACCATGACCGCCGTGGCTTTTTCCGTGCTGCTGATTTTTGGCTTCGCCATCAACAAAGCGTTTGCGACCATCCGACCGATTTTCCGCGCGCGTCCCAAAATTACAGCCGAGGTGACCGGGCGGCTCACCGAATCGCTTGGCGGTGTGCGCGTGGTGAAGGGCTATCACGCCGAAGGGCGAGAGGAGGGCATCTTCGCCACCGGAGTGCAGCGCCTGCTGGACAATGTGCTGAAAACGCTGACGGCCACTTCGCTGATGAGTCTGTCCGCCGCCGGTCTGATGGGCATCGTCAGCGCCTTCATCATGGAATTGGGCGCACATCGGATGCTCGCCGGTACCATGACTCTGGGGGAATTTTTCTCCTTCAACGTTTTCCTGGGATTGCTGATCGCTCCGGTCTTTCAGATCGTAGCCATTGGCACGCAGATCACCGAAGCCATCACGGGGCTCGAGCGCACCCGCGAAATTCTGAATGAAACCAAGGAAGACGACGACCCGCGCCGCACCGTCACGCTAGAGCGCATCAACGGCCAAGTGGTGCTCGAAGACGTCAGTTTTGCCTACGACGTGCGCAAGGAAGTGCTGCACAACATCAGCTTCACCGCCGAACCGGGAACTGTCACGGCATTAGTCGGGCCATCTGGAGCGGGAAAATCTACCATCATCGGTTTGCTGGCAGCGTTCTACGTTCCGGCCTCGGGGCGCGTGCTGGTCGATGGCATCGACCTGTCCACCGTGAAGCTGGAGTCTTATCGCACGCAGCTCGGCGTGGTGCTCCAAGAAACATTTTTATTCGACGGAACCATTCGCGAGAATGTGGGGTTTGCGCGGCCGGATGCCACCGAGGCGGAAATTCTGGCCGCCTGCCGCATCGCCCGTGTCGACGAATTCGCGGAGAATTTCGAGCAGAAGTACGAGACCGTGGTCGGCGAACGGGGTATCCGCCTCTCTGGCGGACAGAAGCAGCGCGTTTCGATTGCGCGCGCCATTTTAGCGGATCCCCGCATTCTGATCCTCGACGAAGCTACCTCCAGCCTGGATTCCGAATCTGAAGCGTTAATTCAAGAGGGTTTGCGGTACCTGATGCGCGGGCGCACCACATTCGTGATCGCCCACCGGCTTTCCACCATTCGCCGCGCCGAACAAATCCTGGTCGTTGAGGCTGGCCGCATCATCGAGCGCGGTACTCACGAGTCGCTGTATGCCCTTGGCGGCCGATACTACGATCTCTACACCAAGCAGCACGCGGTGGCGTCGAATCTGTTTCTCGCTCCCGGCGAGAGCAGCGCCGACGGCGACGAGTCCGCCGTATCTGACGATAATCGGCGCGCCGGCAATGGCGGTAAAGACGCCGGAGTGACCGACGCCTTGCGCCTCATCCGCGGAAGTTAATCACGGCCAAATGGAGCCTTCGGGAGAGGTATCCACCCGGGGATCGAGGGGACGCGAACTTTTGTGCCCCAACTGGCGATGGATGGCGGAGCCTCCTAAGGCAGGAAGCGACGTTACGCCGTCAGACGCCGCGCAATCACTGCCTTCTTCGGACCCGGGGGCGGGATGATGGTGGCCATCTTGCGAATCATGGCAACCACCAAGCGCTTATCGCCGTCCGAGAGCGTGTTGCTGTATTTCTTGATCTCCGCCAGGAAACGGATTTCGTCTCCGGAGAGTTCCCCAAGCATCTTCTGCGTCTCTTTGTCCCGAGGCGTTTCCGTTCCGGGAAAAAAATCCGCCAGTGAGATGTCCATGGCCTGCGCGATTTTCGCCAGCGTCTCGAGCGAAGGCACGGTGTGCCCGTTCTCGACGCGCGACAAATAGCAGCGCAGCAATCCAGTGCGCCGCTCGATGTCTCCCTGGGAAAGGCCGCGTTGGCTGCGGTAGCTCTTGATGACTTCCCCGATGTTTACTCTTGGTTTCTCTTTTGGCACGTTGTACCTCCACCTACGGGTAGCCTATTTACTAACAGCCAGAAGAGCAAGGAAAAAGTACTAGGGATTGTTCACAGTTTGATAACGGGGTTGGCGGGAAACGAACTGTCCCGTATTGGAACACGCTAAAGTGCCAGAATGGAACCACTTACAGTTCCAGAATAGGACGGCTTCGCCCTCTATCGCCCTTAAATCCGCTCGATTCTGTCTAGAATTGGCAGCGGCGTCTACCCCTTACCGTCGGACTTCGCCACGTCCTAGCGGGCTGTGGCGTTCACGGTTGCGGGTTGCTGCAGCCGGAACTCCAGCAGAGTTTCGCTCGGCACCTTCACCTCTTTGCCACGCGTAAACACCTGCACCCCCGCGCCCGCCGCGCCGCCGACGCCCGCGCCGATGGCCGCGCCCGTTCCGCCGCCGGCAATTCCGCCGATGATGGCGCCCAACACCGCACCACCGCCTACTTTCTTGGCGGTGTCGCCGCCGCGGCCCTTCCCTTTCAGGGTGTAATCGTCGCTGACCAAGGGATAGGTTTGTCCGTCGACGACCAAGCTGGTCAATTGCAACTCCAGCTCCGCGCTGCCGCTGAAATGCCCGGCCTCCTTGGCATAGTCCAGCTTGCCGTACACGTCCGTGCCGCGCCGCGCAACCAATACGCCGTTGATCAACAGATCGGTCTCCAGGCTGGCGTGAAATACGTCACCGACATTGTTTTTCTTAGAGTCCACGCTATCGATCATGCGGATGAGGATGCTCTGGCCCGCGGGTAGCGTCACCGAGCTACCGGGAGTGGCAGGAGCCGCGGGCGCGCTGGCCAGCGCTGCTCCGCGCGGCGATGGAGCGTCGGCGGGAGCGGGAGGCGGCGCTGGGGCATCAGGAAGAGGGCCAGCACTGGCTTGTTGGTCATTTTGCTGAGACGGGGGCGCATTATTGTCCTGGGTTGGCGGAGGCGCAGGAGGCGGCGGCGCGTTGCCTTGTTCGTGGTAATTGCTGGTGAACGTGAGCGCGACGATGTCGTTGACGCTGAAGGTCTTCACCTCACCGTTCCACTCAAAGCGCAGGACCGCTTGCGTGCCGCCCAGGAAGCGGCCTTGGAGCACGCGGCCGTCCTTCAGTTCCAGCGTGTCCGCCGTCGCGGTGCCGGCCAGCAACACCCCAAACGTGGCCATCGCGGCAATTTTCTTCCAGACTCTCACGGTGCACCTCTCTGCGCCGGCCATCACCGGCGCCTTCGGCAAATTATAGACCATAGGATGAATTGGACGCGGACTTTGGTTGCGTAACTATTAGTTGCGCAGACTGCGGTTATTCTGATTGCTTACAAGCTTCCGTGGGCCGTGGGAGCAGGTACACCAGCAGCGCAGCCACCAACGAAGCGGCGGCGATCAGGTTGGTCATCAGCAGATAGGAATGGTATCGGTCAAACACGCGGCCCATCAGCAGCGCCCCGCCGGCCGCGCCCAGCGTGCCGGCGGCCATAAAATACCCAAGAAATTCGCCATACGACGCTAGCCCAAAATACCGGCCGACCAGATACGGCATGACGCCATTGTCAGCCCCCAGAGCGGCGCCGAGAAAGATCACCGCCAGCGTCAGCGCCACCCCGGGGCGTGCCACGCCAATCCCCGCGACGCCTATCCCGGAGAGCGTCAGCATCAGCGCCGTGACCCGCGCCGCCGGAAAGCGATCCAGGCAGACTCCGATCAACAGGTGGCCGGCAATCGCCGCGCCACCCAGCAAAGACACCAGCCGAGCGGCCTGCTCCGCCGTCAGACCGCGGTCCGTTAACAGCGGAACCAGGTGCGTTAGAACGCCGACGTAGGTAATACCAATCATCGCGGATACTGCCAGTAGGGTGAGGAATGGATAGCTAGTCAAAATTTGTGATTTTGAAGCAACTGGAAGATTGCCGGGACGAACGCTTCGAGCTTCGCGAGGTTCGAGCGTCGAGGAAGCTGTACTTGTGGCTTTCGCACCCGGCCCATCCTGCAATATCAGGGCGACCGGAATGGTACCAAGGGTAAGCGTGCATACGCCAAGCAGCAAGTATGCGGCGCGCCATCCATAGTGCCCGATCAGAAATTGTGTGAAGGGCGGAATCACCACGCTGCCGAGCCCTGCGCCACAAGCCAAGATCGAAAGCGCCATCCCGCGGCTGCGATCAAACCACGTGGAAATGATTTTACCATAGGTGAGCGCTGAGGTGCCCGCCGCGGCGGGTCCCATAAGCGCCGCTAGAGCGTAAAACTGCCAGATGCGCCCAGTGAGAAAACCTTGTGCAGCGAAAACCGCGGCGTAAAGAACGGTAGAGCACAAGATCACGCGCTTGCGTCCAAAGCGATCCGCCAGCCGCCCGACGAACGGAGAAGTCAGTGCATAAACCACGCCGGCGATGGATGTAAATCCGGAGATCGCTTCCCTGCTCCAATGGAACGCGGAGTCCAGGGGCTTAAAAAAAAGCCCGAAGGCGAAAAACATCCCCGCGGCGCCCATGACGTAGCCGAGCAGCGCCACAGCGACCATCTGCCAGCCGCCAGCCCATTCGTCTTGCCAGCTTGGCAATGCGGAGACCGTGGCGGAGGTGTGCGAAATACCCAGCGATGCGCGCGCGATGGCGACACCCGTCTTTCCGGGGACCTGCGTCGACCTGTGCGCGCCACTATACTCAAAAACGCGCCGGGAACGAAGAATTGTTGGCCGGCACGGTACCTACGCTTATGGTTTGAGGGTCTGCGGCGTGACGTTGTAACCGTCGACTTCAATCGCTACGGGTTGACCGGCGTCGGGAAAGCTCACCAGTACCACGCGCGTTTCCCCCGGCAGCAGCGAGAAATAATTGTCTTCCCAAAACACGGGAACTACGTCTGCACCATCCTCGGCTCGGGTTAGTCGCAGATGCGCCATGAACACAATGCTTGAGCTCGGATTTTTGACCGTAACACGCTTGATGAGCAACCGTCTCGGCACCCGCGGGTTGCCAACCGATATCGCCGTGACGTCCAGTTTCACCTGCGGCAAGCTGTTCAGCCCGCTCAAGTCGCCGAAGTCTTTCTGCGGGGTGTACACGGTATCTTGTTTGTGGGCCCAATCCAGGGTGTCGGGCTTGGTCGATAACCAGTAAAAATTATCGCTTAGCAGCGCGCCCGCGCCGTCGTGCAGCTGCAGACGGAGAAAATACGTCTTGCTGATTCCCGTCACCGCTGGCAGGTCAAAGGCTTTGTTGCTGCTGTCTGGCGCGAGATCCAGCGAAGCTTCCTTGGAGGCTTTTTCGCTGGCGTCCAGATCGTAGATTTTCGCCGTGGCCTTCATGCCCTTCTTCGTCTCGAAGGTGCCGTTAATCACCGCCACGGAATTGTCGTCATACGAATACTGGATATGTACCGGCTCGCAAGCCTTCTTGGTTCCAAAATATCCGCCCGCAGGAACCAGATAATAATCGTAGAGGTGCCAGATGAGCGAAGGCCAGGCGTTGTTGAGCATCCACTGGATCACACCCGTCGAAGTGTATTTGTTGCGTGCATAGGCTTCGAACATGGCGCGCTGCCCGTCGTAGGTGACCGCTTGCGCTTTGCGCAGGTAATCGTCCAGCGACGTCGCCTGCCCGTAGCGGCGATTCAGACCGTCAGTGAAGACGTTTACGGTCGTGAAGCGTTCCCCGCCAGAGTGGTAGTTCCAAAACTCATCGATGGGCCACAGGTGTTCTTTAGGGATAAACCGTTCCAAACTCTCGCGTGGCGGAATCGCCGGGCCGGGGCTGGTCTCCGTGTTGTAGCCATACGCGCCGCCGGCTTTCTTATCCGTGAGCCAGTAGACCGGGGGCACGTATTCGTAAGGGCCGGTCATTTTCACCCCCGAAGGTCCGGTCACGGTAGTGGCCGTCTCCGAGGCCGAGGACACTGATGGATTCTGCCAATCCAGGCTCTTGAGAATGTCGAGATAAACTTTTTCGACCGTGGCTGGCGGCGGACCATCGCTGCCGTTCAGCCATACAAACACGCTGGGATGCTGCCGCAAAATACGGATTTGGCTCTTAAGCGACTCCGCGGATACTTGGTGCTGCTCATCTTTCCATTTC
>Ga0209040_10001516_pt1 | contig 18408 bp, 10 predicted proteins | sample BogFormECP12_OM3_FD_188240 | JGI IMG/M metagenome (GOLD analysis project Ga0209040, IMG submission 188240) | Bog forest soil microbial communities from Calvert Island, British Columbia, Canada - ECP12_OM3 (SPAdes) (version 2) | ecosystem: Environmental > Aquatic > Freshwater > Wetlands > Bog ...
GGAAATTGAAACCAATCGACTTCTCGAGAACTGGTTCTTCTACGTTGGCCCGGTTTTGACGTTGCCGCTATTCATCGGGCTGCTGTCAAGCTACTTCAGGCCGCGTTTGCGGATTGCAATATCTGTGGCTGTGTTTACGGCGGCTGCCTGCGCGCTGTGCCTCTACAACCTGCTTCACTATGCGGCCCCCGCGACTGTCGTGGTATATCTTCTCGCGGCCGAAGGCCTGCGGTATGTATGGGAACAGAGGGAGTTCGGCGAGCAGGCGTTCGTCATCGCGGTATGCGCAACCATCGTGGTGACCTCTCTGACAAAGCAAACCGCCAGTTCGGCGATGCTCTACACGTTTCATTTGCGCGATGGCCGGAAGATCATCATGCAGCAGCTGCAGGATAAACCGGGGAAGCACATGGTCGTGGTGTCGTATGATCTGGAACATCATCACCCGGCAAACGAACTGGTGCACAACGGGGCAGACTTCGACTCTGAACGGATTGTGTGGGCACGATCCAAGGGAAGGGTAAATGATCTGGACTTGTGCCAAGCTTATCCGGACAGGACTTTCTGGAGCGTGACGACCGACGACGCAAACTTCACTTTAAGCTTTCTCGACCTTTGTAGATGATCCGGAGATAACAACTCAGTCTTGCGGGTAAGCCCGCCCCTAATTTCGCCATTTTTGCTTCACCTAGCTAACGATAGGATCACCCCGGTAAAAATCGGGACTGCGTTCCGTGGCTGCTTCTCTCTCCCCAAAGTTACAGCAAATCACTGCCGACCAGCACGTACCGGCAGACAAAACTCCAACTCACGAATATTATCTCTTAAGTCCTCGGACGGAGTCGGCGTCGAGTCGTGATAAGGGAGATCGCCGTTTCCGTTACAGAATGAGCTTTGTACACCAGCGGCCGCTTCTAACTACAATCGGTGAGCGATGATTGGAACGCCCATTGCGCAGAGACCGGCAAACGCCTGCATCTAGTGCATTGACGTTTAAGTAACTTCTGCGCGTCTGCGCTCCAACGTCGCGGGCCATGCCGCGGTTTCTGTTTCTGATCTCCTAGGTGTGCGCTCCGGGCCAGGAGAGTCGTGTTAAGAGGGGGCGGATCTCGCGATGAACATTTGCTGCCAGGCTGCGTCTCACAACCCACGGGTTTCGGACCAGCATAGGCCGCCATTTTCGGCGGTCTGTTTTCCTGGAGTTGGCAGGGCGCAGGAAGCGACCCTTTGTGCCAGGGAGAGAAGCCCAGATTTAGTTCCGTCGCTGTAGTTCTTCGACGCCGGACAGCAGGCGCTCCTGCCCACGCTGCAGCGACTCCAACCGGACGCGCAGGTCGGGAACGTGGGCAGTGCGGTCGTAACGAGGCTTCGAGGTCCAGCGCCGGATGGCGGACTTCGTCCAGCAGGCGATCATTGCCAGCCCCTTATTAATTGTGCGTAACAAACACCCGCCGTCATTGACGAACTGCCCACGTTTGGTGAATCGTTAGATAACGGATTTGCCAGAGGGAGATCCGGAATCGCAGCACTGCCTCGATAAGGAGTTCCGATCATGAGTACTGTTGCTCCCGCCACCGAACTCGAGACCCTTAGTGCCTATGGCCAAGCTCGATCGACCGTCAAAGGTGCACTGCTTAACGCCGATCAGTTGCGTAAGACCGACGCTTACTGGCGGGCTTGCAACTACCTCAGCTTGGGGATGATCTACCTGCTCGACAATCCCTTGCTGACCGAACCGCTGCGGCTCGAGCACATCAAGAACCGGTTGCTAGGACATTGGGGATCGAGCCCAGGCCTGTCGTTCATCTACGTACACCTCAACCGGCTGATCAAGAAGTACGAACTCGACATGATCTTTCTCGCCGGTCCCGGACACGGTGCGCCTGGCGTTCTTGGGCCCGGCTATCTGGAAGGAACGTACTCCGAGGTGTATCCCGACAAGAGCGAAGACTTCGAAGGCCTGCGCGAGTTCTTTAAACAGTTTTCGTTCCCCGGAGGCATTGGGAGCCACTGCACTCCCGAAACGCCAGGCTCCATCCACGAAGGCGGAGAACTGGGTTATGTGCTCTCCCACGCTTGTGGCGCGGCCTTCGATAATCCCGACCTGATCGTCGCTGCTGTCGTCGGAGATGGCGAGTCGGAGACGGGACCCCTGGCAACGTCGTGGCACGTTAACAAATTCCTTAACCCACAACGCGATGGCGCCGTGCTCCCGATCCTCCATCTGAATGGTTACAAGATCAACAACCCGACCTTGCTAGCTCGGATTCCGCACGAGGAACTGGAAAGCCTGCTGCGCGGCTATGGCTGGACGCCCTACTTCGTCGAAGGGTCCGATCACGACAGCATGCACCAGGCTATGGCTGCGACTGCAGAGCACTGCGTCCAAGAGATCAGACAGCATCAGCAGCAGGCGCGCGAGCAAGGCGTGATGACTCGTCCTCATTGGCCGATGATCGTGCTGCGCTCCCCTAAAGGATGGACGGCTCCAATCGAAGTCGAAGGTCACAGGCTCGAAGGCTTTTGGCGCGCGCACCAGGTGCCGCTGCCGAATGTGAAGAAGGATCCCGAGCAGCTTCGCCTACTAGACAGCTGGATGCGGTTACAGCGGCCCGAGGAACTGTTTGATGGCAAAGGCAAGTTCGCAGCCGAATTTCGCGAGTTGGCGCCCACGGGCACGAAACGTATGAGCGCGAATCCCCACGCCAACGGCGGCCGGCTGAAGAAAGCTTTGCGACTGCCTGACTTCCGCCAGTACGGGATCAAATTAGAAAAGCCAGGCCAATTGCAGGCTGAAAACACGCCGCCGCTAGGCGTCTTCCTGCGGGACGTGATGAAGACGAACATGAACAACTTCCGGGTCTTCGGTCCCGATGAAAACACCTCGAACAAGCTGGACGCTATTTACGAGGTGAGCAAAAAGTTCTGGATCGAAGAGTACTTCCCGGAAGATCTGGATGGCGGTCAACTCTCGAATGATGGCCGAGTCATGGAGATGTTGAGCGAACACACCATGGAAGGCATGCTCGAGGGGTACCTTCTCACCGGACGGCATGGCTTCTTCTCGACCTATGAGTCTTTCGTTCACGTGATCGACTCGATGTTCAACCAGCATGCCAAGTGGCTAGAGATTTGCAGCCACCTGTCGTGGCGTGAGTCGATTGCTTCACTAAACCTGTTGATCACCTCGACCGTGTGGCGGCAGGACCACAACGGCTTCACCCATCAGGACCCCGGCTTCCTCGACGTGGTGGTGAACAAGAGCGCCAACGTAACGCGCATTTATCTGCCGCCCGATGTCAATTCGCTGTTGTCCGTGACGGACCACTGTCTGCGAAGCCAGAACTACGTCAACGTGATCGTCTGCGACAAGCAGAATCACCTGCAGTACATGGACATGGAGGCTGCGATCACGCATTGCACCAAAGGGATTGGCATTTGGGACTGGGCGAGCAACGATGAAGGCGGAGAGCCCGACGTCGTCATGGCTTCCGCAGGCGACATTCCGACGCAGGAAGCCTTGGCCGCAACCGCGATGTTGCGGAAGGAGTTCCCTGACATCAAGATCAGGTTCATCAACGTGATCGATCTCTTCAAGTTGCAGCCCAGCACTGAGCATCCGCACGGGCTACCGGACCGCGACTTCGATTCGCTGTTCACGATCGACAAGCCGGTGATCTTCAACTTCCACGGATATCCCTGGTTGATCCATCGCCTGGCATACCGCCGCCACAACCATGACAACATGCACGTGCGCGGCTATAAAGAAAAAGGGAACATCAATACGCCGCTGGAGCTGGCGATCAACAACAATATCGATCGCTTCAGTCTGGCCATGGATGTGATCGATCGCGTCCCGAGACTGCAGAGAATCGGCGGCCATGCCAAGGAGCGGTTCCTGAACCAGCAAATCGAATGCCGCAATTACGCGCACCAGTACGGCATCGACCAACCAGACGCGGCGGGTTGGGTGTGGCCGTATTAGGGCCGAAGCGCATCAGGAGGGGTGCGGCTGGCCAAGTATGACGCGCACGGTGTCGCGGGCGATGAGCAGTTCTTCGTCGGTCGGAATGGCAAAAGCCAGCAGCCTGGAATCGTCGGTACAGATGAGGCCTTCGCGGGCAACTGTCTGCTGGTTTTTCGCGGCATCAATCGTGAGGCCAGCCCACTCCATGCCCGCGCAGATACGGGCGCGGATCTCCGGCGAGTTTTCTCCGATGCCGCCAGTGAAGATGACTGCATCCGCGCCTCCCATGCAGGCGAGGAATGCGCCGATGTACTTGCGTGCGCGGTAACAGAAGACTTCAATCGCGAGTTGCACGCGTCGATCGTTGTTCTCCTTCAGCTCCGCCTGCAACATCCGCATGTCGTTAGTCAGCCCCGAAATTCCCAGCAAACCCGACTGTGTGTTCAGCAGGGTATCGACCTCCGACGGCGACATTCCTTCTTTCGTTGCGATGAGGTTCACGATTGCAGGGTCGAGGTCGCCCGAGCGTGTACCCATCACTAGGCCCTCTAGGGGAGTCATGCCCATGGATGTATCCACCGACTTTCCTCCCCGGATTGCCGCCGCCGAACAGCCGTTCCCGAGGTGGAGCGTGATGATGTTGGTCTGCTCCCGCGTCAGCCCGCGTAATGCGCGGTAACGAAAGGCGACATAGCGATGCGATGTCCCATGGAAGCCGTATCGGCGAATGCGGTGCCGTCGATACAGGTGATATGGAACGGCATATAGGTAAGCCTGCTCCGGAATCGAATGATGAAACGATGTATCGAATACGGCAACTTGGGGAATGTCTTTGCCGAAGAGCTCCCGCGCCGCCATAATGCCCTTGATGTTATTCGGGTTGTGAAGTGGTGCGAGATCGATGCAATCTTCAATCCCCTGCAAGACCTTGCTGTCGATCAGGGCCGACTCCGAGAACAGCTCGCCCCCATGCACCACGCGATGCCCAACCGCGTGAATATCAGCCGAACTCTTGATCTCAGTGATTCCGGATTTATCGGAGGCAATGTAGCGGATCACGTAGTCCAGCGCCGCCGCAATGTCACGAAGCGGAGCGGTGAACTTCTGCCTCAAATCCGCGCCCTTCTGAAAGGTGACAATCGCCTCCCCACCGATACGTTCCACCTCGCCGCGGCAGACCCTTTCATCCTGACGCTGCTTGATGCGATCCAGATCGGTTGCAATCACCTGAAACTTCAGGCTGGAACTACCGGAGTTGAGTACGAAGACGTTCATGCCAGATATTCTCTCTCGGACAGTATGGCATCAAGATCGAATCGTGTGGCTGTGTTGTTCGGGAATTCTTCCTAGATTCATCAGGCCGCAAAGAACCGCACGCCAAGAATGCCGCAGGGCGGCTCGGCGAGCGATTGGATCATGCTCAACAAGTTGGGTACAGGCTCTTAGCGACGGCCATTTCGCTTGCCGTTCTTGGACCCGTGGCCAAGGCGGAATTCCTTCGCATAGCCGCTCGGCGTTTCGCCAATCCTGACCGTCAAATTGCCACTCGAGTCGCAGGACCTGGTCCTGCTCCTGGGCAGAAATGCCCGCTGCCGCCAGCGCCAGCTTCGCCAGGATCTCGTCGAAATCGTCCCGCCGAAATCGGGGATGCCGTCGGATGCCACGACCGAATGCTGGGCGTCGCCGATAGCCAGGAGCGAGACGTCAAAGGTCCCGCCGCCGAGGTCAGAAACGAGGAATCCGCTCTTGGCGCGGTTCTTCCGGTCCTCGCGGTTGCGGTAGGCAACCTCGATCGCGGATGCCGACGGTTCGTTCGACAGGCCGAGCACTTCGAAACCTGCGGCCCGCGCAGCCTCTTCAGTAAGCAATCGCTGCCGCTTGCGCGCGGAGCTCTTCCGAAATGAATCGGAATCCCTGTCGAAACGCAATTGTCTGGACTGCAAACCTAAGTTACGGGGGCTGCGGTGGGTGTTATTTAGAAATTCCACTTCAAGGAAAACTGTAAGACACGCGGTCCGTACATTGAGTTAATCGTTTGTAGTGTGCCAAAGCCGGGTTCAGGTACCAGGTAGCACGTCTGGCTGCGGCTCTGACCATCGCCACAGGTGCTGCCCACCGGCTGGTATTGCGTAGCGTTCACGCCATTGCCGTTCTGTACGTACCAGTTGGGATGGTTCAGTAAATTGAACACCTGCACTTGCAGCGTAATGCTTTGCCGCTCCGTGATGGAAATCTGCCGCGACAGCCCGAGATCGATCTGCTGCGTCCATGGGCCATAGAAAGAATCAAGCCCTACTGCGGGGCTCGGGCCGGCCCCGTTGATGCCCAGCGCCGAGTTGGCGGTCGTCTGATTAACAGCTGTATCGTTTAGCGTGCCATTAGCTCCCGTGCAACTTAATTCACCTGTAAGCGAGATCGAGTCGGGTGGAGCACCGCCTCCGGCAATGGGTGTCGTGCAAGCGTTGTCCAGCAACGCTGCGTAAGGACGACCGGAGGAAAACAGCATGGAAGTGCTGACGGTCCAATTCGACAGCGGACCACTGGCGAGTTTGGATTTGAAGTGCTTGCCTGCGAAGGGCCGGTAAACCGCAGAAATCACCAATCGCTGCCGCTGATCCAACAAGTACGGTGCGTGTGTGTTACTGAAGTCGAACTGGTTGTTGAAATCCACGCCATTCGACATCATGTTCTTGCCAAAGGTGTAGGAAGCCTGGATCGCTAGGCCAGACGTGAAACTGCGTTTTAGCTGGGCGAAGAACGAATTGTAATTATTCACGCCGGGGCTGATGAGGGCATTGATCTGGCCGAGGTTGGGGTTGATTCTGCCTTCCTGCAACAGGCCGCTGTCAAGGTTCGGCAGCACCACTTGAGGGCCGTTGCAAGGCAGTTGCGCAGCACCCTGCGGGCAGACAATGTAGGTCGTCGTCCCGGTTGGCGGAATCAGGTTCAGGTCGTAGGCGCTGGAGGAAATGAGGTGGACACCGTGCGTCCACATGGCGCCGACGCTGACAGTGGTGTTGCGCAGTATTTCGCGCTCGATCTGAAGGCTCGACTGCAGGACGTAAGGAAAGCGAAAGCTGGGATCGACCAAAGAAATATTGGGCGCGTTGAATAACGACGGATCGTTGACCCTGTTCGGAAACACCGCGACCTGCTGGTTGGGAGCGAGGTTGGGGTTGTAGGTGACCAAGGCAGACGACTGCTGCGTGTTCAGTCCGTTTGAGATGACTGAGTTCCGGTAGTTTAGCCCGTTAAAGTTCTCATAGAACCAACCGAAACCGCCCCGCACCACGGTCTTGTCGAACGGCTGCCAGGCGAAACCGAAGCGCGGCGCAAAGCGCTGATACTGGTTGGGGAACTGTCCGGTCAGCGGGAAAGCCGGGTTCTCTTTAGGCTGGGGATAAACTTGAAAGTCCTCTCGCAATCCAAACTCCAGCGTCAGGTTCGGGCGCAACTGATAGGTGTCCTGCGCGTAGAATCCGAGATAGGGAACTTGAAAAGAAAAAACCGGGTTTCCGGCCGCTTGCGCGAAGGAATCGTAAATGCCCAGCGCGAAATTCGGGTAGCTCGAGAACGCGTACGTGCCCGCGAGAGTACCGTTCTGGCGTTGCGCATCGGGATCGAAACCGCCAAATGCCGTGTCGGTCACGTGGGTTATGCTGCCCTCGACACCAAACTTCAAATTATGTTTCCCCCAGCTATAGTCGACTCGGTCCGCCAGCTCCCACAGCCACTCTTTGGTCTGTCCCGCGGCAAACCCCGCGTTGCCCAACTCGTAGTTTGAAGGTATGGAGAGGAGGACAGACGGTAAAGTGGGGCCCACGATGCCCGTGGGCGTCGAGTACTGGTCATCGCTGGCGAAGCTAAGGTGGAACGAATTGAGCAGATTGCCGCCGAATGCGTGCGTCCAACCCACGGCGGCCTGGTAATCGCGAAGATAAGCGCTAGCCAGCGTGCTGATGCCAAACAGTGGCGTCGAAGAAGCGGTGATTTCGCCGTTCGGCGAGTCGAAGCGATTCAGGTTCAGGCTGAGATACAGTCGGTCTTTGTCGCTGGGGTTGTAGTCGATCTTTGAGAACAGCGCGAAATCATTGCGGTAGCGGGAGTGTGTGCCCAGGTTCGACTGGATCGCATACAGTGCATTCGAAACCTGCTGCAAGTACGCAGGATTGGTGGGATCCGGCTGGCTGAGCGAACTGGGGAGCGGAAGCGGCCCGTTGGCGGGCGGCAGCACAACATCAAGCGGCACTCCAAAGTCCGCCTGCGTGACGTCCTGGTAATCGGAGTTGATGACGGAGATCGGATTCTTTTGCAACTGCTGCTCATAGTCGGCAAAGAACCACAGCTTCTTGCGCAGAATCGGACCTCCCACGGAGCCGCCAAACTGCTGCAGCACGTCGACCGGGCGGGGAATGCCGTTCTCCAAGTTGATCGCGCTGTTCGCGCCGGTGCCGGAGTTTCGGTTGTAGTAAAACGCATTGCCGTGGTATTGATCTGTGCCGGACTTTGTGACCGTGTTCACGAACCCGGTGGCTCCCGCGCCATACGCGGCTGAGTAGGGCGATACCACGACCTGAAACTCCTGGATGGCGTTCTGGCCGAAGACATAGGGAACCCGCTCTCCGCCGCGCGCGTTACCAAAATAGTTGCTGGTGGCATTGGCGCCGTCGAGGGTAAAGAAATTGGCCCCGTTGCCGTTGGCATATCCGGTGTCCTCGCCGCCTTGTTCACCTCCGAAACTGACTAAGCCTGTCTCTCCGTCCTCCGTCGCGTTGGGCGTGAGCAAGGTGAAATCCGTGTAGCGGCGGCCATTGAGAGGCAGGTCGCTCAACAGCGTGCGGTCAATCACGGTGCTGGCGTTGGAGTCGCTTGTCCGCAACACCGGCGTGGTGGCGAATACTTCCACCGTCTGCGTATAGGAACCCGACTGCAGCCGGACATTCACGGTGGCTGTCTGTCCCACCTGGACCGTCACGGAGTTTGCTGTGGCCGTGCGAAAACCAGGCGCCGTGATCTTAATCTGGTAGCTCCCGACGTCCACTGAGGGGAACAGATACAAGCCTTCCTGGTTGCTGAGGCGGATGGCGACTGTGCTCGTGGATTCCCGAAGCAACTCAACCCTGGCGCCTGCCACCACTGCGCCTGTCGGGTCGGTAAGAACTCCCCGCACGGTGCCCGTGGTGACGATGGTTTGGGCTTGCAGCAAACCTGCACTGGCAAAAAGCGATACCAGAATGCTGACAGAAAATACAATTCTACCTAAAGGGCCGATTACCGAACTGCTCTTTCTTACGGTGCTTGGTCGAGATGAGGAGGTTTCATAGAAGTGCGTCATGACAGCTCCGTGATGAATGTGGGTAAAATTCTGCGCAACGCGACGACTGCTGAGCTTTTGCCGAGAAAATAACTTCGGGAATCTTGACTCCAGCTACCTATTATTAGTGTCCAGGGCGTACATTCGGCTGTCCTCCGCCCACCTGGGCAGGCGGGCGGAGGACAGCCATTGGATGAACGGCGGCGACTATTCCCCGTCGTCGTCGTGTTGCACCGGAGCACCGGTATTCACCAGCTTCAATGCCGCCGCATACAAGTCAGCCTGCTCCTTCTGATACGACTTGGAGTTCAGCCGGCCCTGTCTTGCGGCCTTCTTGTGCAGGTCGTCGGCGGCCATGGAGAGTCGTCCCAACGCCCCAAGCCGCACGCTGTCGCGATCGGGAGCCGAGGTGTCCAGCGCGGAGACGAGCGACCAGATCTTTACTCCTTCGTCCGACGGAACGTAGTTGATTTTGAAGTTGAACTTCACCTTGGACGAGGTCAGGCCGTTATAGGTGTTCTGGAACATATCGCGAAGATCGGTAGCCAACAAATCGCCGAGATTGTTCGCAGGCAAACCAAGCAGCAGCTCTTCCGTCTTCACGATCGAAGCGGTCGAGTAGTGCTTTTTCGCGACATATCCCGGCTTGGCAAACGGACTGACCACGATCAACGGTGTGCGGTGCGGGTGGATATGGTCGAGCGTGGACTGCGCATCGTCATACGTCATGAAGATGGCAGCGCCGGTCTTGCTCTTGCTGTCGTAGTAAACGGAGCTGTTCATGAGGTGCTGCACGATCATGCCGATCGCAACATCCCCATCGGCTACCTGCTGCACGTTGCTGGCACTGTTGCCGTACGAGTTGGATCCCGACTGGATGACTGACCCTTTGTTGGGAGCCTGTACCCCTCCGGTGTGGTCGTTGGGCACATAGATATAGAGGAACTGCGGCAGGGAACCATTCTTCACCATGCGGTCGAAGTCTTGGATGAACTCCTGCGCCCGGCGTTGGTCGGAGATGTTGAAGTTGTATCCCGGATAGTTTTGGTCAAGGTGTGGTTCCCCGCTGGCATTGTTCTGCCCCAGAATCGCCAGAATGGGCAGGGTCATGAAATACGACTGGCCCAATCCCGAAGTGGCAGAAGTTACATCACCGGCGGTCACCAGCGGGTTGGTGATGTCGAACAGATCGGCTTGCAATTGAGGATACCCGACAAGTCCACTAGTCGGGTCGTCCAAGGTTGTCGGAGTGCTGGTGCCTGTGTCGGTGCCTTCGATGCGGATCAGCTCGCCATAGTCCTTGAACGAGATGGCGTTGCGGGCGGCGTTGTTGAAGATGTATCCGTTCTCCGGGTAGTCCTCGGGCTCGAAGTTCTTATTGACCAGCAGACCGCGCCCAGATTTGACCAGAAGAGTTTTCTCGGTGTAATCCGAAGCGGTACCGGAGGAGCAGAACTGGTGTCCGGCATCGCTCTCTTCCGAAAGCGAGAAGTAATTCACCGCAGTCGCAAAGGTCTGTGCCAGCGACTGGGTGTTGAGTGAAACTCCGGTGTACTGTCCGTTTTGGTAGTAGCTCCCGTCGGGATTGTTGTAGTACAGGCCGGAGAAATTGCCGAAGTGGGCGCCGAGGTTGCCGAGCATGGAGTCGAACGTCTTGTTTTCCTGCTCGATGAAGATCACATGCTTGATCGTGCTGGAGGCGCCGCCGCCGATGGGAACCGGCGAAGGTGTTACCGATTTGAGGATCTTATAGTTATTGTTGGCAACCGTTACGTTGTTGGGCGAAGTCTGCGTGAGATTGACCCTCTGCGCGGTACCGAAGAGATAGTTGCTGTCGGTAACTGGCGTGGAAACAACACCTGTCGGCGGAGGCGCACCTGGCGGCCGAGTGTTCACATTGGTGTTGGGGTTGATGTCCTCGCCGATGCCCTTGGCGTTCAAGACGTACAGGGAATTGCCATCGCTGCTCACGACCAGCCCCGTGGGATACCAGCCAGTTGGGATTCGTCCCACGAAGCTGGGTGACAGCGGATTGGTCGTATCCAGCACTGCCACTGAGTTGATGCCCGCCTCGGCGACATATACCTTCTTTCCATCGGGCGAGACGGCGATTGCGTTGGGATAGGTGCCATGAATCTCGTGGTCCAACCCGGTCACGGATGGGAACAGCGATAGATCGATCTCACCCTTCTTGTTGCCCTGCAAATCAACGATCGCCACGCTGTCATTATTAGTCTTGGTGACGTACAAAAGTTCCTGCCCGTTGCCGCGGACGACCACGTTGGCCGAAGGATGCGTATCGCCGATGTTCAGATTCGCGTCCAGTGCGTGGCCCAGGTACACCGAACCTTGCAGCGCCAGCGTGCTGATGTTGCCTGAGCTTTGTGTCAGTACCGACACCGATGAAGTTTGCGGATTCGATCCGGAGGTGCTGGTAACCGGCACAAAGTAGCCCGCCGGTTCGTTCGTGCCGGCGGTGCCCGTCGCCGTCAAATTGCCGGAACTGTATGTCGGATTAGCAAACTTGTATTCGGTAACGCCCCAGTTGGAAACCAGCACGGTGTTTCCATCCAAGCTCACCGAAACAGCGTACGGAAAATATCCGACCGACAGTTGTTTGACGACCGTCTGGGCAGTGGTGTCGATAACGGCGAGGCTGTTGTCGGTGTTGCATGCAACGTAAAGGTATTTTCCGTCAGGACTCAAGGCCGACCCTGCAGGAAAGGTGATGGCAGCGCCCGACGTGCTGAAGCCGGACGGCGTTGCTCCACTGAAGCCGGAGCTCACCGCATAATTGGACACATATCCCTGGGTCGAAGGAAGAATGGGGCTGATGACGATGTGGCTCGAGTAGCTGATGGTGCCGGTCGAGGTCAAGCTGAATAACTTGACATCATTGTCGCCGCCACCGGAGACCCACACGGTGTAGGGGCCAGTGCCCGTCGCCTGCATACCCACAAAATACTTCTGGCCCGACACCGTGATCTGCGAAGCCACCTGCATGGTGGTGGCATTGAGCACAGAAAGCGAATAGCCGCCCTGATTCACGGGATTAACGAACGACGGATAACTGGAACCGGCCTCACGTTCGTCATCGTTGCTAGTGATGAGATATTTGCCGTCAGGCGTGAGCACAGCTCCCAGCGGGTTCATGCCGATTTGCACACTGATTCCGACTGGCGAAACCTTGCTCCCGTTGGGAACGACTCCTGCAAAATACTGGTTGAAGAATTTGTTCGGGCCAGCGAACAGTTCGGCACCAGCGTACGCCCCTGGTTCAGATGTGCCATATACGGAAGAGACCACCAGTCCCCAGTTGCTCTGGGTCCACTGCGCGAATGCCGGGGACGCGGTTATTGCCGTAAATAACAAGCATGGTGCGATAAGCGAGCTTATCGCCTTTAACGAGAAACGCGAATTCATCGAAAGCCTCCACGAGCCGGACACACGCCGGCTGGAACATGAAACGTGAGTTGCTGACAACCGCAGACTCGGGGTGCAATCGCTGCGCAGGTCTCCCGCCTCGGCGGTAGTCACATCGGGCCCCTCAACTACTGCTCGTCCTAACGGCCAGCACGCCACTTGCGGCCGAGGACGCCCAACACTCCGCTGGCCAGCAGCACCAAGCTGGCCGGCTCAGGCACCACCATTCCTCCGAGGGTGGCGCTGCCGCCGCTCAGAAACCACTCCGCTCCCCCACCAGCAGGCGCAGAATTGGCAAGGTCGATTTCCAACTGATATGTTCCGCCTCCGTTAATGGGGCTAAAGCTCGTAGTCGGTAAATTGATCGTCTGGATACTGCCGCAGAAGCCGCAATCGGCAACCAGGAAATTCGCGACATTGACACCATTCACGTAGATGTCGTTTTCGTAATTCGAGCCGGGATTGTTGCCAAAGTAATTGACCAGTTGCAGGCTCAGGGACAAAGAGTTGACTGACGGCTGACCTGTGAAGAAAGATTCGCTGATGTAGTCGCTGGCGGTGAACAGAGGGGCCGACTGATCTCCATTGTCACCCATCAGGCCGCTGCCGCTGCCTGCGCTGGAGTACCAGGTATTGGAACTGGGAAATGTAACGGTCGCGTCAGCACGAGCACTGGCTGTGCCCATACAGCAAATCGCGATCAGCATAGCGGCACCATACAGAATTTGTTTCTTCATGCAATTTCCTCATGGCGATGAGGCTTGCGCCGGAAATCCATCATCGGCGACACAACTCATCGCTGGTCGTAAGGTTAGCGTCTAAAAACGAGCGCCTGGACGAACATCGCCCTCGGCATTTGCCAGCCGCACGTATGCGACACCGGGCCATGACGCGCGTTCTGTATCTGTTGGACACAGAGTTTGGTCCCAAAGCCAGAGTTGAAACTCGGGGGCGATTACACAGAAGGGACTCGTGCCCGTGTGCATCCGCCGGCGAGGCCGACTAAAAAGCCCGAACGGGGAGACTAGTTGATCGAATATTGCTCTGCAGAAGTGAATGCTTAATGAAAACTGCTGCGATTCTATATGAAAGGTTAGTGAATAAGATTTCCGGAGGCAGAGCGTCGCGGCGAGTTGCAACCAACACCCCTGGTCTGCTCCGGGGCGCTGCCACCGCCATCATTCCTTACTCCGTAGTTCGGAAAGAAGGCGGCACGAATTCCAGATCGCTGGCCTCGTTCACCGCCAGCGCAATCTGGAACTTCAGAGTGTCAAGAGGGACAGGGTTCTGGTAATCGGAAAGCGCAGCACGCAAAGCCTCTCCTGGGCTCTTATGCTCAGTCCGTGCGATGCGATAGATCTTGACGGCCAGCGTCTCCGCTGAGCCGGCAGTGAGCAGCACGGGCATGGTGATCTCAACTGCCCGGTAATCGTCATCGGTCAATACAAGCTGACGACGAGCGCATAGCACGCGAAGCAGCTCGAACGACTCGCGCGGCTCCGTCGTGGGAAACAGCGGTATTTTGACGTCGATTCGACCTGGACGTTTCAAATCGACCTCGATCAAGTCAGGACGGCTAGAGGCAAGAATCCACATGAGTTTACCGCGATTGGCGGAACTGCCCATCTCTTCGGCAAGCATGGAGTAAATGCGTCCTGAGATCCCCGAGTCACCGGAGGCCGACTCGCGACGTCCGATTGCCTGATCGGCCTCATCGATGAAAACGTAACAACGCCCGAGAGCCTGCAACAAGCGGAATATCTTTTCCAGGTTTCCCTCGGTGCTGCCCACCCACTTGTCGCGAAAGTTTTTCAGCTTCACGATAGGCACGCCTGCCTCGCCGGCGAGACACTCAACCATGAAGGTCTTACCCGTGCCAACGGGGCCGCAAAGCAAATACCCTTTGGGCAGCGCCTGTAAATCGTTGGCCTTCCACAGCGAGATGTCCTGTCGTAGCCACGCCTTTACCTTGTCCTGTCCATAGATGTCTTCCAGCGTGCGTTTCGACTCGATGAACTCGATAAGACCGCTGCAGTCGCGCTCGACCAGTTGCTTTTTCAGGCGGACCAGGTCGTCGGCAAGTATTCTCTCGCGAGCGTGCTCTTTTGTTTTCAGCATGGTTTCAGCCGCGCTCAGCGTCGAGCCCGTAAGTTGATGAGAGAAGCTGTCGAGACGCTGGCTGTATTCCTGCAGGGCCGTGGGGTATTGCGAAGTCATCAGCGAGAACGCGGCCGTCAACTCGTTTGCGTCCGGCAGCGCAATCTTGATCCTGGCCGTTCTGGGATTGGCTGCGATCAACGGATGGAGATCGTTCAGGTTTTCCACGATTAGGAACGACGCCAGGGAATGCGACACCAGCAACGACTCACTTGCCCAATCGCGTATGAGGCTGGCGAGGGCGCTCAAATCATAGTCGAGGCCACCCTGCACCATGGGAGCAAGCAGATCGGCGCTGCGGATGATACACGCTACTTGCCGCCCTTCTCGATTGAGTCGCGCCAGGTTCGCAACGTAGCGAAAGTAGTGGGTAAGAAACTCGACTGCCGGTCGGGGAGCTTTGGGGAAGGTCGGATCCTGCTGCAGTTGCGGCCACTTGGAGAAGACCTCTCCTCCCTTTTCGACGCGTATTCCGTTTCCCAGGTCGTAGCTCAGAACAACGTCGAAGCGAGGCAGCATTACCTGCAGTAGAAAATCGGTCAGCGTGCCGATCCGGCCGGTGCTCCCAACGGGAATCAACATTTGGTCGTACACGTTGCCATATAGGACAAACTGGCTTGCTGCGTTGCTCTCGTAGAGTTGAATGGCTTCCTGCGCCCAGGATGGAAGTGGAACGGTGGCGGCGGGTGCGGCGACGGCGGCCAGATCTGAACCCATTAGGTGGACTCCCGCATCGGCGTTTTCTGTGTCGAGTACTTGCGGTCGAGCGCTGAAATCGCAGACTCATCTTCGCCAAACACGCCGGCGCCGAGCAGGTCGCTAGCCAGTTCGATGTCGGTACTGATGGTTTGTGGCTTGCTTTGCATGGTTGCATTCTCAAGAATGAGGTCAACCTGCGCTTCGATGCGCGTCAGATCGCTGTCGATCTCTTCCAATGTCTGTTCTCGCCTGCGGATGTTCGCAAGACGCTTCTTCAAAATTGCCTGCGTCGCGGCCTTCGATTGCCGTAGCGAATCCGGTTCGCCCTGGTCGGCGAGGTCATGGTCAATCGCAGCAATCTTCCGCTCTAGCGTGGCTTCGGTATCGTTGTCGGCTGGAGCCAGCAGGTGATGGCGCGCCACCAAAAGTTTCAAGTATACCCATCTCAGGCTTTTCAGGGCATCGCGACTGCTATCAATGACGTATTCCTCAGCTTGCTGGCTTCGTAATACGCCGAGCACGCGGTCGCATTTTGATGCAATCAGAATCCGCCTGTTCTGGGCTTCGGGATCGAGAAGGTTGATAAGCTCCTGCCGTTTGGCTTGGTCACCATCGCTCGAGACTTGCAGTTGCTGAGCTTGTACGTAGTTTTGAAAGCGCGGATTGAAGGCGAGACCCGCAATTACGACCGTCTCAAATGCCAGGCCGAGCAGCCATAATGCGGGATAGACGAATCCGAGAATTGCAAATGCGCTGGCAAGCAGAGCATTGAGAGGCAACGGCCCAAGTCCCGGGACATCGACGCGGACCAGGAAAGCCGATTTGATGTAGTGCCACACTTGGCGCTTCCGTCCTCCCGTCCGGCTGAATTACTGCTTCTCGGTGGCCGGTCCCATGGACTTCACCTGCGGTTGGGCCGCGCTTGGCTCCGCAGAACTCGCGGCTGGTTCAAGTGGAATGCCTTCCTTCGCCGCAAAGTCAGCCAGTGCCTGATCGGCCAGGGCCTTCTGCTCAGCCTCTTTCATCACGACTCCAGACATATCCATGCTGTCGCGGGCGACACGCACCCGGCCTGCGGCTTTGGTGCGCTCCTCTTCGACGATAGTGCTCAGGCGGTCGAGCGTCTCGCCCGAACTGCCGATGCTGGTGACCATTCCCGAAGCCATCTCGGTCAACTCTGCCATGGCCTTCTTCATCTTCATGTCACTAATGCCAGCCTTGAGCGATTCCATCTTCTGCCGAGCGGCATTGATAGCGACATCGCGGGCCTTGACCAAGTCCTTATAGGTTTTCTCGGCCTGTTCCAGTTGCCCGCGATTTTCGTCCAGCTCACGGTCGATGGTCTGCAGGCGCAGGGCAAGCTGGGCAGCAGCATCCCGATTGCCGGCGCGCAGGTTCGCCGTCGTCCTGGCGCGAAGGTCGCGCTGCTCGTTCTCCAACTGCTTCACCTGCGAGATCAGCCGCTCGCACAGTCCGGCGTGCGTCGCCAGGCCCTGGTTGTACTGGCCAATCTGCTTGCGGAGGTTTTCCTGCTCCACTTCCAGTAACGCCTCGGGATTCTGCCTCTCCAAGCCGGAGATAAACAAGCTGAAGAAACCGCGGATAAGATTTGACAGTCTCTGGAACATGGCCTCACCTGCCTCCTGATATGTAGGACGACCCCACTCTATCGGTTCCCCTGGGTGCGTTGCCAACTCGCCAGAAGATTATTCACCACTTCTGCCTTGGGCGGCTCACAGATCTTCTGTAAATCGACTTGCACTCCGTTGCCGGCGTAAGTTTCGAACGGACTGCCGGCGAACTTGATGGGCACGCTGGGATTTGCGGGCCGGAACCCGTGTACCAGCGCTTCCTTCTGGATCCGCTCAGTCAACAGGAATGCCAAAAATGTTTCCGCCGCCTTGCGCTGCTCGGCCGAACTCCAGGGTGCGTTGATGATGTAATACGGGTTCTCGTTCCACGCATTGTATTCCGGATACACCACCCGAACTTGTCCCCAGCGGCCTTCCGCATTTTTTAGAAAATCGATCGCGACACTCTCGTATACCATCATGGCATCGTACGAAGACGGCCCTTTCAGCACCATCTCTTTCATCATGTTGCCGGTGCTGTTCGAAAGCCCGCTCGTACTCCGTTCCAGACTGGTAAGCCACTGCTGAAAATCGCCGCTCACTACGTCCCGCACCGTCAAGTCTTTGGTCTTGTGATGAAACGCGTACGCCGCCAGCACGATGGTCATCAACCCGGAGTTCGATTGATTCGGGTGCGTGTGCCCGAACTTAAAGAGCCCCCAATCGGGCTGATGCGCAATCGCGTCCCATCCAGTCTTCTCTTGCAACGCCTGGTTGATGGTGTCCAGGTTCATCACCTTGTACTTTTGAATGAACGCCTGGTAGCGCTCATCCCACACGACAAACACCATGGGAGTGAGGGCCAGCGGCTCTTCCTTCAGGATGGGATCGCCGCTGTTCTTTACCTGCCATTCCTGGACGAATGTATCTTTGTACGCCGCGCTCGCGGGAGACCACACATTGATGCGTGTATCGCCTGAAAGAATGGCATGAGCACCTTCGAGTGACCCCAAGGGAATCAGGTTTACGGTGATACGCTTGCCCTCCGAAGTCTTGGCGAACTCGGAAACCGCCCACTCCAGCCAGCGCTGTTTCTCGGTGCCGTAGGCGATGCCGATCTGGACCTGCGGGCCGCCGGACAGCAGATTGCCGGCGGCTTGGCGGGTCTCGTCCAGCGCTTTCCGCCCCATAAACAGGTAGTACGCTCCCGCTATACAGGCGAGGATAAACAAAACTACGAACAACTTGCCCAGCAGCGTCAGTTTGGGACCGTCGGA
>Ga0209040_10001518_pt1 | contig 18392 bp, 23 predicted proteins | sample BogFormECP12_OM3_FD_188240 | JGI IMG/M metagenome (GOLD analysis project Ga0209040, IMG submission 188240) | Bog forest soil microbial communities from Calvert Island, British Columbia, Canada - ECP12_OM3 (SPAdes) (version 2) | ecosystem: Environmental > Aquatic > Freshwater > Wetlands > Bog ...
TGCGGACCAACCCTCCAATCTCAGAACTGCTAGAGGTGCGGGACCAGTTCAAGGTCTCGGCGATGGCGCTGGCACACGCGACACACGGCGCGGGGCGTATGACCGACTGGGCCTACCGGAACACCTGCATCGAGTTGTCCGGTCGCGGGTTTCGCAAGGGCGAGCCGGGTGGTATGCCGGCCCACGAGATGTCACGGGTGTTCCCCCAGATCGTTGGACCACAGGGCCCGGTCACCGCGCGACAGATCGCCGCGGACCTGCGCGTGCCCGTCCAGGAGGTGCGAGCGTTGACGTTCGGCGTCGAGCTGGGCGCCGCCGCTGCCGGTGTGGATGTGCCGACCCTAAATACCGTAGCGACGATGGGACACCCGCAGCTGCGACTGGTTCAGTGACGGTTGTCCGGCAGGCCGTCAGCCGGTAGGTGGTTATGTACAGCTGGCTCGGCCACCGGCCTTGATTTACCTTGACGTCAAGCCTGTTGACGTTTGGATCTGTCACGACTGCAACCCGGCGATGTCGCTGAGGATCATCAGTTAGTCATGGATAATGACGATTACCCATGAAAAACGCGACTGAGGCGGCGGTGCGAATGTCCTTGTCGCTCATGGGTTGGCCACGGATTTGGACACGGAACACGGCGGAACCGATGCGAACAAGCGGGACGGGGCGAGACAGGTCGGACGGCTGAACGTCGCTGATCTGCAAATATGAGACCGCGCGTACCGGGGGAGACAGCGACCGGCTAGCTCATAACTTAGAGGTTGCAGAGCGCCGTGCGGGGTCTGCTTTCGGCTAGTGGGTTGGCTCCGCACGGAATTCCCAGGGGGCGATTTGAGGATCCGTGAGTGGCCCGTCAAAGTTGTCGGGCACCGTGAGTTGGGGGACCTGGCCGAACTCGCGGGGGCCGCACCTGTGGCTCGCTGTGGCATCGCCCTTGGCGTCCGAGCGGTGCTACCGGTCCGGGGCCAGTCAGGGGCGCCGTCTCCGCTGGGCTGCGGCTGGGTGGTCATGTGGTCGACTTACGCTGCCACGAGCGGAAGCCCCGAAACCCTTTGGCCACCGTAGATGAACCCGATTTTGGGCAAAGTTGGCCGTGGTGGTAGCGAGACAGTCAAGTGGTATCCGATGATCCCAACTAATCGCATACCGCAATAAAGGAAACACGATGGCTGCATCCCAGATACCGGCAAAGGTGACTGCCGTTTCGAAACAGTCGAGGCTGCAGGATGATAGGCATCCGCTCGGTACGTTGCTAACGATCCAAGAGTTGGCGGAGCGGCTGACGGTAAGCGTGGGCTGCATCCGTGCTTGGCGCCTGCGCGGCGACGGCCCACCGGCAATCCGCGTCGGAACTGCGCTCCGATGGGATTCTCGCGAGGTCGATGAATGGCTCGACATCCGGCGTGAATCACGCTGGCAAGCAGGGTGATTGAGGGACGTATCGGTCCCGGTGGTACGCGGGTTTATCGCGCCCGCATCTACTACCGCGGACGCTATGTAGCGTCGCGGACATTTCAAAGGAAACGTGATGCGCAGGAATGGGAACGGCGCCAGACGGACAGCCTCCGATCCGGAGTGTGGTCTGATCCCGCAGCGGCGGACAGGCCGGTAGGAGAGTGGTGCCAGATCTGGCTGGACGCCCAGCCGGCTCGGCAGCCGGCCACCCTACGCAAAATCCGTGGGGTGATCGCGAAGCAGATCGCCGGTACCTTCGGCCGTCGGCCACTCGTCTCGGTGCGACCGTCTGAGGTACAGGCCTGGGCAGCCGAATTGTCGCGAACGCAGTCCGTCGCGACCGCCCGCCACGCACTTGGCGTTTTGCGACGGGTGTTCGACTATGCCGTGCGCGACGGCGCAATCCAGCGCAATCCTGCCGCCGGTATCCGTCTGTCCAAGGTGCAGGGCAATGACCCACGGCCTCTGACCCATCACGAACTTTGGCGTCTCGCGGGAGCGGTCGACACAGCGAGGGATCGGCTGCTGGTGCTCGTCGCTGGTTACTGCGGGCTGAGATGGGGTGAGCTAGCGGCATTGCGATGGTCTGACGTCGATCTGCAAAGCAGGACCCTGCGCGTCGTTCGGGCATATTCAGAGGAGGCGCCGCGGGGTGAGCTATCGCCGGTCAAGAACCATCAGGCCCGCACAGTGCCCGTCCCCGAGATCGTGTCTGGCGAGTTCGCAGACTACAAAGCCCTCCAATCCCAGGGTGAACTGGTCTTCCCTTCCGCGTCAGGAACGCCGCTGCGCAACCGAAACTGGCGGCGCGACGTTTTCGATTCCGCGGTCCAGGCGCTTGGCTTGACAATCACTCCCCACAATCTGCGCGATACCGCTGCATCGCTGGCTATCCAGGAAGGTGCGTCGGTCGTGGCGGTCGCGCGCCTGTTGGGCCACGAGTCGGCGGCGACCACGCTCAACCACTATGCGGGTCTGTTCCCGACGGACCTTGACGACATCGCTACGCGACTCGACGCTGCCGCGCGACTGACCATCGCCAGCCAACGCGAGTCATCTGATGCCAAACAATCACCGACCAAGCACCGACCAGACGAAGCTGAGACTGAGGGCTAAACTCGGATCTAACCGGCGCTGACCTGCAAAAACAGTAGTGCCCCCGGCAGGATTCGAACCTGCGACACCGGCTTTAGGAGAGCCGTGCTCTATCCCCTGAGCTACGAGGGCTTAAGACATCTTTGAATCCCTGACTAAACTAGCCGTTCCTGGGCGCATCGCGGCTTTGGGTGGCGTTATGGTGCCCTTTCCCGGCGAGCGCCGCCTCAAATCCACACGTAGAGAGTGGGTTTGGCAGGTTCGCCGTCCGCCTGGTCTCGCAGAAAGGAAACGGGCGTGTCGACTCCGTCGAGCTGCACGCTGACCGCCGCCGAATCCCCGGATACGGCGACGATCTTGCCGATAATGTACTTCTGCTCGTCCCACCTGATGGTGGCGTAATGCCCGAGATGGTGTACCGAAAGGTCCTCGGGCGCGACCTCGGTAGGCCGCGGTGGTAACGCCGATACCGCGGGGTTCAGCTCCGCCGGCGCCTGTCCGGAATCCTCCGACCATGCGCGGTCATCGCCGAAGTACTCGACGTCGTCGCCGGTGCGGTCGAGGCGACTTAGCGCCGACTTCGCTCCCTGCGAACTCGGTGCATCGTCTTCTTCGACCCAGACCCGCCAACCCGGCGGAGGCGGAGGCCATGACGGATCCGGCGACCAACCGGGTTGGGGCACCCAACCCTCGGGGGGCTTCGGCCAGTTCGGCGGCGGGTTGTAGCGCATCGACAGTTACCGCCCTGGATTGAGAGTCCGAATTCAACCCACCATATAGGAATTCGGGCGCAACGCCGCTGGGCAGTACACGGCCAGGGCAGCGGATCCCTGGCAGTCGCATGCGCGATTCCGGGTTCGCCGGGCCGATGGATAATGAAACCGTTGCTCGCGACCAGATTCGGACGGTGCCATGACGATCACGACGCTCGGCCTCCCGCGAGTGCCGCGTCGCCTCGTTGGCCGGGCAGCACAACCCCCGTCCACCGGCACGTTGGTGGACAGCTACGGGCGGCACGCGACCGATTTGCGGGTGTCCTTGACCGACCGCTGCAATCTGCGATGCACCTACTGCATGCCCGCCGACGGGCTGCCGTGGTCGACCGCCGCGCAGCTGCTGCAACCCGACGAAATCATCAGGCTGGTGCGAATAGCCGTGGCCCGACTGGGCATAACCAAGGTGCGGTTCACCGGTGGAGAACCGTTGCTGGCCAAGCACCTTGACGACATTATCGCCGCTACCGCCGCGCTGCGGCCGCGGCCGGAGCTCGCGCTGACCACCAACGGAGTTCTGTTGGCAGAGCGTGCGGAGGCGTTGGCGCGGGCCGGCCTGGACCGGGTGAACGTGTCGCTGGACAGCGTGGATCAGCGGCACTTCGCGGCGATCACCCGCCGTGACCGGCTGGCCGGTCTGGCCGCTGCGCATGCCGCGGGTCTGCAACCGGTGAAGGTGAATGCCGTGCTGGACCCGGTCACCGGCCTCGAGGATGCGGTGTCGCTGGTGCGGTTCTGCCTCGGCCACGACTACCAGTTGCGGATCATCGAGCAGATGCCGCTGGATGCCGGACACCAATGGCGCCGCGAGGCTACGGTGACCGCGGACCGAGTGCTGGCGCAGCTGCCACGTCATTCGTTCACGCTGGAACCCGATCGGGCGCCGCGGGGTTCGGCGACAGCCGAGTCGTGGAGGATCACCGATCCCGCGACCGGACGCACCGGGAAGGTCGGGATCATCGCCTCGGTCTCGCAACCCTTCTGCTCGACCTGCAACCGCGTCCGGTTGACCGCCGACGGGCAGCTCCGCAGTTGCCTGTTCGCCAACGAGGAGACCGACCTGCGGGGGCTGCTGCGCAGCGGCGCCGACGACACCGCGATCGAGGCGGCGTGCCGGATCGCGATGTGGGGCAAACCAGCTGGTCACGGCATCAACGACCCGAACTTCGTCCAGCCGGCGCGGCCGATGAGTGCCATTGGCGGCTGAGGTGACCGATCAGGCAGCCAGCGCGGTCGGGATCACCGTGCGGTATTTCGCGGCCGCCCGCGCCGCGGCAGGGTCCGATTCCGAGCAGCTGACCGTACGTTCCGGCGCCACGGTTGCCGAGCTTGTCGACGGTTTGGGGGGCCGCAGCCAGGAACTCGCCCGCGTGCTGGTCCGGTGCTCTTTTCTTTGCGACGGTGTGGCGGTTCGGGACCAAGCTCAACTGCTGCAGGCGGGCAACACGATCGACGTGCTGCCGCCGTTCGCCGGAGGATAGACAGCGGCGTCCGAACTTAGGCCGAGCCCACCCACTCGTCGGTTCCGTCGGCGAAGATTTGGCGTTTCCACACCGGCAATCGCTCCTTGATGGCGTCGACCAGCTCCGCGCAGGTGGCAAATGCCGCCTGGCGATGGTCGGCGGCGACTGCGGCGACCAACGCCGCTTCGCCGATATGAAGGACGCCGATCCGGTGGCTGGCCGCAATGGCCCGCGTCCCAGCGGACTGCGCGGCGACGTCGGCCACCACTTCGGCGATGACATCGGCGGCCGACGGATGCGCGGAGTATTCCAGCTTCACCACGTGGCGTCCGTTGTCGTGGTCGCGGATCATGCCGACGAACCCCACAACGGCTCCCGCCGCCTGATGGCTCACCAGTTCCTGATGTTCGGCGAGCAGAATCGGTTGATCCGTCAGTGCGGCACGCACTACCAGCGTCATAGTTGATCCCAGGACGGACGTCCCACGAACACCAACTATATTCTTCGCCTGTATTCCAGGGAGGTCTCCGGTCTGACGTGATGCGGTCGGTCGAGGAGCATCAACGCGTTGTTGCCGGGCTGATTGCTGCCCGGCCCGCCGTCACCGCCGAACTGGCCGACGCCGAGGGCCGGGTGCTGTCCGACGATGTGACGGCGACGGTGTCGCTGCCGGTTTTCGACAACTCCGCAATGGATGGTTACGCGGTGCGTGCCGACGAGGTGGCCTCGGCGACGACCGATCATCCGGTGAATCTGCCTGTGACCGAGGATATTCCGGCCGGTCGCATCGACATCCCCACGCTCGAGCCGGGGACGGCGCATCGCATCATGACCGGCGCGCCGATCCCGGCCGGGGCGACGGCGGTAGTGCCCGTCGAGGCCACCGATGGGCGGACTGATGTCGTGAGGATCGACGTATCCAGCGCCGAGGGACGCTACATCCGCCGCGCCGGCGAGGACGTCGCCGCAGGGACCACGGTGTTGCGGGCCGGCCAGGTGGTTACACCGGCGGTGGTTGGCCTGGCCGCGGCACTGGGACTGCGCCAGCTGCCGGTGATCCCGCCTCAGCGGGTGCTGGTGATTTCCACCGGATCGGAGCTCGTGTCACCGGGTACGCCGCTGCGGCCGGGGCAGATTTACGAGTCCAACTCGCTCATGCTGGCCGCCGCCCTCCGCGAGACTTGCGCCGAGGTGGTCGCCGTCGCGACAGTCAGTGATGACGTCGCTCAGTTCACTGCGGTGCTGGACCGATATGCCGCCGAGTCGGATCTGATCATCACCAGCGGCGGTGTTAGCGCGGGCGCCTACGAGGTGGTCAAGGATGCATTCGGCCGAGCCGGTGATCAGGGGGTGGAGTTCGTCAAGGTGGCGATGCAGCCGGGGATGCCGCAGGGCACCGGCTGGGTGGCGGGCACGCCCATCGTCACCCTGCCCGGTAATCCGGTCAGTGCACTGGTGTGCTTCGAGGTGTTCATCCGTCCGGCGCTGCGCTCAGCCATGGGGCTGCCGGCTCCGGAACGGCCACGCCGATCCGCCGTGCTGACCGAGACGTTGACCTCATCGGCCGGTAAGCGCCAGTTTCGCCGCGGGATTTTCGATGCCTCCGCCGGCACCGCCGTGAGCCACGGCCCGCCGGGGTCACACCATATGCGGTGGCTGGCGTCGGCGAACTGCCTGCTGGACATTCCGGCAGAGGTCACCGAGCTAGCGGTCGGCTCGCAGGTGCAGATCTGGGATCTCAGCTAGCGCGGGACCTGTCAGAATGGGACGCGTGGCTGATGCGGGTCCGCTCTCGCACATCGACGATCAGGGCGCGGCTCACATGGTCGACGTCACCGGGAAAGCCGCCTCCAAACGCACCGCGGTTGCCGCAGGCTCGCTGCGGACCTCCGCGCAGGTGGTCGAGCTGATCGCGGCGGGCGGACTGGCCAAGGGCGATGCCCTGGCCACCGCGCGAGTTGCCGGCATTCTGGCCGCCAAGCGCACCAGCGACCTGATTCCGCTATGTCATCAGTTGGCGCTGACCGGCGTCGACGTCGATTTCACCGTCGGTGAGACGGACGTCGACATCACCGCGACAGTGAACAGCACCGATCGCACTGGGGTAGAGATGGAGGCGCTGACCGCGGTGAGCGTGGCGGCCCTGACGCTTTACGACATGATCAAAGCGGTGGACCCGGCTGCGCGCATCGACGACATTCGGGTGATGCGGAAGGATGGCGGCCGGCACGGAACCTGGGTGCGGTGATGGCGGGCCGATCCGCGCGCATCATCATCGTCTCGACCCGCGCGTCGGCCGGGGTCTATCAGGATCGATGCGGGCCGATCATCGCTGAATGGCTTGCGCAGCATGGATTCTCGTCGGCGGAGCCGCTGCTCGTCGGTGACGGGGGACCGGTGGGTCGGGCGCTACGCGGCGCCATCGCCGATGGTGTCGACGTGGTGATCACCTCCGGTGGCACCGGCATTTCCCCGAGCGACGACACCCCCGCCCAGACCACGGCAGTGCTCGACTACGAGATTCCCGGGCTCGCAGACGCTATCCGGCGTTCCGGTTTACCGAGGGTGCCAACCTCGGTGCTTTCCCGCGGCGTCTGCGGGGTGGCCGGGCGGACCCTGGTGGTCAATCTGCCGGGTTCGCCGGGCGGGGTGCGCGACGGTCTTGGGGTGCTCGCCGACGTGCTGGACCACGCGCTGGACCAAATCGCCGGTAAAGACCACCCCCGATAAACCAAATCAGAAGTGCCCCAAGCAGCGCGATGGCGAGGTTACTGAGAAAACCAGTGATGCCGACCGCAAGCGCCAGCGCCCAGTGCCAGGGTCCTCGCAGATCTTTCAGCAGGGTGATGTGCACCAAGCCGGCGACGGTCAGCAGGCCCGCCAGGATCGGCACCGGGAACCCGGCCAGCGCAGCGGTCAGAGTCGCTCCGGTCGCGAGCGCAAGCGCGATCAGCACGCTGCCCAACATGATCGGTGCCCCGCCGCTGCGGGCACCGAAGCTACGATGTGCTGTCATCCCCCCGGCGCCATGACACACCGGCATCCCGCTGATCGCGCCGGCGAAAAGGTTGGCCAAACCGAGAGTGATCGCCAGCCGTCCTGGCCGCACTCGGCGGGCCGCATCGCCGAAGTAGGCGCGGGCCGTGTCCGCGGTGGCCAAACACGAGTTGGCGAACGACAACGGCAACTGTGGCAGCACCAGGGCCACTGCCGCGGCGGAGAATGCGGTCCAGCTCAGGTGCGGGAAGTGCACCGCCGACGGGCCGAAGGTGAATGAGCCGTGGAACGTTAGCACCATCGCCACCACGGCAATCGCAATGAAGGCCAGGGTGATCTGGCGGCGTCGCAGCAGCAGCGCCGCGGCAATGATCAGCGCGGTGGCGCCCGCCAGCCACCAGACCGAGTGCCGATGGTCGGTGAAGGCTTTCGGCGTCGCGGACACCAGCTTCCACGCCAACTGACAAAACAGCAGTCCTACCGAGAGCTGAATCCCGCGAATGATCGGTTGCGGGAACACTTTCGCGACCTGATCCAACAGGCCCGATACCCCAAGCGCCACGAAGATGACGCCCATCAGCAGGGCACCCGCGGCGATGTCGTCGGCGCCGAAACCGTGCGCGATCGCGATCGCCCCGAAAGCCTTTAACGGCTGCACCGGCACCGGAAGCCGATACACCAGTCCGGCCACCACGTACAACAATCCGGCCGGCAACAGCACCGCCGTCGGCGTCAGGCCGTTCTTCACGATCAGTGCCACCGCGATCGGTACCAGTACCCCGAGATCGCCTACCGCCCCGGCCAATTCGGCCCGGTCGAACCGGAACGACTGCCCACCCGACTCCAGCTGCGATGGCGTCGTGCTGACCATGCCAGCAGCCTAGTGCAGCGTCCAGCGGTTAGCGGAATTCTGCGATCACCTTGGCGAAGGTCTCGGCATGGTGTTCCTGCACGGTGACGGACGTCAACCCGTAGGTCTCCCGGTAGCCGCGCAAGGTGTCGGCGATGTCGCGGGGCGATCCGCTCAGCACGGCGGGTAGCGCCAGCAATTGCTCGTCGGACAGAGAGGGCGCATACCTTCGGGTCATCGCTAGATCGGGTTTCCCGGAGTTGTCTGAAGGCACCGCCGTGATGGCGAGGTTGAGCTCGAGACCCGCAAATCGGTCACCGGCGGCGGCGCGGACGAACTCGACGCGCTCGGCGAGCGGGTCGCCGACCCCGCGGTCGTTGGCACCGGTCAGGCCGATGATGTCGGCGTGCTGGGCGGCAATCGTCAGCAATCGATTTCCGTTGCCGGCGATCAGGATCGGGATGCTGGGGTGGTGTTCCTTCATGTACAAGGTGACGTGCTCGAGGTAGTTGACGCGTTGCCCGGCGCTCGGGTACGGCAGCTCGGCAGCCTCGAATTCCTCCCGCACGTAGCCGGCGCCGAGGCCGAGTTCAAGGCGGCCGTCGCTCAGGTCGTTGACAGCGGCCGCGTCACGAGCCAACAAGGCCGGCTTGTAGAAGCCCGCGTTGAGCACGTAGGTCCCCAGCCGCACGGCGGAGGTGGCCGCCGCGATCGCGGTCAGCACCGGAAACGGTGCCGGCGCGCCGAGGTGATCGGGCAGATGCAGGGCGTCGAATCCGAGACCTTCCAGACGTTGCGCCTTGTCCCGCAGTGCGGCGCTTGACTTGGCGGCGTGGATGCCGATCGAGAAACGAAAGCCACGAGCCATCAATGAACTCCGATCTTGTTGTTATTCGGAATGCAATTTCCAGGACGTGGCGGCAGCCGCAAGGCCTTGCACCAGAGCAGAAGTCACCGGCGACAACCCGTCGTCGCCGGGCAGCGGACTGCGTGGGCTGATGCCCCTGACCCGCGTCGGCAATTCCAGCTGGGTTCCGCCGTCGCGGGTCAGGTTGACCGGGTTACGCGGATGCAGCCCGCGTAGCTCGAGTGGGATCCGGTCGATGTCGGTGACGACCTGATAGCCGGGCAGGTCGAGGTGGCCGGCCACGTGAGCCGCCAACGCGCGGTTGCTGCCTCCGGCCAACAGCTGCGTGCCGCGGCCGATCCGCCCGTATCCGTGCAGCGAGATCGCGATCTCGACGTGGTCGAGGAACTCCGCGAGTCGGGCCGATTCGTCGGGGCGGAAGCGAGCCGACGACAAGTGATGGGGATAGCGGTCGGGGTGTCGCAGCAGATACACCGACGCGTCGGCCGCGTCGGCGGCCCGTTCGGCGATCACGTCGGTCATCTCCTCCAGGCCGCCACCGTGAATGGCGAGAAAGCCGAAACGCGACCGCAGCCCGATGACCTCGACCACCCCGGCCTCGGACAGCAACTCGGAAAGCGACTGTGGCGCAGGCGTTGTGGGCCACGACCGTGGCCGAGGCCAACGAGCGGGGTCCCATCGGCGCAGGAAGTCGATCCAGCGCTGCGGCAACCTGTGATGCAATGCCCCGTCGATGATGCGTTCGAGGTAACCCGGTCGCGGCGCACCCGGATTCACCCGGTGGTCGATATAGACCCAGGCTTTCGACGGACCGTCGTCGGTGTGCACGGTCAGCTGGTCGCGCCGGTAGCGCAGCGGCACGCCCTCGGCGCTGTCCAAGGTCGCCAGGTCGTGATCCGAGAGCTGCCAGACGACCCCGTGCACATGAGTGCCGTTGAACGGCTCGACGGTGGCCACGCCGCGCTGATTGATCAGCCAGTCGTGGTCGGCCAGCACCGCCCGCCGGGGATTGGTGGCGTCGGGGCAACGTTGCGCCATCTGCCGCACGCACAGGTTCGACCCGTACGCAAAGTAGGTATGACGGCCCGCCGGCATCACGACTTCGATGTTAGCGGGGCTGTTCAGCCACGCGGTCGGGCCGAAGGTGGGGTTACGCACGCCGACGGCGTTGTATGCAACCGGCTACAAGGACGCGGCTGTGACGAGAGCTCACCGCTCCTACGAGACCCTCTCGGGTCTCAGCCAGCTGCTTGGCCTGTCCATCCAGTCGCCTGACCCTCTTGGCCAAGACGCCGCCTTTGCCGAAGCGGTGCTGTCCAGCGGCGCCATTCCCGCCGTGTGGCCCGGTGACCGATTCGACGTCATCTGGACGTTTACTCTTGACCGTGACGGGGGACGCTACGTGTTCGGCCAAGTCCCCCAACAACTCTTGGGCGGCGACACCGACACGGTGATCTGATCGGGTAATGACCGCAAGGTTAATTCCGGCGCGTCTCGCTGTTGGTGTCGGCGTTTCGGTGCAAGGATTACTCAATGGACGCTTCGGTAGGCGACAGCACGCGAGACCGGGACACGATCGAACGGGAATTGCGATTGCTGGTCAGCGTTCGTAGTGCTTACCGCAAACGTGGTGGGGCTCTGCCGTCTATAAGTCAGATGGATGCCCTGTTGGACGAACTCCTCGAGCTGCGCCGGCCGATAACGCCGAAGGCCAAGGCCAATCCCGCTATGCCGACCCGCTCACGGTGAGGTAGATCAGCACCGCGTTGAGCAGACTGATCATCACGCCGATCACCCACCCAATGGCGGTCGTGATGCGGTGATTGGCGTCGATTCCCATGAGCGCCTGATTGCTGGTCAACCGAACCAGCGGAAGCAGCGCGAACGGAATACCGAACGAGAGCACGACCTGCGACAGCACCAGGGTTCGGGTCGGGTTGAAACCCAGGGCAAGAATCAGTAGCGCGGGCGCCAGCGTGACCAGCCGACGCACCAGCATCGGAACCGACCGGTGCAGCAACCCCTGCATGATCATCGCGCCGGCGTAGGCGCCCACCGACGCCGACGCCAAACCCGAAACCAGTAATCCGACCGCGAAGAACACCGCGATCGTCGGGCTCACGGTGTCGCGCACAGCGGTGTACGCGCCCTCGATGGAACCGGTGCGGCCGCGCTCCCGCATATTGAGCGCAGCGATCAGCAGCATGGCGGCGTTCACCCCGCCGGCCACCACCATCGCCAGCGCGACGTCCAACCGGGTGACGCGCAGTAGCCGACGCCGCTGCGGGCCCGGCTCGGGATGGCCGTGCCGGTCGCGAGCCAACCCGGAATGCAGATACACCGCATGTGGCATGACCGTCGCGCCCAGGATGGCGGCGGCCAGCAGCACGCTCTCCGTCCCGCGGAATCGCGGGACCAGCCCGCCGATCACGGCATCGGGAGGCGGCGTTGCGACAAAGAAACTGGCCGTGAAGCCGATCGCAATGACGAGCAGTAATCCGGTGATGACCCGTTCGAACAGCTGCTGGCCGCGTTGGTCCTGGATTCTCAGTAGCAGCAGCGACACCGCCCCGGTGATCAGCCCGCCGATCAGCAGCGGCAGGTGAAACAGGATGCGCAGAGCGATCGCCCCGCCGATCACCTCGGCAACGTCGGTGGCCACCGCGACGACCTCGGCCTGCGCCCAAAAAGCCAGCCGGGCTCGCCGGCTCAGCTGCGCGCCGATCGCTTCCGGCAGCGATCGTCCGGTCACCAGCCCGAGCTTCGCCGACAGGTATTGCACAAGGCCGGCCATCACGTTCGCAATGACGATGACCCACAGCAGCAAAAAGCCGAACTGTGCGCCGGCGCTGACGTTGGCGGCCACATTGCCCGGGTCGACATAGGCGATCGCGGCGACGAATGCGGGGCCGAGTAGATACCAGCCCGTCTTGAGCGGGGCGCGGGTCTCCTGCGTCACCTAACTCACTTTCATGCGACGAATAAGAAAGTTAGGTTAGCCGAAACGCTCAGCCCGCGGCGTAGAGGCCGCGCCCGGTGACCAGCGGCAGGTCCAGCGTGGTCCGGATTCCGGGCGGGGCGGCCACCACCGCGGGGATGGCGTTGACGACGCGCATCGCGGTGGCCACCAGGCCGGCGTGGTTGTGGTCGCCCTTGCGGCTGCTCAAGCAGACGTCGACGCCGTACGACGGTTCGCCGGTGATCTCGATGCGGTAGGACCCGCCGGCCTGGGCCGGTTGCGGCCAGTCCGGACAGAGGTCATCCCGCAGTCGGGTGACATGTTCCAGCACGACGACGGGATCGCCGTCGACCAATCCGAGCACCTCGAATCGCAGCGCCGCGGCGCTGCCCTTGGGGATATGTCCAGAGGCGATATCGAAGTCTTCGGGCGCTGGTTCGCGCACATACATCTCTTCGACGGTGTCGAGTTCGAGACCCAGCCCGGCGGCAAGCTGCCGCACTACCGATCCCCAGGCCAGGCTCAATACGCCCGGTTGCAGCAGCATCGGGATCTCGTCGATCGGTTTGCCGAACCCCATCACGTCGAACATGACCGTCGCGCTGTCGTAGGTGGCGTAGTCGACGACCTCCATGCAGCGGATCTGCTGGATGTTCTGGCAGGTGCCCGCCAGCGCTAGCGGTAGCAGGTCGTTGGCGAACCCGGGATCGATGCCGTTGACGAACAGGCTCGAATTGCCTTTCCGCGCAGCATCTTCGATCGGCGCGAGTATCTCTTGCGGAAGCACCTGCCAGGGGTACTGCAGGAAGACCGCGCTGCTGCCGACGACGTTGACCCCGGCGGCCAGGATGCGCCGGTAATCGTCGAGGGCGTCGGGCAACCGGTTGTCGGCCATCGCGGTGTAGACCGCGCATTGCGGCTTGGTGGCGAGCACCGCGTCCAGGTCGGTGGTCGCGGTGATTCCAGCCGAATCCTTCAGTCCGGCAAGTTCTCCGGCGTCTTTACCGGCTTTGGATTCCGACGACACCCACACCCCGGTGAGCTCGAACTCCGGGTTGGTGATCAATGCCCGCAGCGCATGGACGCCGACGTTGCCGGTGCCGATCTGGGCGACGCGAATGGCCATGGTCACAGGTCCGGGATCGGTAGGTCGAGATTGGGGAAGGTGATGCCACCGTCGACTTCGAGCACCTTGCCGGTGAGATAGGCACCCGCCGGTGACGCCAAATACACTGCGGCGGCAGCGATCTCGTCGGGCTCGCCGAGACGGCGCATCGGTGTCGCCTTTTCCATCGGCGCTCGCAGTTCGTCGTTGGAGGCGACGATGTCCAACGCCGAGGTGGCGATCGACCCCGGTGCTATGGCGTTGACCCGGATTCGCGGGCACAGGTCCAGCGCGGCCAGCCGGGTGTAGTGGGCAAGTGCGGCCTTGGCGGTGCCGTAGGCGGCGAAACCGCGGCCGGCCACCCGTCCCATCGTCGAGGTGATGTTGATGATGCTGCCGCCGCCGGAATGCTCCAGCATCAGCGGCGCCGCGGCGGTGGTCAACGCGTGCGCGGTGGCGACGTTGAAGGTGAACGCGGCTTTGAGATCCTTCGTCGACGTGCTCAACAGGGCGTTGGGCATGGTGCCGCCGACGTTGTTGACCACGATGTCCAGCCGTCCGAAGGCTTCGACGGCCTGGCCGGCGAGTTCCGCGGTCGCCTCGGGGTGGGCCAGGTCCGCGGTGACGACGTGGGCCCGACGTCCCGCAGCGCGGACCTGATCGGCAACGGCCTCTAGTTCGGATTGGGTGCGCGAGGCAATGACAACGTCGGCGCCGACCTCAGCGAAGGCCAGTGCGATGGCCGCGCCGAGGCCGCGCCCGCCACCGGTGACGACGGCGACGTTGTCGTCGAGTCGGAATTTGTCTAGGATCACGGGCGCCACCGTAACAAGGCAGGAGCGGTCTCGGGACCCGATTTCTGAAACACGTTCTAGTTTTCTTGCGGAGGTCGCGAAAGCTTCGCTTAGTCACCTCGCAGCTGAAGCGTTCGTCGACCGGGACACGGTTTCGTCACCCTCACAGCGGATCGATTATTGGCGCCCAGTCTGGGGCTAACAGCGACACCCAATATTTAGGGATGACAACACCTATCGACCACCAGTGGCATGAAATCAATTCAGCCCACGGTCGTTGTCACCGTCGCCGTCTGATGCAAGTAATTTTCGTTGGGGCCGCGGCGGCCATCGCGATGGTCGCTCTCTTCGACGCCGCACCGCTGGGTCAGGGCGAGACGACGGTCGCATCGGGGTCAGTGCGCCTGGTAGACCAGGCCACTGACTTGCCGGCCCCGCCGCCGTCGCCGGTCCCGCCGATGCCGCCGGGGACGGTGTTGCCGCCGGGGACGGTGGTGCTGCCAGGGGGGCCGGACTTGCCGCCGCTCCCGTCGCCCGTGGACTTGTCGCAGTTGGGGGCGCCGGACGTGCAGCAGGTGTGGGCGAGGATGCTGCAGCTGGCCGCGTCACCGCCGCCGAACGTGCCGAACGAGGTCTGCCGGTTTAATACGGTCAGGGTCCCCTGTTGAATCATGTCAAGATCCCCGCAAAGTGTGATCGCTGACTTATTCGTAGTTGCCCGCGAAGAGGTGGCGGTGACGGTCGCTTTCCGGCTGGGTCGGCCTAAGTGTTCTTTAGCCAATCGGTGACACCACCTGGTCAGGACTGCCCGCTACTGCCGGATCTCCTCCGAAGCTCGAAGGCGTCATCGCCTGGTCAATTCGAACAATCAATGACCTTCGAACTTGCAGCGGATCACGGTGCGGTGGAATCCATTTCACGTAACCGCTTGAGCGTGAGCCTTCCAGCCCGCATCGATAAGGCCGGCGAGAAGCGTTCCAGGTACCACAATGCCTTCCACCAGGCCGGCAGCACAATGATCGCGTCTCCCCGGAACACGGCACGAAGGGCGCGATCGGCGAACTTTTCGGGTGCCATCGGCCGGAACGGCTCCCAGAATTTGAGTAGTTGCTCGTCGCTGACGCCGGTCTTTGTCATCCGTCCGTACTTACCGCCGGTGAGGATCGGGGTCCGGATCGCGCCTGGACACAGCACCGACACTTGCACGCCGTGGCGTTCGGCCTCCAGTCGCAGCACCGTCGAGATCGCGACGACGGCGTGTTTGGTGGCGGTGTAGGACGCCGACCCGGGAGAGGCGACGAGACCAGCCATGGAGGCTGTGTTCACGATGTGGCCGGAGTGCTGGCGGATCATGATCGGATAGACCGCTTGGATGCCGTGCACCACGCCGCGCAGGTTCACGTCGAAGACATCGTTCCAGTCATCGAGCGTATATGAGTCGATCTCACCGCCGACCGCAATGCCGGCATTGTTGAACAGGTAGTCGATCCGCCCGGATTGCTGCACCGCCTCGGCGACGGCGCGCTCGAACGATGGGTAGCTGCGCACATCGAGCTCGATCGCGTGCGCCTTTGCGCCACCACTGTCAAGACGTTGCGCCAACTCCTGCGCCGCGCCGATCTGACGATCGGCAATCCAAACCTCGGCGCCCCAGTCAATCAACTTGGTCGTCAACGCGGCGCCGATGCCGGACGCGCCGCCGGTAACGAATGCAATCTTCCCTGACACGTTCGCTGCCATTGGGGAAGGATAATCGCTCGCCTTAACGGTTAAGTGGAGATTCTGGCGGCGGGGGTCGCCGAGATTAGCGGTGAAATGTCCTACGCATATCCGGTGCCAACACCGGCGTACCCCTGGCCTGACCCCGATCGGTTGATCCGGGGCCTATGAGAGTCTTACGGCCCACGACGTGGGCGGGAAGGCTCGACAAATCATGGCGACAAGGAAGCGGCACAGTCCTGAGCAGGTTGTGCGCAAGCTGATGGCGGCTGATCGGCTGTTGGCCGAGGGCAAGGATACCGCGGCGGTGTGCCGTGAGCTGGGTGTCGCGGAGGCTACGTATCACCGGTGGCGTAGCCAGTTCGGCGGGTTGAAGGCTGAGGACGCCAAGAAGCTCAAGGACCTCGCACGCGAGAATGCCACCCTCAAGCGGCTGTTGGCCGATGCGGAGTTGGAGAAGGATGCGCTGCGGGAGATCGCCCGGGGAAACTTTTAGGCCCGGAACGCCGGCGGGCGGCCGTTCGTCACCTCCAGCGTGTGCTGGGGGTCAGCGAACGGTTCGCTTGCCGCGTGGCCGGGCAGCACCGCGCTACTCAACGACACGAGCCCGTCGCCGACACCCTTGAGGATCCTGATGCTGCGCTGCGGGGGTGGCTGCGTGACTACGCCAAGGATCATCCGCGCCGCGGGTTTCGGCCGGCATACCATGACGCCCGCGGCGAGGGTTGGGTCGTCAATCACAAGAAAGTTCAACGTCTTTGGCGCGAGGAAGGGCTGCGGGTGCCGCAACGGCGGCGACGTAAACGTCACGGTGCCTCCACCGCCCCGACCCCGATGAGCGCTGATGCGCCCAACCGCGTGTGGGCGGTGGACTTCCAGTTCGATGTCACCACCGATGGCCGGCCGGTCAAGATCGTGTCGATCGTCGATGAGCACACTCGCGAGTGTCTGGGCGGGATGGTCGAGCGCAGCATCACCAGCGTGCACCTGATCTGCGAACTGGACCGCCTGGCCGCCCAACGCGGCACGTTCCCGGCGGTGTTGCGCTGTGACAATGGCCCCGAATTGGCCTGCGGTGCAATGGCTGAATGGGCAGACGGGCAGGTCGGGTTGCACTTCATCCCACCGGGCGAGCCGTGGCGCAACGGCTACGTCGAATCGTTCAACTCCCGCATCCGCGACGAGTGCCTGAACATCAACAGCTTCTGGTCACTGGCGCAGGCCCGGGTCGTCATCGGGGACTGGAAACACGACTACAACCACCACCGCCGGCACTCATCGTTGGGCTACCAACCCCCGGCCCGCTACGCCGCCAGCTGCACCCACCGCTGAGGGATCCGTCTCACCACCGGACTGACAGCAGGGACTCGAGGCGCGCCGGCGCGCGACAGGATACGAGACAGTTCGACCTGCGCGAACAGTGCCAGGGAGCGGCAGATTGGGCACATCTCGTTTTTCTAGATCCGAGACGTGGGCGCGAGCGGTCAGATCGCCTGGTGGCCGGGTGGGGTGGCGTCCTCATCGAGGCCCACGCGCCGCGTGCCGGCCCGCAGATCGGGGTCGTTCAGCAAACCCTCCAGGAGCGCAACCGGTCCACCGACACAGGTCCAGTCGTCGTCCCACAGCGTGGACACCAGCCAGGACCGATCCGCCGGGAACATCAGGTCCGGTAGGCGGGTCGACCTCAACGACCAGAAGTCATCGGACCGCCAGCTGGCGGCTTGCTCTGGTCCGGCCTGCACCAGCACGTAAGGCCAGGTCGCATACAAGGTCACCCTCGGCGCGTCGGTAAACACGACGTCGGCGCAGCCGGTGTCAAGGTAACCAATCCACCACTGTTGATCCGGCGACTGCCTACGGAGCAACGCGACCACAGCCCGATCGTGCCCCTGCTGCTCCTCTCGGGTGTCTGGCAGTACGACGGTGCCGTAGTCGTCAAACATCGGTGGGATTGCCGAAGTGATTCTGACGCCGCTCGGCGTGGCCGCGTGAATCCACGCGACATCCGCAGCCGTGCCGACCAGCCAGCTCCGGCCGTCTCGGATGACCCGACTCACAGCACTGACCAACGCCGATAACGTGCACGCATTAGATCATTATCGGGACGGTGGTGGAGGTGCCCGAGCCACCCCGCGAGACAGGATCTGATCGGCCTCGTTTCATTAGATTCGAGACACCACGACTTGCGGGCTGGAGGCGGTCACGAAAGTCAGCTCGCTAGACATCCCAGGGTCGTAGCGTGTCAAGCCGCTGTTGTGGCTTGTCGGTGTGCCCAGGCTTGGTGTTCGTCGTAGGTGCTGTGGTGGCGTAGGCA
>Ga0209040_10001519_pt1 | contig 18382 bp, 17 predicted proteins | sample BogFormECP12_OM3_FD_188240 | JGI IMG/M metagenome (GOLD analysis project Ga0209040, IMG submission 188240) | Bog forest soil microbial communities from Calvert Island, British Columbia, Canada - ECP12_OM3 (SPAdes) (version 2) | ecosystem: Environmental > Aquatic > Freshwater > Wetlands > Bog ...
CACAGCCAGGGAACCTCGTCGGGGTCGGCCGTGGCCTCGAGCGTGCGGTTTGTCCAGCCGAACCAGTTGGCGAGCAGCTCCTCGCCGCCGACGCGGACATCGACGAAGCCCGCCGCGCGCGCCGCCCGCGAGAGCTCCTCGGGGGCGAACGCGTGGACGTCCACGAGACCCTCGAGCGCGGCGTCGGGCTCCCGCTCGCCGCCGCCCGGCGCGGCGCCCGCGCCGAGCGCTCGCCGCCACAGCGGCGCGACCGCGCCGGCCAGGCGCTTGGGGACGCGGGCGAGGCGATCGCCGTAGCGCGATGGCTCGCCGGCAAACAGGATGCGCCCGCCGGGCACGAGCACGCGCTCGAACTCCGCGAATGCACGCCCCAGGTCCGGTATGTGGTGAAGCACCGCGTGGCCCAGCACCAGATCGAAGCGCGCATCGGGGAAGGGCAGGCGCTCGGCGTCGGCCTCCACCGTGCGGACGTCCAGCCCGAGGCGCACGGCGTTGGCCTGGAGGGTTGCGAGCATGCCCGGCGAGATGTCGCTGCAGGTCGCCTCGCCGATCAGGCCCGCCCGCAGCAGGTTGAGCGTGAAGTAGCCCGTGCCCGAGCCGATCTCGAGCGTTCGCGCGTAGTGCCCCGGTTCGTGGCCCAGGGCCTTGCGCACCTTCACGGTCACCTGCTCGAGCCCGAGCCCCCCGAAGTCCACGCCCCACTTGGCGTCGTAGTGGCCCGCCGCGACGTCGTGGTAGCGCGTGTTGGCGTCACGGATCTCCTCGGCGCTGAGGGCGGGCGGCACGGGGCGGCACCATATACTCGCGCGCCGTAGGAGCGTCTCCAGCGCACGCGCCACCGTCCCGAGCCAGCGCATCCATTGACCCCAGCCCTCTACCTGCAGCGCGACCAGCCCGATGGCGTTCCCCCGCTGTCGCTCACCGGCGAGCGCACGCTTCCCGACGTGCCCGAGGAGAACTACTGGTTCCGCCGCCACCTCGTCGTCTACGAGTGGATCGCCGAGCAGGTGCGCGGCATGCGCGTGATCGACATGGCCTGCGGTGAGGGCTACGGCGCGGACGTGCTGGCGCGCACCGCGGCGAGCGTCGTCGGCGTCGATGCCAACCCCGAGGCGCACGAGCACTCGCGGCTGCGCTACGTCCGCGCGAACCTGCGCTTCGCGCGCGATCTCGTGGACAGCTTCCGCGAGCCCGCCGACGCGGTCGTCTTCCTGCAGACGATCGAGCATCTGCAGCAGCCCGCCGCGGTGCTCGAGCACTTTCGCTCGCTGATCGAGGACGCGCCCTCGGGCGGCCGGGGCGGCGTGCCGGCGGGGCAGGAGGGCGCGGCGGCGGGGCGGGGCGGGCCGGCGGGGCAGGGCGGCGTGGCGGCGGGGCAGGGGGGCGCGGCGGCGGGGCAGGGGGGCGCGGCGGCGGGGCGCGGGATCGTGTTCGTCTCCACACCCAACGTCCTCACGCTCGCGCCCAAGGGCTCCGCGCGCTCGGACAACCCGTGGCACGTGCACGAGTACCGCGCCGCCGAGTTCGCGCAGCTGTGTCGCTCGTGCTTCGCGACCGTCGAGCTGTACGGTCTCTTCCACGCTCGCAAGCTGCGCGCACACGAGCTCGCGCTGCGGTTGGGCTGGGACCGCGTGCACCCGCGCCTCGGCCTGACCGGGCGCTTCTACGGGCGCTTCACGCCCGCGATCGCCTGCCGCGACTTCGCGCTGCGCGCGGAGGGCGAGGCCGACATGGATCGCGCGCTGGACCTCATCGCGGTGTGCCGAGCGTGACCGCAAGACGCGAGCGCGGCGCGCTGGCGATCGTCCTGCACACGCACATGCCCTACGTCGAGGGCTTCGGCACCTGGCCGTTCGGCGAGGAGTGGCTGTGGGAGGCGCTCGCCGGCTGCTACCTGCCGCTGCTCGACCTGCTCGACGAGGGTGCCCCACTGACGCTCTCGCTGACCCCGGTGCTGTGCGACCAGCTGGAGGTGCCCGGTCTGCTCGAGCGCTTCGCCGCGTTCGTGGAAGGTGTTCGCCGCGAGACCCACGAGCGGGACGCGGCCGGCCTGCGCGCCGCCGGACAGGATGTCCTGGCGCTCGAGGTCGAGCGCGCGTTCGGGGATTACACGCGCGCGCTCAGCAGCCTGCGCCGTCGCGGGGGGGACGTCCTCGGAGCGCTCTCGCGCCACGCCCAGTGGAGCTCAGCGGCGACCCACGCGATCCTGCCGCTGCTGGCCAGCGAGGCGGGCGTGCGCCTGCAGGTCCAGACCGGCATCAACTCCCACCGGCGGCGCTTCGGCGAGTGGCGCGGCGGCTTCTGGCTGCCCGAGTGCGCGTATGAGTCCTCGCTGGACCGGGCGCTCGAGGATGCCGGCGTGGCAGCCGTCTGCGTCGAGCTGACCGAGCGCTTCGGGCTCGGCGCCCGCGAGCACCTGCGAGCGCTGGCGAGCGCGGCGGGGGTCCTGCTCGTGCCGATCGACCGCGCCACGATCTCGCTGGTCTGGAGCGACAGCGGCTACCCCGCCGCCGGGGCCTATCGCGACTACCACCACCACACCTTCCACCACCGCAATCCGTGGTGCAACGACGGTGGCGCCTACGAGCACACCGTCGCGCTCGCACACGCGCGAGCCGACGCGGCGGACTTCGTCACGCGGACGCTCGCGCGGCTCGAGGACGCCAACGAGTCGCTCGGCGCAGGAGCCCTGCCGGGCGGCGGGCTCGTCGTCTTCGCCGTCGACACCGAGCTGTTCGGGCACTGGTGGTATGAGGGTCTCGCCTGGCTGCGCGCGGTCGTCGAGGAGTGTGCCCGCCAGGGTCTCGAGCTGCTGCGCCTGGACGATGCGCTCGCGCGGGCCGAGCCGGAAACGCCGCTCGCGGGCGCGCCGGAAGCGCCGCTCGCGGCCTGCAGCTGGGGCAGCGGCGGCGATCTCTCCACGTGGTCGGCTCCGGCGGTCGCCGAGATGGCCTTCGCCGCACGCGCCGCGGAGCTCGAGGTCCTGCGGGCGGGTACCGGCGCCGGCGTCGGCGCCGTGCGCGAGCTGCTCGCGCTGCAGGCCAGCGACTGGGCGTTCATGGTCTCCCGCGACATCGCCGCCCCATACGCGCGCGAGCGCTTCGCCGGACACCGCCGCGCGCTCGCGCGCGCGCTGGAGGAAGTGGGCGAGGCCGAGCTCGCCGGCCTGCGCAACCTCGCCGTCGACGCTCACCCCGCGCTGCTGCTCGCGCCCTGATCACTCCCAGCGCAGCGAGCGCGGGGCCTCGCGCATGCGGATCAGCCGCGCCGGCACCCCGCCGAGCACGGCGTTGGCGGGGAAGTCCCTGGTGACCACCGCGCTCGTCCCGATCACGCTGTTGTCGCCCACGCTCACCCCGCGCAGCACGCACGCCCCGTAGCCCATCCAGACGTTGTGCCCGATGCGCACGTCGCGCTTGTAGATGCCCTGCGCCCGGATCGGCCGCTCGACCTCGGTGACGCCGTGATCGAAGTCGATCAGCATCACGCGGTCGGCGATGATGCACTCGCGCCCGATCGACACGTGCTTGTACGCGGAGATGGTCGCCTCCTGGCCGATTACGGTCTTCGCGCCGATGCTCACCTCGCCCTCGTGGACGCGGATCTTCGTGCCGTGGCCGATCCACGCCCAGCGGCCGATCCGCAGGGTCGCATCGCGACCGATCTCGAGCTTCACGCCCGGGCAGATGAAGCAGAAGCCGTCGGTCTGCAGACGCTTTCCGTGGCGCAGCTTGAGCAGCGCGAGCCGGCTCAGCAGGCGCGCGTAGTCGCGGCTCAGCATCCGGTGCGCGCGCATGAAGCGCAGCAGCGTCAGCGCTCCGCCGTGCCGTGGCGGAGGTGGCGGGCGCAGCCCGCCGGCGATGCGCTCCTCAGGCATCCCCGGGCTGGCGTCTGCGAGCAGCTCCATCGCGGCCCCATCGTAAGGGACGCGGCGGGGGTCGGCTGTGCCACGGCCCCTGCGATGATTGCGCGCTGCGATGAGGAACTCCACGCTCGCTCAACGCCTGCTCGACGGCGATCGCCGCGCGCTTGCGCGCGCGATCACGCTCGTCGAGGACGACCGCCCGGAGGGCTGGGAGCTCGTCAAGCAGGTCTATCCGCACACAGGCAGGGCCGCCGTGGTCGGCTTCACGGGGCCGCCCGGAGCGGGCAAGTCGACGCTCATCGGCGCCCTCACCAAGGCGCGGCGCGAAGCCGGCAGGACGGTCGGCGTGCTCTCGATCGACCCATCCTCTCCGTTCACCCAAGGCGCCCTGCTCGGAGACCGCATCCGCCTGTCCGAGCACTTCCTCGACCCGGGTGTGTTCATCCGCTCGATGGCCAATCGCGGTGCACTCGGGGGGCTCTCCGAGGCCGCGCTGCAGGCCGCGCTGCTGCTCGACGCCGCCGGGCGCCAGGACGTGTTCATCGAGACCGTCGGCGTCGGTCAGGCCGAGATCGACATCATCGATCACGCCGACACGATCGTGCTCGTGCTGATGCCCGGCTCGGGCGACTCGATTCAGGCGCTGAAGGCGGGCGTCATGGAGATCCCCGACGTGATCGTCATCAACAAGGCCGATCATCCGCTGACCGACACGATGGTCCGCGAGATCCGCGGCGTGCTCTCGCTCGCCAACCTCGACCGCTCACCCGAGGAGGCGCGCGAGGAGTGGCGCGTGCCGATCGTGAAGACCGAGGCGACGCACGGCAAGGGCATCCGCGAGCTGGTCACCGCCCTCGAGGAGCACCGCGCGCACATCCTCGCCGCGGGCCTGCTGGCCGAGCGCCGGCGGCGCAACCTGCGCAACGAGGTCCTCGCGATCGCCACCGCACGCATGCGCCGGCGACTGGAGGAGGGCCTCAGCGAGGACGCCGCCTTCCAGGGCCTGATCGAGCAGGTCGTCGAGCGCCGCCTCGATCCCGCCAGCGCGGCCGAGGCGCTGCTCGAGCGCGCACCTCAGCCCACGCGCAGCTGACGCTGTCGCTCAGGCGCCGAGCGCCCGCGCGATGACCATCTGCTGGACCTCGTCGGTGCCCTCGCCGATCGTCAGGATCTTGGCGTCGCGGTAGAAGCGGCACACGGGGTACTCCTCGATGAAGCCGTAGCCGCCGTGTATCTGCACGGCCTCCTCCGCGCAGCGCACCGCCAAGCGTCCCGTCTTGAGCTTGGCCTGCGCGGCGGTCAGCGAGAAGTTGCGTCCCGCGTCCTTCTCGAGCGCCGCCTTGTGGACGAGCAGCCGCGCGGCCTCGATCTCCGTGGACATGTCCGCGAGCTTGATCTGGATGGCCTGGAACTTCGAGATCGCCTGCCCGAACGCCCGGCGCTCCTTCGCGTAGCGCAGCGCCTCATCCAGCGCGCCCTGGGCGAGCCCCACACCCATCGCCGCGACGCCGATGCGCCCGATGTCGAGGATGTGCAGGAACTGCTTGAAGCCCGCGCCGCGCGGGCCGAGCAGGTTCTCCTCCGGCACGCGGCAGTCGCTGAAGCTCAGCGGGCGCGTGTCCGACGCGTTCCAGCCCATCTTGCGGTACGGCTCGCCCTGCTCGTAGCCGTCCGTTCCGTTCGCGATGAGGATGTTGGAGATCTCCTTCGGGTGGGTGGGATCGGCTCCCTCCCCCGTCAGCGCGGTGATCGCCACCAGCCCCGAGATGTCGGTGCCGGCGTTCGTGATGAACTGCTTGGAGCCGTCGATCACCCACTCGCCGCCGTGCAGGCGTGCGCGCGTGCGCGTGTTGCCCGCGTCCGATCCCGCCTCCGGCTCGGTCAGCCCGAACGCGCCGAGCCGTTCGCCCGAGCAGAGGCGCGGCAGCCACTCACGCTTCTGCTCCTCGCTGCCGAAGAGATACACCGGCTGGGTGCCCAGCGATGTGTGCGCACACAGGGTGATCGCCACCGAGGAGTCCACGCGGGCGAGCTCCTCGACCGCGAGCGCATAGGCCAGCGTGTCGCCGCCGCCGCCGCCGTACTCCTCCGGGAAGGGGATGCCCATCAGGTTGAGCTCGCCGAGCTTGGCCACGATCTCATAGGGAAAGGACTTGGCGCGGTCGTGCTCCTCGGCCACCGGAGCGACCTCGCCCTCGGCGAATTCCCTGACCGTGCGCCTGATCAGCTGGTGCTCGCCGGACAGCTCGAAGTCCACGCCGGCCATTCTCCCAGACCCCGTCGGGGGTGCGGTGCGGCGGGGCCGGGGCTCTGTCACGATTGGTGGCCGTGGCCCGCCCGCGTGTGCTCTTTGAATTCGTGCGCCAGCGTGGGCGCACGTACAGCTACGGGCCCGACCGCTCGCAGCGCGCCGAGCTGCACCTGCCGCCCGGGGCCGGGCCGCACCCGGTGATCATCGCGATCCACGGCGGCTCGTGGCGGGCGCGCTACGGGCGCATCGTCATGCGCGCGCTGATCGGCGATCTGCGCAGACGCGGCTGGGCGGTGTGGAACATCGAGTACCGGCGCGTGGGCAACGGCGGCGGCTGGCCCGCCACGTTCGCCGACGTCGCCGCCGCGATCGACCACCTCCCTGAGCTGGACGCCCCCCTGGACCTCGCCGACGTGAGCCTGCTCGGGCACTCCGCGGGCGGACACCTCGCGCTGTGGGCGGCGGCCCGGCCGGCGCTCCCTGAGGGGGCCCCAGGTCACATCGACGGCGAGCCGCGCGTGAGCCCGCGCCGCGTCATCGCCCAGGCCGGCGTGTGCGATCTCGCGGGCGCCTACCGGCGGCGGAACCGCGACGCGGTGGCCGCGCTGATGGGCGGCACTCCCGAGGAGCTCCCCGAGCGCTACGCCGTGGGCGATCCCGCGCGCCTGCTGCCCCTGAGCATGCCCGCGCTGCTCGTCCACGGCACGCTCGACGAGACCGTCTCGGTGGAGCTGAGCCGCGACTACGCCGCCGCCGCCGCCCTCGCCGCCGGCGAGGTCGAGCTGGTGGAGATTCCCGGCGCCGCCGGGCACCACCGCGCGCACATCGACCCGCGCGGGGAGGCCTGGGCGGCGGTCACGGCCAGACTGGGCTCGCCGGCGCCCGTCGCGGTCACCCCGCTGCCCACTCCCGGACCGCGGAGCGGTCCACGATCACCCCTTCAGACGCAGTAGGACTTCGCGAGCTCGACCAGCAGACGCACGCCGTAGCCCGACGCGCCCTTGCCGACGTAGGCGCGGTCCAGCTCCCACGCCGAGCCGGCGATGTCCAGGTGCGCCCACGGCACCTCCCCGACGAAGTTCGACAGGAAACTCGCGCCGACGATCGTGCCCGCCTTGCGCCCTTCCGGGGCGTTGTCGAGGTCGCCGTAGGTGCCCTTGATGAGCTCGCCGTACTCCTCGTGCAACGGCAGCCGCCAGGTGATCTCGCCGCTGCGCTGCCCCGCCGCGAACACCCGCTCAGCGAGCTCGTCGTCGTTGCTCATCAACCCCGAATAGGTCGAGCCCAGCGCGATGATCACCGCGCCCGTCAGCGTCGCCAGATCGACGATCCGCTCGGCTCCCTGAGCGATCGCGTAGCAGAGGCAGTCGGCCAGCACCAGCCGCCCCTCGGCGTCGGTGTTGTTGACCTCGATCGTCTTGCCGTTGGCCGCGCTCACGATGTCGCCCGGCTTGACCGCGTGCCCGCTCGGCAGGTTCTCGGTGGCCCCCACCACGGCCACCAGGCGGACCGGCAGCTGCAGGCGGGCAACCGCCGCGACCGCCTCGATCACGGCCGCGCCGCCCGACATGTCGAACTTCATCTCGGCCATTTTCGCGCCCGGCTTCAAGGAGATGCCGCCGCTGTCGAACGTCACCGCCTTGCCCACGAAGCCGAGCTTCGGGCCGCCCGCTCCGGGCCCCTCGTAGCGCATCGTGATCAGCGCGGGCTCCTCGTCGGAGCCACGCGCCACCGCCGCGAAGGCGCCCATTCCACGCGCCACGATCTGCTCGCGCCCCTCGACCTCAACCGCGAGCCCCTCGATCTCCTCGCCGAGCGCCCGCGCATGCTCGCTCAGCGCGGTCGGCGTGAGGTCGTTGGCCGGGCGGTTCTGCAGGTCGCGTGCCCCGTTGACCGCGGCCGCGAGCAGCGCGGCCTCCGCGACCGCGCTCGCCGGCGCGTCGGCCCCCGCGATGATCAGCTGCTCGAGGCGCGCGGGCTTCTCATCGGGCTCCGCGGCCGCCGTCTTGTGACGCTCGAAGCGGTAGTCGGCGAGGATCGTGCCCTCGACGAGCGCCGCCGCGATCGACGGCTCGCTCTCCCCGGGCAGCAACCAGCAGAGCGACCGCGTGCCCAGCTCGCGCGCCCGGGACAGCGCCACCGCCGCCGCCACGCGCGCGCGCTCCGGGTCGAAGCGCTCGCGCGCGCCGAGCCCCACGAGCAGCCAGCGCTTGCCCCGCGCGTGGGCCAGCGCGAGCTTCTTGAACGAGCGGCTCGCCTCACCCGAGGAGAGCAGCTCGCCCAGCTCCACGGGAACGTCGCCCGCGGGCTGCTCGCCGTCGAACACGCCGACCGCGACCGTGTCCGCCGCGCTCTCGCCCCCCGTCTGATCGCTCACCCACGTCTGCATCGCCCGGCACGATATCCCCCCGCCGTCCGATCCGCCGCCGTGGCCGCCGCCGGGCGCCCGACCGGTGCACCCCGCGATCGCCCTCGCGCCCGCGACCCCGCTCAGCGGTCCACTACCATTCTCCCTCTCCACGTCCCCGCTCATCAAGAAAGAGGAGACACCCGCCCACATGCCCAAGACAGTGATCCTCGGCACCGCCCGCACCCCGATCGGCAAGATGGGCGGCGGCCTGTCCTCCGTGGATGCCACCGAGCTGGGGGGCCTGGCGATCAGCGCCGCGCTCGAGCGCGCCGGCGTCGAGCCCGAGCAGGTCGAGCACGTCGTGATGGGCCAGGTGCTGCAGGCCGGCCAGGGCCAGATCCCCTCGCGCCAGGCGCAGATCGAGGGGGGGATCCCCAAGGAGGTCTCCTCGGAGACGATCAACAAGGTCTGCGCGTCGGGTCTGCGCGCCTCGGTGCTGCTCGACCAGGCGATCCGCGCCGGCGACGTGGAGGTCGGCGTGGGCGGCGGCATGGAGTCGATGTCGCAGGCCCCCTATCTGCTGCCGCAGGCGCGCTTCGGCTACCGCATGGGCGACGCCAAGATGCTCGACGCGATGGTGCACGACGGGCTCACGAACCCGTTCTCGGGCCAGCAGATGTTCGTCGAGGCGACCGAGGTCGGCGATCAGCTCGAGATCACACGCGCCGACATGGACCGCTGGGCGCTGCGCTCGCATGAACGGGCGCTGAAGGCCATCGACGAGGGGCGCCTGGCCGAGGAGATCGTGCCCGTCACCGTCAACGGGCGCAAGCAGAGCACCGTCGTGGAGATCGACGAGGGCCCGCGCCGGGACACCTCGCTGGAGAAGCTCGCCGCGCTGCCCGGCCTCGTCGGCAAGGACGGCTCGCACACCGCCGGCAACTCGCCCGGCGTCAACGACGCCGCCGGGGCGCTCGTGCTCTCCTCGGAGGAGTGGGCGACCGCCAACGGCAAGGAGGCGCTCGCCGAGATCCTCGCCCACGCACAGAGCGCCAACGACTTCGCATACCTCGCCACGACCCCCGCGAGCGCTGCCAAGAAGGCACTCGAGAAGGCCGGTCTGCAGCCCGGCGACATCGACGTGTGGGAGATCAACGAGGCGTTCGCCTCGGTCACGCTCAACTCGATCCGCATGCTCGGCATCGACGAGGACAGGGTCAACGTCAACGGCGGCGCCGTCGCCCTCGGGCACCCCATCGGCGCCTCCGGTGCGCGCATCCTCGGCAGCCTCGTGCTCGAGCTGCGCAGGCGCGGCGGCGGGCTCGGCTGCGCCGCCATCTGCTCCGGCGGCGGGCAAGGCGACGCGGTGATCCTCAAGGTCTGAGATGGCCGTGAGCGCTTCGCCAGACGGCGTCCTCGTTCGCTCGCGTGCCAAGCACGCCGCGCTCGCTGCGTCCTTGTCTGGCTCGACTCACGACCATCTCAGAAGCTAGTGTCTGACTGGAACGGCGCCGGTGACGCCGGCCGGCCGCGCGCGGCCGCCTTCTTCGATCTCGACAAGACCTTGATGGCCGGCTCCTCGGGCATCTTCTTTGCCCGCGCCGCCTATGAGACGGGGATGATCTCGCGCGCGCGCCTCGCCCGCGACGCCTACGAGAACCTGCGCTTCCGCCTGCGCGGCTCGACCGACGATCGCGCCGACGAGGTGCGCAAGCGCGTCGCGGAGATGATCGCCGGGGTGCGCGTGCGCGACCTCGAGCGCCTCTCCCCGCGCGTGCTCGCCGGCGTGCTGCCGCGCCTGTACCCCGAGATGCTCGCGCGCGCCTACGCCCACCAGGACGACGGCGTGCTTGTCTACATCCTCACCGCCGCCTCGCAGGAGATGGCCGACCTGCTCGCGCACGTGCTCGCCTTCGACGGAGGCCTGGGCTCGCGCTCGGAGATCGTCGATGGGCGCTACACGGGCCGGCCGGCCGGCCCCTTCAACTACCGCGAGGGCAAGGTCCTCTCGATGCGCGAGGTGGCGGAGCGCGAGGGGATCGCGCTGGAGGCCTCGTTCGCCTACTCGGACTCCGAGTCCGATCTGCCGATGCTGCGCGCCGTGCGCCACGCCGTCGTCGTCAACCCCGACGCCGACCTGCGGCGCATCGCCGCCGCCGAAGGCTGGGAGACGCTGCACCTCGACCGCCTCGAGCGCCGTCTCAAGCTGCTCGGCGCGCTGGGCGCCGGGACCGCGCTGGCGTCGCTCGGGCGCGTCGCGTTCGAGCGCGGGCGCGCCGCCAGGCGCTGATCGGCGCGGGCGCATAATCTATGTCCCCGCGCCGCCGCCCGTAAGCCATGTCCCCCGCCGCCCCGCCAACCCAGAGCAAGATCCGCGTGGTCGTGGCCAAGCCGGGGCTCGACGGGCACGATCGCGGCGCCAAGATCATCGCCCGCGCTCTGCGCGACGCGGGCATGGAGGTGATCTACACGGGCCTGCACCAGACGCCCGAGCAGATCGTCGAGACGGTGATCCAGGAGGACGCCGACGCGGTCGGACTGTCGATCCTCTCCGGCGCTCACATGACGCTCGTGCCGCGGGTCGTCGAGCTGCTGCACGAGCAGGGCATCGACGACGTCGTCATCACGGTCGGCGGAACGATCCCCGCGGAGGACATCCCCGAGCTCAAGCGCCTCGGTGTTGCCGAGGTGTTCACGCCCGGCGCGCCCACACAGGCGATCGTCGATTTCATCCGCGGCGCGACCGCCGAGCAGCGTGCCGGTGGGAGTGCCCCCAGCAGCTGATTGACTCGTCAGTCAACGGCTGAAAGAGGTACGATCGCACTCAACAGACCCCAAGGAGTTGCCTGAGAATGAAGATATGCGTCCTCGTGAAGGAGGTTCCGGACGCCGCCGTCGAGAAGAGGATCGACCCCTCGACGGGGCGGATGGACCGCAGCGGCGAGAAGAACCTCAACCCGTATGACACGCACGCCATCGAGGCGGCCATGCAGATCAGGGAGGGAGGCGAGGTCCCGGTCGAGGAGATCGTGGCCGTGACGATGGGGCCCGACAGCGCCGTGCGGGCGCTGCACAAGGCGGTCTCGCTCGGTGCCGACCGCTCGGTCCACCTGTCCGACCCCGCCGTCGCCGGCTCCGACGTGGCGGCCACCGGCTACGCGCTGGCCAAGACGCTCGAGCGCGAGAAACCCGAGCTGGTGCTGCTCGGCCAGCAGTCCGACGACGGCGAGTGCTACACGATCGGTGCCGTCGTGGCCGAGCATCTCGGCATGCCCTCGCTGACGCAGGTGATCAAGATGGACGTCGCCGCCGACAGCCTGCGCTGCGAGCGCCAGGCCGAGTACGGCTACGACACCGTCCAGATCACCCTGCCCGCCGTGATCTCGGTGGGCGACGCGATCAACGAGCCGCGCTACCCGTCGCTGAAGGCCATCATGGGCGCCAAGAAGAAGCCCCTGGACACCGTCACCGCGACCGACGTGCAGATCGACACCGGCAAGGTCGGCGGGGACAACTCGGCAGCTCAATGGATCGCCGCCAAGGCGCCGCCCGCAAAGGCCGCCGGGGAGATCATTGAGGATGAGGACACCGGCGAGACGGTCGAGAAGATCGTCGCCTGGCTCGACGAGCGCAAGCTCATCTAAGGAGACAAACGTTATGGCGAACATCCTGGTCTACGCGCTGCACTACGACGGCGCGATCAACAAGAACTCGCTCGGCGCCGTCTCGGAGGGCGCCAGGCTGGCGGCCGAGCTCGGCGGCGAGGCGCACGCAATCCTGCTCGGCGAGAACGTGCCGCAGGATCTGGCGGCGTCGCTCGGCGACTACGGCGCCAAGAAGGTGCTCGTGGCCGAGGGCCCCGAGGGCCTCGCGCAGCCGCTCGTCGACGCGATGGCCAAGGCGATCGGCGACGGCGACTACTCCTATGCGCTGTTCGGCGGGGGTCTGCTCGGTTTTGAGATCGGGGCCGGGCTGGCCGCACGGCTCGGCGCCGGCGTCGTCATGGAGGTGACCAGCGTGCGCGCCGAGGGCGGCGAGCTGATCGCCGAGCGCCCGATCCTGGGCGACTCGGCCATCTCCGAGATCAAATACCGCTCCGAGGTGGGCATCATCATCGGCCGCCTCAACGCGTTCGAGATCAGGCAGACCGGCGCCGGAGCCGCGCCCGTGGAGCAGCTCAGCTTCGAGCTGAGCCCGCACGCCTCCCAGGCGACGATGATCACGCGCGGCGAACAGCGCGGGGCCGACGTGGACATCGAGGGCGCCGACGTGCTCATCGCCGGCGGCCGCGGCCTCGGCAAGGCAGAGGGCTTCAAGCTCGCCGAGGAACTCGCCGGCGCCTTCGGCGGCAACAGCGCTGTCGCTGCCACGCGGGCAGTGGTCGACGCCGGCTGGTACCCCTACGCCGCGCAGATCGGCCAGACCGGCAAGACGGTCGCGCCGAAGCTCTACCTCGCCGCCGGCATCTCGGGCGCGATCCAGCACAAGGTCGGCATGCAGGGCTCGGAGAACATCGTCGCGATCAACAAGGACGCCAACGCTCCGATCTTCGAGTTCTCCGACCTCGGCGTGGTGGGTGATCTCAACAAGATCCTGCCCAAGCTCACCGAGGCTGTGAAGGCCAAGAAGGGCAGCTGAAAGTGAGCGCGAAGCGCCAACGGTCAACGTCGGCAGGATCCCGCGTCCAAGCCCGCGACGCGGGGCCGGATGCCCCGCGGGACTGACATGTCCGCCTCCAGCAACGGGAGGGTCGCCCCGGCCGCGTTCCCCCCGCCCGTCGATTCGCGCGGCGAGTTCGTCAAGCGGGGCCTCGACCCCGAGGATGAGCTGATCGAGGTGGGCGTCGCGATCGTCGGGGGCGGCACCGCGGGCCTCGCCTGCGCGAACCGCCTGCTGCAACTGCTCGCCGACGATCCCGAGACGATGGAGCGCCTCGGCGAAGTCCCGGTGGCCGTGATCGAGAAGGCCAAGACGTGTGGGGGCCACAACCTCTCAGGGGCCGTCATGCGCCCCGCACCGCTGCAGGAGCTGTTCCCGGAGATGAGCCGCGAGGACTGGCGCGCGGAGGGCTTCGCGTTCGGCGAAGTCAGCAAGGAGGCCGTGTACCTCACGCCCACCGCGAAGCTCGCGCTGCGCATCCCGACGCCGCCGTCGTTCAAGAACCACGGCAACGAGGTCGTCTCCGTCTCTGCGCTCGCCCGCTACCAGCAGCAGCAGGCCGAAGAGGCCGGCGCCTACATCCTCACCGAGACCGCCGCCACCCAGCTGATCGTGCAGGACGGGACCGTCGTCGGTGTGCGCTCGGGCGACAAGGGCCGCGGCAAGGACGGCGAGCCGCTCGGCAACTTCGAGCCGGGCACCGACATCAAGGCCCAAGCGACGGTCCTGGCCGAGGGCTGCTGGGGGCACCTGACGGGCGCCGCCATCAAGGAGTTCGATCTCGGCGAGGGACGCGAGCCGCAGGTGTGGGAGCTCGGCGTCAAGGAGGTCTGGAAGGTCCCCAAGCCGCTCGACCGCCTGATCCACACGATGGGGCCCTGGCCGCTGAAGATCTCCCGCAAGAGCGGCCAGATCGGCGGCACCTGGATCTACCCGATGAAGAACGAGAAGACCGGCGAGGATCTCGTCTCGATCGGCTTCGTCGTCGAGCTCGAGTACGCCGATGCGACTACCTCCGCGCACGACCTGCTGCAGACGTTCAAGACCCATCCGCTCGTGCGCAACATCCTCGCGGGCGGCGAACGCGTCGCGTGGGGCGCCAAGGCGCTGCCCGGCGGCGGCTACTGGTCGATGCCGAAGCTGTCGATGCCCGGGGCGGTGCTCGTCGGGGACTCCGGCGGCATGGTCGACACGATGGCGCTCAAGGGCGTGCACCACTGCATCAGGTCGGGCATGCTCGCGGCCGAGTCGATCTACGCCGCGCTCAAGCGCGGCGAAACGAGCTTCGCGTCCTACGAGCAGGTGATCGAGGAATCCTCGGTGGGCAAGGAGCTGTGGGAGGTGCGCAACGCCCGCCAGCCGCTGCAGAAAGGCCTGCTGCTCGGTGGGCCGCTCAGCGGCCTTCAGCAGATCACGAAGGGCAGGCTGCCCGGCCGCGCAGCGTGGCATCGCAACGACGCCAAGCCGATGTTCATCGGCGACACCAAGGACGTCTACCCCAAGCCCGACGGAAAGTACACCTTCGACAAGCTCTCCTCGGTGTTCATCACCGGCAACGCCACCAGAGACGATGCGCCCAACCACATCCGCGTGCAGAAGCACGTACCGCGCGAGATCGCAGAAACCTGGCGCTGGATGTGCCCGGCGGGGGTCTATGAGATCCCCGAGGACGCACCCGAGCACGGCACCGTCGACGTGATCGTCAACTACACCAACTGCGTGCAGTGCGGTGCGATCACCGCCAAGGGCGGGCGCCTCACGGTGCCCGAGGGCGGCGACGGGCCGCTCTATCAGATTCTCTGAGCAGCCCCCCGAACCAGGCCGGCGATCGGCCCGGCGCGAGCGCCCGGCGCAACATGCACTCCCCGCCCGTGTTGGAGAGATGTAATGAGGATGTCCTCCTTCAGCTCCCCGCGGCGCGCACGCACGCGGGCGGGCATAGGCGTGTCGCTGGCCTGCGTCGCCGCCTCGATGGGCGCGGCGCTGCCCCCCGGCGCGCAGGCGCAGGCCCCGGCGACGGCGAGCGCGACGGTCGCGGCGCTCCCGGACGCCGCGGCGGCGCCGGCCGACGGGCAGTCCGCTCTGGGCGATGCCGCGGCGGTCAAGCCCGACGCCACGGCCGCCCTCGAAGGGTGCATCAGCGCGAGCGCCCAGGCCGAACGCTCGGCCACCTTCACCGGCGAAATGACCGCGATCCCCGGCAGCACGAAGATGGAGATGCGCATCGAAGTACTCGAGCGGCTGCCCGGCGAACCCGCGTTTGAGCCGGTGATCGCTCCGGGCCTCGGGGTCTGGCGCACCGCGGCGCCGGGCGTGAAGGTCTACCGCTTCCTCAAGCAGGTCACCAACCTCTCCGCGCCTGCGGTCTATCGCGGCGCGGTCGCGTTCCGCTGGATCAACGCCAGGGGCAGGGCGATCAAGTACCTCGAACTGCGCACGCCGCGCTGCAGCCAGGCGGCCGGCGCGCCGACGCCCACCTCGACGAGCGGCGCGAGCAGCTCGTCGACGGGCCCCTGAGCGGGCCCGCTAGAATGAATCGGCGATGAAGACCAAGATCCATCCGAGCTACGTCCAGGCGCACGTGCGCTGCACGTGCGGCAACGAGTTCATCACCCGGGCCACGCGGGACGAGCTGCACGTCGAGGTCTGCTCCAACTGCCACCCGTTCTACACGGGTCGCCAGAAGCTGATGGACACCGGCGGACGCGTCGAGCGCTTCCAGCGCCGTGTCGCCAAGGGCCGTCTGCACACCGCCCAAGCCCGGTCCGCCAAGTAGCGCGATGTCCTGCGCGCAGCTGGCCGCCGTTCGTCGACGACGCCAGCGCGGATGAGCATGGCCTCGGCTCCGACGGACTCCGCGCCGGGCGCGCTCGCCCCGCCGGGCGCCGGTGGCGGCGAGGGCCCTGTCGCGCTCTTCGAAGCGGACGCCGCCGGTGAGCTGAGCGCTCAGCGCGACGCCCCCGTGGGCGGCCAGGCCGTGCTCGAGGGCGTGATGATGCGGGGCGTCTCCAACTGGGCCGTCGCAGTGCGCAAGCCAACCGCCGAGCAGCTCGCCGAGAGCCATCGCTCGCCCGAGGAGGCGGCGCTCGGCGAGATCGAGGTCAAGGCGTTCCCGCTGGACTCGGCGATGAGGCGCCACCGTGTTCTGCGCCTGCCGATCGTGCGCGGAGTGGTCGCGCTCGGAGGATCGATGGCGATCGGCTTCCGCGCGCTGGAGGTCTCCGCCAACGCACAGCTGCCCTCCGAGGAGGAAGAGGAGATACCGCGCGGCGTCTGGGTGGGGACGGTCGTGCTGGCGATCGTCCTGGCGATCGTCCTGTTCTTCCTGATCCCCGTGGGGCTGACCAGCCTCGTCAAGGGCCAGCTCGGCTCCTCGGTCCTGTTCTGGGTCGTCGAGGGCATCGTGCGGACCACCCTGTTCCTCGGCTACATGCTGCTGCTCTCGCGCATGCGCGACCTGCGGCGCGTGTTCGAGTACCACGGCGCCGAGCACAAGACGATCTCCTGCTATGAGGCGGGCCTGCCGCTCACGCCGGCCAATGCCGGGCGCTTCTCCAGGCTGCACCCGCGCTGCGGCACGAGCTTCCTGCTCGTCGTGATGATCGTGGCCATCTTCGTGTTCGCGCCGATCGGGCTGCCTGCGTGGTACTGGCTGATGATCACGCGCATCCTCGGCGTGCCGGTGATCGCCGGGATCTCATTCGAGCTGATCAAGTTCGCCGGGCGAAACCGCAACAGGCGCTGGGTGCGGGCGCTGATGTGGCCCGGCCTGAAGCTGCAGCTGCTCACGACGCGCGAGCCCGATTCAGACCAGCTCGCGGTCGCGATCGCCGCGCTGCAGGCCGTGCTCGCGCGCGAGACGCCCGGCGAGCTCTCGGCGGCCGACCTCGTCGGCGTCGAGGTGGTGGCCTAGCCTTCACGGCGCCGCAGGACGCAAGACGCGAGCCATTGTAGGCTCGCACGATGATCGAAGGGCTCGTCAAGCAGATCGAGTCGCGCTTCGCCGAGCTGGGCGCGCAGATGACCGACGCCGAAGTGATCTCCGATCGGGAGCGCTACGCGGAGGTCGGTCGCGCCTACAGCCAGCTCGAGCCCGCGGCGAAGCTCGCCGCGCAGTGGCGCCTGGCGCGCGACGACGCCGCCGGCGCCGAGGAGCTGCTCGCGGAGATGGGCGAGGACGCCGAGATGCGCGAGGAGCTGGTGGAGGCGCGACGGCGCATCGAGGAGCTCGAGGAGGAGATCCGCCTGGCGATGGTCGAGCGCGATCCCAACGACGAGAAGAGCGTGATCGTCGAGATCCAGGGCGGCGCCGGCGGCGAGGAGGCGGGGCTGTGGGCCGGCGACCTGTACCGGATGCTGAGCCGCTACGCCGAGCGCCTGGGCTTCCAGACCGAGCCGCTCGACATCGCCGAGGGCAAGTACACGTTCGCGATCAAGGGCGACGGGGCCTACTCGGTGTTCAAGTTCGAGGGCGGCACCCACCGCGTCCAGCGCGTCCCGCAGACCGAGTCCCAGGGACGGATCCACACCTCCACCGCCACGGTTGCCGTGCTGCCCGAGGCCGAGGACGTGGACGTGCAGGTCGATCCGGGCGACCTGCAGATCGACGTCTACCGCTCCTCGGGGCCGGGTGGGCAGTCGGTCAACACGACCGACTCGGCGGTCCGCGTGACGCACCGGCCGTCGGGCATCGTCGTCTCGATGCAGGACGAGAAGTCGCAGCTGCAGAACCGTGAGAAGGCGCTGCGCGTGCTGCGCGCGCGCCTGTACGAGCGCGCGCTCGCCGAGCAGCAGGCGGGGCTCGCCGCGGACCGCCGCTCGCAGGTCGGCACCGGCGACAGGGCCGAGAAGATCCGCACCTACAACTACGGCGAGCGGCGCGTGACCGACCATCGCATCAAGCTCACCGTGCACAACCTCGACCAGGTCCTCGAAGGCGAGCTCGACGAGCTCACGGCGGCGCTGCAGGCCGACGAGCGGCGCCGCACGCTGCAGACACAGGCGGCCGCGTGATGAACAGCGGTCGCTTCGACGAGCGCCCGGCGGGCGGCGAAGCGGGGGCCGGGAGCCTCGGCGCCGGCGCTCACACGGTGCGCGACGCGCTCGAGGGCGCGATCACGGCGATCACGGCGGCCGGCTCGGAGACTCCGCGCCTGGACAGCGAACTGCTGCTCGCGCACGTTCTCGGCGTGGGGCGCGAGCGGCTCATCACCGACAGCCGGCTGAGGATCGAAGGGAGCGCCGTGCGCGCCTTCCA
>Ga0209040_10001521_pt1 | contig 18365 bp, 13 predicted proteins | sample BogFormECP12_OM3_FD_188240 | JGI IMG/M metagenome (GOLD analysis project Ga0209040, IMG submission 188240) | Bog forest soil microbial communities from Calvert Island, British Columbia, Canada - ECP12_OM3 (SPAdes) (version 2) | ecosystem: Environmental > Aquatic > Freshwater > Wetlands > Bog ...
GGCAAGATCATTGCCGAGGTTGCGAAAAAAGTGGGCGGCTCAGGCGGTGGGCGTCCGGACATGGCCGAGGCTGGTGGGAAAGACCCTGCAGCCCTGGATGCGGCGCTGGCGGAGAGCTACAGCGTTGTCGAATCACTGCTGAACTGATTCACCACGGAGGCACGGAGATCACGGAGAAATCAAGCCAGGCGAAAGGCAAGAGCAGCCGCGGATTTCACGGATTGGCACGGATAACTCTTTCTTAATTCCCAAGACTTGGTTGGATTTCTTCCTCCGTGCCCTCCGTGTCTCCGTGGTGAACCAGTCTTTGTGGTCACCTCAAATATGCGATGCACTGCTCCACGCACTTATCCAACGGCTGCGACGTGTCCACATCCAGCTTCGGCAACGTGATCGGCTCGAAGTATGACTTCACAAGAAAATACAGTAGCGGGTCGCGGTTCTTGGCGGAATGCTTCGCCATGTCCTGCTTGATGCGTTCGAGCGCCAGCGACTCAGGACAATGCAGGCGCAGAATGCTGAGGTCTGCTCCGATCGAAGCGGCAGCCCGCACGACCTGATTCACATGATGGGCGCGCGAGAATGTGCGCCCATCGAGGAAAACGAAGGGCACGATGCGATCGGCAGCGATACGCTGCGCTGCCATCAAAACCACCGACATGCAGAAATCGTTCTGCCCACCGGAATAAGTGATCGCGCGACGCGGAAACAATGCGGCGCGTACCTCGTCTTTGCTCAGCACGACTCCGTCCAAACGTTCGGCGAGCGCCTTGGCGAGCGCGGTCTTGCCGGTTCCGGGCAGACCCGCTATGATCACGAACCGTGTGCGATGAACTCGGGCAGTCATGGCTGCGCCGCAGGCATGGGAGCGTCGAAGTAGCGCGCGAAGATCGGCGTGGCGTCCGGGATTTCTTCGACGCGCCATTGACGCGAGTTGGGAACGCGCTCCATGCGTACGTGGATTTCGTTCAGATCGAACGGATTGGGTTGCGGCAGTCCAACGATGACTACATCCGCGGTATCGCCGTTCACGGACGAGCGCACGGGGTGCAGACCGGAGAAATTGTGCACGTCGAGTTGCTTAAATCCGGACGTTCCGGTGAGCAGGCCGTTGCCGCTCAGCAGTAGGCGAATCGCGTTACGAATTCCCAGCAGTGACCAGTCGTGAAAGCGCGGAGCCATCTTGTGCAAGAGTTCGATGCGGGTGTCGGTAAAGGGCAGCGGATCGTCTTGGAATTTCTTTGTGTACTTTGCCAGTAGCACGTCAGTCAGCGATTGACTGATCGCGTCGGCGATGCGTTCTTCGTCGACGTACTTCGAAGCCACGCCGTAGTTCTTCGCTTTGACGGCGCGACCCAGTTGCGAGAGCGAGTATTCCGGCGTGCCGGTATAGCGGTACCACCAGACTCCAGCGCTGGCCATCGCAAGGGCGACGATTAACCCGAGCGCGGCCAGCACTCGCGAATTCCGGCGAGGAGGTTCTGGCTTAAACGGCGGCGGCGGAAAGATCACGCACCAAGGATACGATGGTCCCGAAATCGATGCGGTCAGATCCACTTCCCGCAAGCTACCCGAGAATTTGCTTTTCAAAGCAAGAAACGGAAGGCGCCTAGAAGCTGGAACCGCTAGAGTCTATTTGGCTGCAGATTGGTATGCGTCGGTGCTTAAAAAAGGCGAAATGAATTTGCATCCTGGAGCTAAAATAACCCTCTAAGCTAGTTAAGGTGGTTAGCCATGGCAATTGCAGAGACTCCTTTCCTCGGCAAAGTTCGGGAACAGTTGCTCGACCGGCGGGCGCGTCTCGAGGACGTGCTTTCCAGGAACGAATCGGAACAGATGCAACGCCTGCTGGAAGATGTCGACCATGCGCTCGAACGCATGAACATTGGCAAGTTCGGCCTGTGCGAAGTTTGCCACGACACCATCGAATCGGGACGCCTGCTGAACGATCCCACGATTTCGGTATGCCTGGGCTGTCTGTCTCCGGCGCAACAGCGGTCGCTGGAGCATGATCTGGAACTGGCGGCGCAAATCCAGCGCGGGCTGCTGCCTCCGCCGAACGTGGAGATTGCGGGTTGGGACATCGCGTATCACTATCGTCCTGCAGGCGTGGTGAGCGGCGACTACTGTGATCTGATTGGCTCGGGCGACGGCGGATTGCACTTCCTGATCGCCGATGTGTCGGGAAAAGGAATCGCAGCGGCATTGTTGTCGACGAACTTGCGAGCTGTATTTCGCGCGCTGATCCCAATGGGGCTGAGCATGGAGAAGATGCTGGCACAAGCAAGCCGCTTGTTTTGCGATAGCACTCTGGCGACGCAATACGCCACGCTAGTAGCGGGGCGAGTGAGCCCGAGCGGCGAACTGGAGATCGTGAACGCCGGCCACCTGCCGGTGCTGCTGGCGGGCGAATCCGGAGTGAGGGTTTTCGAGAGCACGGACCTTCCCTTCGGAATGTTTTGCGACCAGCAGTTCACGGCTTCTAAAGCACGCCTGGATCCGGGTGACACGCTGGTGCTATACACCGACGGCATCTCTGAGGCCCAAAACGAGGCGGGCGAGGAGTACGGCGTGTCGACAATACGGTCACTGATTGAAGGTCGAGACCTGCATTGCCCAGAAGATCTGGTTCGCGCATGCCGCGACCACCTCGACGGTTTCAGGGCCGGACACGAGAGAACCGACGATGAAACGCTATTGGCCATTCGGTATTTGCCGGTAAAAGTTGCGGTAGAGTACGAACCGGCGGCCGCTGGAAATCGTGCTGTCTGACCCGGAGTTGGAGGGGTCCCGAAACACGAACAGCCAGGCAATACGCCTGGCTGCCATCGTTGATAACTGCTGGTGCCGAAGAAGGGACTCGAACCCCCACACCCTTGCGGGTACATGGACCTGAACCATGCGCGTCTGCCAATTCCGCCACTTCGGCGCGGGAAACCAACGAGTGAGGAACCGAACTCGTTACGTTGGCGTGAATTCCATTGTACAAGTGCTACGAGCAGTTGGCCAAGCGTGCTGGCGGGCTTAACTGGCTGCCGAATCGGCTTCGCGGTGGTTAGTGACCCCCTGCTGGCCATACTCCTTCAACTTATTATGCAGAGTCTTGAGGCTGATCCCGAGAATCTCGGCAGCTCGAGTCTTATTATTGTGTGTCGCCTCAAGCGTTTTGAGGATCAGCAGACGCTCAGCTTCGCCGACCGTAGTCCCGACCCCGAGATAGACGGAGTTAGAATCCTGGACTGGAGCTCGGACGAAGGCCTTTCCAAAGCCTGGAGGAAGGTGCTTCGGATCGATCATGGGGCCATCGCAAACGATTACGGCCCGCTCCAAGGTGTTGCGCAGTTCGCGGACATTGCCCGGCCAAGCGTGCGCCTGGAAAATATTCATCACCGACTCACTGACGCCAGCCACACTGCGTTTGTGCTTCACATTCATGTCGTCGAGCAGGGCTTGAACCAGTTCCGCTAGGTCGTCCATGTGCTCCCGCAGGGGTGGCATGTGAATATTGAACACATTAAGCCGGTAGTAAAGGTCATTGCGCAATTGGCCACGAGCCACGGCTTCCTCCGGTGGCTTGTTGGTTGCGGCGAGCACTCGGACATCGACCGAGGTTTCCCCTTTGCTGCCTAGACGGCGCAACTTGCGGTCTTCCAATACACGGAGAAGCTTCGCCTGAGTGCCAATCGGCATCTCGCCAATTTCATCGAGCAACAGAGTGCCGCCCTCCGCCAGTTCAAAACAACCGGTGCGACGATCGAGCGCTCCCGTGAACGCGCCCTTTTCGTGTCCGAAGATCTCGCTTTCGATAAGCGTTTCGGGAATGGCGGCGCAGTTGATGGCCACAAAGGGATTCGTTTTGCGAGGACTAAGGGCGTGAACGGTGCGCGCCACAAGTTCCTTGCCAGTACCGCTCTCTCCCGTGATGAGTACGGAGGCCGTACTGGGAGCCACCATCTCGACCAAGTGGAAGACCTCCTGCATTTTCTTGGAAGGTCCGACCAGCGATCCCAGCACCCCAACGTCGCGCAACCTGCGGCGGCTGGCCTCCAACTCACGCTCGGTGCCGCGAATGCGCGTCGCACTCTGCAGGATATTTCGTAACCGCGTGGGATTGACCGGCTTCTCGATGAAGTCGAAAGCCCCGCACTTCATCGCAGTAACGGCTGCATCTATCCTTCCTATTCCTGTAAGAAGGATGACCGCGACTTGTTGTGGGGCAGCGGCGATTTGCTCCAGCAGCTCCAGGCCATCCATGCGAGGCATCTTCAGGTCTGTGACCACGATCGCCGGCCCCCACGACTCGAATTTTGCGAGTCCCTGGACGCCGTCGTCAGCGGTATCTGTCTCATAGCCCCAAGCCCGAATCAATTCGGCAAGGCCAGTCCGCTCATTCTCCTCGTCTTCGACGATCAGTACTTTTTCCGGATTCATTCCCAACAGCAACCTCTCGAAATTATGGACCTAGCGAGTCACGTACCGAACGACGCTCGTCATTTTCTTCGGGTGTGGTCCAACGACTCCGCGCAAATTTCTTGCCCCGCACTCCGGAAAGGAAGTGGGCGACCAGATGGCTTCCTGTAAAGGTACCACTTTAGGGCCCGGTCGGGCTAAAGACGCGTTACTGAGATCCATATCATGTTGCAAATTGGCCGGTTCCTGCTACATGCCGGCAAGCTCATCGAATTTCTGCGACGGAAGGAGCTGGCTCAGGCGGACGTTGTGACTTCTGAGGACCCATTTTGGGAATCCCCGTAGTGCTGATCGAGAGGGATCGTGTCGAGTAGCCGCTACAACGGACGTGCGTGCTGTCCGAACGTCTTCAGGGGATGCGCGCTGGCGCGAGGGCTACGATTTTTCTTGAAAAATCCCTTTACTGCGCCGCCAGCCTGTGTTGTACGATATACGATAATGGCAGTTGCAACTCGGCCGTGTGTCGGGGCGTACCTTCCGCGATAGAAGCGTGGTACGCGATGGCGAGGTGCAAATAATCTTGCGTGAACGGTGCGAAAGACCCGGTTATAAAATCAGTAAACATCGGAAAACAGTAGTTTTGTATATCTTACCGGTTGCTGTACAATCGGGTATCGTTACATAGCAAGACGAGCTTTTTTGCATCTGAATAAGTTCAACATTGAACCCGAGTGGGCCACTTTGCTGACGGTACTGCTAGAGTTCCGGAGGATTTCGAATGGCTTTTTGTGATGGAGTTCCGAAACGGCTTGTAGCGACATCGATCTCGCTTGCGTTTGCAATCTGTTTGTTGGGTTCTCTTGCTGCAGCGCAGGTAACAGTCCAGCCGAAGGTCGAGGCGTACGCTGGCTACTCCTGGTATCACCCAAATGGCTACGTGGATGTTGGTAAGGTCTCCGACATCCCGGGGGGATTCGATCTCTCCGCCACGTATTACTTTCCCCAAGCTCACAACCTGGGCATCGTGGCAGATGGCAGCGACCACTTCAAGAGCTCCAACCAAAACGTCGGCTTTCTGCTGGGAGGATTACAGTACAAATTCCACAACAATCAATTCTCGCCGTTCGTGCGCGTCCTGGTTGGGATTGACCATATCAGTCCGCACCTACTTGCCTCAGAGTGGAAACCGGTGGTTGGTGGGGGCGGCGGCTTCGATCTGACGATAACGAATAAGTTTTCAATTCGAATAGCGCAGGCGGATTATCTCTGGACGTATTACAACCCGCAGATCTTTACCAATCAGTCGCATAATTGGAATAGCGTCCGTTTGTCGGCTGGCTTCCTGTTTAACCTGGGCAGCTACTACAACCCGCCACTTACCTGCACCGCGTCGGCCACGCCGACCGAGGTTTTTGCGCCAGACCCGGTGAAGGTCACCACCACGGGCAGCGGTTTCAACCCGAAGCATCAGATTGCCTACAGTTGGGCCACGAATGGTGGCAGAATCCCCGATGCAAGCTCGCAGACGGCAACCGTCGACACCACCGGGGTGGCGGCGGGCAACTACGCGGCGAATTCGACCATCACCGACGTCGATCCCAAGTTTAAGAATCTTGACTCCGGCCGCCATAGCTGGCTGGGCAAGCCCGACCCCATCCCGCCGGCGAAGTGTTCGGTGAACTTCACGGTCAAGCAGCCGCTGCCACCGGTAGTGAGCTGCTCGGCCAGCCCGACTACGATTGGCATCGGCGCGCCGGCGACGATCACCATGACCGCCACCGACCCGCAGGGATGGCCCATGACCTATAGCTGGTCGGCGACAGGCGGGCAGTTGAGTGGCAGTGGCACGACGGCGACCTTGACTGCAGCCAATGCCGACGCCGGCAAAACCATTGCGGTGACCGGCACGGCGACGACTACGCGCACCGGCGGGAACCCGGAGACTCTGAGCAGCAGTTGCACGGCGCAGGTCACGGTGCCTCCGATCACTGAGTGCGCCAGCATACAGGATTGGGGCGAGTGTACCTTCGAGAAGAACCCGAAGAAACCGTGGCGCGTCGACAACGATTGCAAGGACACGCTCGACAAACTGACTCTCCGTCTGCAACAGATGCCTACCGGCAAGGTGGAAATCGTTGGCTACACGGATCAGTCGGAAACGGTCGACGTCCAGACACTCGGTGCGCAGCGCTCCGTCAACGTGAAGTACTACATGGTTACGGACGGCCCGACCAAGTCTGACGCCACCCGTATCGAGCCTCGCGAGGGCGGGACCAAGGGTAAGGCGACTCACTTCTTCTATCTGCCCGACGGAGCCCTGTGCTCTGGCCAGGCGGTTGAAGGAACGCCGGTTGACGAAACCAAGGTGCAGCCGCAGTCACGTAACGCGCCTGCTCCTAAGAAGCACAAGGCGAAAGCCAAGCCAGCGGCGCCTCCGGCACAATAGCTGAAGTGCCGTAGTTCGACCCAAGCCGGTGAGAGGGAACCCTCTCACCGGTTTTTTCCTGAGGATTGAGGGACCCGCGGGTTTCTCTGATTGAGACTGTGAATCCGCGGTAAGTTCGACTGGGCCGGGTCGCGGGATGTCCGTCTGGCAGGTTGCGCGGCAGGCGAAGCAAAGTTGCGTTGTGTCCGCTGTTGGATATTCCGTAGAGCAGTCAGCCCTGAGAAACAGGCATTGCTCTTGGTACTGTGCGTCACGATCTGTGTGCGGATATGATTCGTTATGGTGTTCTCAGTTTATGAATTGCGAAAGGGAGATGTAGTCGTGAGTATGCGTCACTTGGTTTGTTCCGTCGCGAAGCTGGTGCTCGGCTTCGTTCTGCTCTTTACAGTGTGCACTGTGACTGCAATGGCTTCGGATTGGCAGTTGATTGGCCCGGACGGTGGCAATGTGCGCTGCCTGGCATACGATCCCAGCGATCCGAACCGCATTCTTCTTGGAACCAGCGCCGGGCAACTATTTGTGTCCCGCGATGGCGGGAACTCCTGGGTCCCATTCGCGCATTTGGGATCGGGCGATGACCTGGTGATCGACCACATCGTTTTCGATCCGACGAATCCGCAGATCATCTATGCGGCAGGATGGGGCCTGTACCACGACGACGAAGGGGATGTTTTCCGTTCCGATGATGGGGGTACTACCTGGCGGGCGCTGGCAGGAGCGCATGGCAAGTCGATCCGCGCTTTGGCGATGGCGACGAGCGATCATAATACCCTAGTGATCGGGGCCCTGGATGGTGTGTTTCGTTCTCAAGACGGTGGGGCGACATGGGCACGGATGACCCCGGAGAACCCGGAGGTTATGGAAAACCACTCCTCCATGAGAAACTTCGTATCGGTGGCGATTGATCCGCAGAATCCTGACGTCGTTTACGCTGGAACCCGGCACCTGCCATGGAAGACCTCCGATGGCGGAAAGACCTGGCATAACTTAAAGGATGGCATCCTGGACGATTCGGATGTTTTCAGCATTATTGTGGATCCCAGGACGCCTTCGCGAGTGTACGCGAGCGCCTGCTCAGGTATCTACAGGAGCGACAATGGAGCTGATGTATTTCATCGAGTACAGGGACTGCCCCATTCTGCCATCCGCACCCGAGTGCTGAAGCAGGACCCGCAGCGTTCCTCGATCGTTTACGCCGGCACCACGGGCGGAATGTGGAAAACCGTGGATGGAGGCGTCAGGTGGATGCTCGTGACTTCCCCCGATGTGGTAGTTAACGATGTATTGATCGATCCCCGCAATCCGCAACGCGTGCTCCTCGCTACGGATCGCGGAGGCGTGCTGGCGAGCAACGATGGCTTCGCCAAGTACCAGTCGTCGAACCGTGGCTTTTCGCACCGCATGGTCGGTTCGGTCATCGGCGACCGCAAAGACCCAAACCGCCTTTACGTGGGCATCGTGAATGACAAGACAGATGGGGGATTATTCATCACCGATGACGCAGGCAAAACGTGGCAGCAGGTCAGCAAAGGATTGGGCGATCGCGATGTGCTCAGCTTGCAACAAGCCGAGGATGGCGTCATCTTTGCCGGCACAAACCATGGCATTTTCTCTCTGCGATCGGTGAGTGGTTCATGGCTGCCGGCCACCATGATTCGTGGGCCGGTTCCCGAGTGGCAGCCGAAACAAGAGAAGCCTTCCGAACCGGTCTACCAGAAGGCCGGGAAAACAAAAACGGCGCAAAGTCCCCCCACCAAAAAGCCTCCAGTAACGGCGAAGAAGAAGGAGCCCGTCGAGGTTCCAATACCCATCGCAATAACACCGCGGGTTCGCTCGATCCAGGTTACGGACAAGGCATACTATGCGGCCACGAATGACGGATTGTTCATCAGCGTGGATGGCGGCAAGAAATGGTATGGAACTCCGGTCGATGGCGAAAGCGACTTTGTGGCAGCGAACGACTATCCTGACGGGACGATGACTCTCGCCACTGTCAAGCGAGCGTTCATCTCGCGGGACGGAGGTCGCACTTGGTCCGAGATCACTGTTCCGTCCTATGTCACCGGCATCTACAACGTCACGATGACTCCGGACTCGTCGCTTTGGCTGGGAACCCGGGAAGGCGCGATACGTTCCAACGACGGCGGTAAGGTTTGGTCCCACGTCATGAACGGACTGCCGCCGAATTATGTGTTGGGAGTCAAGTACGATGCCAAGGCGCAGCGTCTGCTTGCCACAGCCATGAACTCGCGCGGTGTTTTCGAAAGCGTAGACGGCGGCAAGACGTGGAACCAAACTCCCGAAGCCACCTTTTCCATTCGCACGGCCATGGGATATCAGGACCTTCTGCTGGCGATTTCCTGGCACAACGGACTTCTCCTGCAGGGCGGCGGCAGAACAGCCTCGGTTTCAAATGCCGCCGTGGGCGTCGAAAGCGTAGCGGCCAAGAGCCAGCAGTGAAGTCTCATTCGCTCGGCGAACGAACCGGGAGGCAAGTGGGTCCTCCCGGTTTTTTGCGGCCCTGAGACCCGATAGCGCGGATCAGTTTGAGCCAGAAGAAGTCCTGCCTTAATCCTTCCGGTCCCTTCCGCATTCGGGAACCGCCCCGAATTTGAATCCAATTCCGGAATCGATGTTCAAGGCCCACATATCACGCTAGTTGCGATTAGTTGTAGTAATGCTATTGTCCCGTTTTGAGACTCATAGGCAAGGACCTCCGGTGGCGGAACGCTTCTGCCACTCTTGTAGCTCATTGAAAAGACCTAGCTTGTTGATCGGGCCCCATTTGGCATCATTCTTGCGCTAGCAAAGTGTGTACGAGCGACAAACTTGAGGCCAAGGACAAGTCATGAATGCATTGAAAAGTGCGGATTGCAGCGATGAGCGGGGCGTAGAACAGATTGCTCCCATCGACGGAGACAGTAGCTTGAGCAGCCGCACCGTCCCGGGCTGTTCCAGGGGCGCGTGCGACGATTGCTCCGAGATACTACACGGTTTGAACAATGTGTTGGCCAGCATGCTCCTTAACGCACAGGTGATGGAATGGAAGCTGCCATCCTATAGCCGATCCAAGCGCTACCTCCACGAAATTGAGCGAAATGCGCAGCGGGGAGGGGAATTGGTGAAGCGGTTGCTGGGACGATTGGAAGCTAGCTCCCCAACGGCTTTGAGCGATGGCCGAACTAGCTCGTCGGCCCATTCCTTGGCTGGCGACGAAGGTGTGATGGCGACCGATGATCCGGATCCTGCGATCCGTGCGGCGGGGCTGCAGCCCGAAGGAGCAGCCCAGTTGGATCCTGTTTTTCTGTCGCTTCGAAGAAAAGTGCCTCACACGATAGTGTGATCTCTGTACTAGCATAGATTTCCCAAAAAGGGACAATGGTCATGCAGACGCTGCCACAATCAAACTGCGACGGTTTCGAGAATCGAAGCCGTTTGGAAGAGGGCCTGACCGTGCTTACCGCAGAGACATTTTCAACAGTTGAACAGACCGCCGACACAAATCTCCTTAACCTCCTCATCATTGACGACGAACGCTCGGTGCGCGAGTCCTGTCGAGAGGTGGCCATTGCCTTGGGGTTCAACACCCAGATCGCGGACTCCCCAGAACACTGTTATCGCGTTCTGGATACCACTAACGTGGATGTCGTGCTGCTGGATCTCCGGCTTCCGGGGACGAATGGCATGGAAGTGCTACGCGAAATTAAGAGGCGACGTCCGGATACGGTGGTCGTGATTATGACCGGATTTGCGACGGTGCAATCGGCGGTACAAGCCATGAAGGCTGGAGCGTATGACTACGTGACCAAGCCCTTCAACTTTGACGAGCTACGCCTGGTGCTCGATCGAGTGACGGCGCATTTGAAACTGGCCACGGAGAATCGGCTATTGCGGGAGCAGGTGAAATCGAAGCATGGGTTTGGAGCGATGGTGGGGCAGGCACCAGAAATGGACAGACTGTACCGCATCATCGGCAAGGCAGCGCACAGCACCCATCCCGTGCTGATTCTTGGCGAGAGTGGCACTGGCAAAGAACTGGTGGCCCGGTCGATCCACTACTCAGGCCCTTTTCGAGACAAGCCGTTCATCCCAGTCGATTGCGGCTCGCTGGTGCCGACTTTGATCGAGAGTGAACTTTTCGGGTACGTGAAAGGCGCATTTACCGGAGCGGTGCGGTCCAAGGATGGGCTGATGGCCGCAGCCGAGGGTGGGACCGTGTTTCTCGACGAAGTCGGCGAGTTACCGGTGGATCTGCAATCGAAGTTGCTGCGGGCCTTGCAAGAGAAAGAGATTCGGCCGGTCGGCGGCACGCGCGCAATTCCGATCAATGTGCGGATCCTGGCCGCCACCAACCGCGATCTGGAAGCGGCGGTACAGGATGGCACGTTCCGCCGCGATTTGTACTTCAGGCTCAATGTGCTGACGTTGCGGGTGCCTCCGCTGCGTGAGCGCAAACAGGACATACCGCTGCTAGCGGGACACATCCTGGAGCGCGTGACCCGCACCACGGGGGTTCAGCGCAACATAAGCGACGACGCCCTCAAATTGATGCTCAACTACGAATGGCCGGGTAATGTACGCGAATTGGAGAACTGTCTGGAACGTGCGTGCGCACTGACCTCGGGTCCAACCATCCACATTGCTGACTTGCCGACGGCGCTGCAGAACTTTCACACGCAGATGCCGGTTGTGCCCGTCAGCCTTGAGTCGACTGGCATTGCGCCTCTGGCGGAATTGGAGAAGCGGGCGATCCTGCACGCGATCACGGTTCTGAACGGAGACAAGCTGGAAGCGGCTCGGCAACTTGGGATAGGCAAAACGACCCTCTATCGCAAACTGAAGGAATACGGCTCGGCAGCATAATCGGCGGGCCGCGTTCATCCTCTCAATCAACCCGCATCAGTGTGGGGCCGGTGAAGTGTTCCCAAATCGGCTAACAGGAGAGATTTCATGGTTATCCTTGTAACAACATCGCCACGGGCCAAGGAATGCGCTGTCGCAATTGAACAGACGACACATCAGAAGACGCAAATCGCGACGTCGCTGGCGCGGGCGGTTGAGTGTCTGCAAACCCACGACTACGATGCGATGGTGCTCGACGAGTCGTTCAACCAAACGGAGATTGGCGGCGTCAATCTCTTGCTGAACCATGCAGGCGTGGCCATGCCGATCTACGTCAACCTGGCACTGCATGGCACCGAGAGGGTGACGCGCGAGGTGCAGAACGGCATGCTGCGCTTTGTCCGGGAGAAGCTGGCCGCCATGCGGTCCGCCGAGAACGTGGTGCGCAGCCTGTTGCGAGGGGATGTTACAGCCATCCTGCTGAATTCCGAATTGGCATTGCGAGAACCATCGCTTTCCGAAAACATCGCAGATAGGATCCAAGCCATTCACGATCTCGCCGAGACGATGCGGCTCAGGCTGGAAGGCACGCCTGTGGACGCGTCTGGAGAACATACCCATATTCCGGCCGCTGCGACACCCGTAATGAGGCTCCGAACGCACTAATCGGAAACGCGCACACATCTGTGCCCGGCACCGCCCATCCGTGCTTTGCTGGAAGGAGGGTGAGTCCTACTCTGTGCGCAGAGCCTTCATGGGCTCAACGGAGGCGGCCCGCCTAGCAGGGAGCAAGGCTGCGAGCAACGCCACCAATGCTACCAGCAGCGTCCCGGCCAGTAGAGTGAACGGATCAAACGAACTCACGCCGTAGAGTTGGCTGCGAATCATACGGGCAAAAAGAATGGCGAGCGGGATGGTGAGCGCAATGCTGATGCCTGTCAGCCACATCACATCCGCCAGCACCATGCGAACCACGCTGATGCGCTGAGCGCCCATTGCCATGCGGATGCCGATCTCGCGGGTGCGCTGGGCTGTGGAGTAAGCCAGAACTCCATAAAGGCCAATGGCTGCGAGCAGGATCGCCAACACGCCGAAGCTCACCGACAGTAAGGCAACGAGCCGCTCGCTGGAGAGGTCGTCGGCGATCATCTCGTCCATGGTGCGCAGTTGGCCTAGCGCCAGCTTCGAGTCCAACTGCTGCATGGCGGTGCGGATCGTGCTTTCGGCGGCTGCGGGAGGTTGCCAGGTGCGCACGACATACGTGATGAAGTTGGGCTGGGTCGATTGGAAGAGCGACCGGTATACCGTGCGCTTGGCCGGAGCGCGTACTCCCTGGTGTTTGGTGTCGCCCACAACGCCCACGATCGTAGAGTTAATCGGTTCTTCGTTGGATCCGGCGTTGATCACATGGCCAAGGGCAGCTTGCGGGCTGCCGAAAAAGTGCTGTGCGAAGCTGGCATTCACGATGGCGACGCCGGCCTTGCCAGCATCGTCTTCGTCGGTAAACACGCGGCCGGCCTGCAGCGGAACCTGCATGGTGGTGAAGTACTGTGGCGTTACCCAGGGCTGCTCAACCTGCATGTCCTCGTCTTCGCGCGCGTTGTAGCCCAGGATCTTGATATTGCCGGTGTCGTCGTTGTGCGAAAGATCGGGATCGTCGGTAGCGGCGACTGCACGGACACCAGGCAAAGCGGCGAGGGTTTCAAGAATACGCCGGTTTAGGGCATTGACCTGGTCAGGCTGGTATCCCGCCAGACGAGGATTGACGTTGAACCCGAGGAGGTGGTCGGCGGTGAATCCCAGGTCCACGGATTGCAGGTTGCGCAGTGTTCGCACGAAAAGCCCTGCGCCGATGAGCAGCAGAAGGCTGAGCCCGATCTGCACACCCACCGAAATCCGACGGAAACGCAGACGCGCACCGGACGCAGTGAGAGTTTGCTGCTTGAGGGCACTGATCAGGTCAGGCTTCAGGAAATGCACCGCCGGAGCCAGGCTGAACGCCAGAGAAACCAGGAACGCGAGCCCGAAAGCGAAAAACAACACCCGAAGATCGGGATTGGGATTGAAAGGCAGTTCGGTGCTGGTGCCTCCCAGCAACCGGCGAATCAGGAGCTGCGACACGGCGGGCGCGAGTGCCACGCCCAACGCTCCGCCAAACAGCCCGAGTATTACGCCTTCGATCAGCAACTGGCGAACGATCTGCCATCGGCCGGCGCCCAAGGCGTAGCGGACTGAAAACTCCCGCGCGCGACCAGCAGCGCGCACTAACAGCAGGCTGGAGACGTTGACACATGCCATCAAAACCAGAAGCACGACCATTCCCATCAGCACCTTCAGGGGCACGCCGATCTGGTCACGCAGAGGAGAGAATCCCCGGGCACCGTCGAGCAACTGCAAGCGGGAGTCGTCGAGAAACCTTTTTTGCCAGCGGTCCTTATGGTCGAAGGTCTTGAACTCTTCAGCGCGCAGCGCATGCCAGAGCGGCGCCATCGCCGCCTCGGCCTGTTGACGGCTTGCCCTTGGCTTCAGTCGTCCTGACAATGTCAGCCATTGCGATCGACGGTCCTCCAGGTCCTGCCAGCGTGGCGTGATGACGCCCTTCGCCGTGACCGGGACAAACAGGTCCTCCACGGCCCCCGCGACGATGCTGTGGAAGCCGGGCGGAGCGACTCCAACGATGGTGAATGGCTGGGTGTTAATAAAGAGTGTCTGGTTGATCACCGTGAGATCGGAATTGAAGTGAGTTTTCCAGTAGTTGAAGCTCAGCACCACCACGAGATTCGCATTCAACGCCTCGTCGGAAGGCACGAGCAAACGGCCGAACGCGGGATGGATCCCCAGGGCTTCGAAGTAGTTGCCAGAAACGAGTTCGCAGCCGGCCATGTCCGGTTTGTTGTTCCAGCGCACAGCGACGTTTTGCTGGTCATTCGCGATAACAGCCTGCATGACTTGATTCGTGTCGCGCAAGTCGCGGTACATCGGATAAGAAAAATAATCGGTGTCATCGCCACCGTATGAATTGAAGTGGCCGGGTGCATCACCGGTCCAATGCAGGCGAACGAGTTGCTCGGGATGGCTAACGGGCAGCGAGCGCAAGAGGGCTTGATCGAGAAGGGTGAAGACGGCGGTGTTGGCGCCGATGCCCAACGCGAGCGTGAGCACCGCGACAATGGTGAATGCCGGCGCCTTGCGCATCTGTCGCAAGCCCAGACGAACTTCATGCAGGATGGTTCCCATCATTTCCTCATCTCATGGTCGACCGGTTACTCGGTTCGAAGTGCTTTCATGGGCTCGATTGAGGCCGCCCGGCGAGCCGGCAACCACGCGGCAAATCCCGCTGTGGAAATGAGCACAACCACCGCGCCGACAGCGCTGATGGGATCGAAGGGTGACACTCCAAACAGCAGGCTCTTCATCACCCGAACCGCAAAGAACGCGCCGATCGTTCCGATGAGAACTCCTGCCATCGCGATCATGGCGCTTTCCCGCGGGACCATGCCCAAAATGTGCTTCCGCTCGGCTCCCAAAGCTACCCGCAGCGCGAACTCCCGGGTGCGTTCCCCGACGGAATAGGCCAACCCGGCATATACGCCCAGAGTCGCAATCAGAAGGCTACAGATGCCATAGATGCTGATCATTTCGGCAGGCACCTTGGCATCCGAGTAGGAGGCTTGAATGTGATCGTGCAGCGTTTCCACGTCGTTGATGGGCAGGGAGCTGTCGAGCGCAGCTACAGCGCGGTCAAGTTCAGGAAGGAGGCCCTGACCAGACGTCGTGCCGCGCAGCACAACATTGAAGAGGCCCTGGTAGTCCTGGAGTAGCGAGAGATAAACGACGGGGTCCCCGGTATCCCAGGACGCATTGCGATAAATGATATTGCGGTTGACGCCCACCACCTCGCACGATCGGCCGCTCACCTGAATTCGTCCACCCAACGCATCACCCTTGGGCCAGTACTTGTGCGCCATGCCTTGATTCACAATGGCAACGCAGGGCGAGTTGCTGCTGTCGAGGTCATTAAACTCGCGTCCTTGCAGGAGCGGAATGCGCAATGCCTTGAAGAAGTCCGGGGCAACCGAGTCGGTGACGATGCTCATGCTTTCGTTTTTGGCCGGCTGATAGCCGGAGACGGCGATATCACGGACATTTCCGCCGCCGCTCAGGCCCATCGGGACATAGCTCGTGAGTGATGCGGTTTCCACACCTGGCAGGGAACGCAGCCGTTCGAGCAACGTGCGCTGGAATGCCTGTCCCTTCTCCTGCGAGTATCCAGCGCGCGCCACGTCGATGGAGGCGACCAGCGTGTTGTCGGTGGCGAATCCTGGGTCGCGATGGACTACGTTCCAAAGAGTGCGCGTCAAAAGTCCGCAAGCCACGAGGACCACAAAACACAAGCTGAGCTGCACGCTTAGCATGGCGTTACGGCGTGAGCGGGTGCGTGAGCCCACGACCGAAACTGCGCCGTCGTGGAGCGCGGCGACCTGCGAGATCTTCAGCACTTGGCGGGCAGGGAAGAATCCACAGGCCAGCACGGTCAAAGCCGTCAAGCCAAGGGCAAAGCCCAGAACACGCAAATCAGGCTGAAGGTTGAACACAAACGAAATTCCGATTTGCGGCAGCAACAGATACATGGCTCGCGACAGGGCCACGCTGGCAGCCCAACCGGTTACGCCGGCGAGCGCCGCGATCACGGCCGTTTCCGTCAGCAACTGCCGGAAGAGGCGGTTGCGGCTCGCTCCCAGCGAGGCGCGAATGGCCAGTTCACGTGCGCGGCGCGAGCTGCGTTGAACCAGCAAGACCGCTACATTGGTGCATACGAGCGCCAGCAGCAACCCAGCCGCTCCCAGCAGGAACGGAATGATGCCACTGATGTTGTCGAAGAAGCCGCGCGACATGTGGCCTACGTCAGACATGACGAGGTCCCAATCGGCAAAGTACGAAGAGTTTTGCTGGGCCGCGAACTGACGGGCCAGGGTGTGGAGTTCAGCGGACGCCTGGTCGTCGGTAACGCCAGGACGCAGCCTGACGGCGACTTCCAGCCCGAATCCGTCGGCCACGAGCGGATCTGGCGCGCCGTCGGTCAGGGCCGAGAGTTCGCTGAACGGAACCCACAGCGACTGCGCCATGCCACCGTAGATTCCCACGAAGTTCTCTGGCGCAACGCCAATTACCGTAAGGGGATGCCGGTTGACGTTAATCGTGCGTCCGACAATGCCGGGGTCGCCCTGGAAGCGGGAGCGCCACAAATCGTAGCTCAGCACAACCTCAGGCACGGAGCCATAGGCACGATCGTCATGGACAGCGAAAGTCCGCCCCAGGACCGGGTTCATACCCAGCATCTGAAAATAATTGCTGGCGACGATTCCGGCCCAATAGCGCTCAGGACGCCCGTCGCCGCCGGCCAGATCGACCGGAAACATCTCGTGCGCGGTGGCGTCTGCAAAGCCGTGATGGTGCTCGCGCAGAAAGAGGAGCTGATTGTAGTGCAGGGTGTAGCCGTTGGCGCCGTGAACGCTGGCAGATAAGGTGCGAATTTCATTTGCCGCCCGGACCTGAGGCCACGGATTGAACAACACGGCATTGGCCCAGGTGAAAACCGTAGTCACAGCGGCGATACCTAGAGAAAGGGTGAGCACCGCGACCACGGTGAATCCAGGGTTCTTCTTGAGCTGTCGTAATGCGTATCGCAGGTCTTGCAACAACATGAATCTGTCCTTCCGCGCTGGATCGCTGGTCGACTGGGCCGGAACCCCGAATCATATAGTGCACGAGGAACACCACTGGCGAAGCATTTATTTTCAGCAAGTTATAGGCACCGAGTCGCGGGTGATGTCCAGTCACGCATCCCGCTGTCCGCTTCTGGACAGGCAACTCGCAACCGCAATCTCCGCTACAATGAACCGACGGCGCAGCCCGCCGGGGATCAGGGGAGGAAGTTCATGGCGCAAGTGAAGATCACAGTACGTAGGAATGGGCCGTACCGAATAGAGGCACCCGAGGGATCGGTTGAACTGGTCGACGCCGATGGCAATCCTTATGACTTGACTGGCAAGCCGGCATTTTCACTTTGTCGCTGTGGGGGATCGGTAAATAAGCCGTTTTGCGATGGAACCCACTCGAAGATCGGGTTTCAGGCGGCGGAGGCAGCAGTGAAAAAGGCGGACGAATCAGCGCCTGAGCCACCAAAAAGCTAGAGCAGTTGCAGGTGTGGGGTACGGAAATCCCGCAAGGGCTAAAACGCGAGTTCATTGTCGTCGCTACCGGCCCGGATGAAGGCATGTCCTTTCCAAACGCGAGGGATGCCGTTTACGTCATTTCGTCTGCCCGGATCCTACCCTAGTGAACCGTTTTCGTCTTGCGCGACATGTAGTCCATCAGCAGATACTGCCCGAGCGTATAGGGCGTGGTGAAGTAGGCCTTGCCGCGGCACATTTCCGTGACCTTCTGTACGAACTGCACCAGTCCGTAATCAGACGCCAACATGAACGTGTTGATCAGGATGCCCGAGCGCTTGCACTTGGAGACTTCCTGTAGTGTTTCACCGACGACCATCGGGTCAAGTCCGAAAGCGTTTTTGTAGATGCGGCCGTCTTCGAGAGTGAGCGCCGACGGTTTGCCGTCGGTGATCATGACGATCTGCTTCATGTCCTTGCGTTGGCGCTGCAGG
>Ga0209040_10001522_pt1 | contig 18359 bp, 11 predicted proteins | sample BogFormECP12_OM3_FD_188240 | JGI IMG/M metagenome (GOLD analysis project Ga0209040, IMG submission 188240) | Bog forest soil microbial communities from Calvert Island, British Columbia, Canada - ECP12_OM3 (SPAdes) (version 2) | ecosystem: Environmental > Aquatic > Freshwater > Wetlands > Bog ...
CTGCTCGCCGCTCTCCAGCACCTTCGTGGGGTCCTTGGCGTCCGCCGCAATGACCGCCTGCGTCGCCGCGTCATGCAGACCATGAGCGAGGGTGATCCAAGCTTGGCGGTCTTGATTGATCAACGCCTCGATTTGTTCAGGCTGGAGCTCGATACCCTGCTCGTTGCGCTGTCCGGGCTTGGCAACGTGGCGGCCGGGAATCTGTAACAGGTTCGAGGCCTCGAGGAGTTGAATGGCACTCCCGCGAACCGTCGCCCACTCCTCGTCGGTGTGAGGCGCCTTCTCGACCTTGCCTCTTGTCGTGATGGTAGTCGCGACGGAGTTCCAGATGGTGTCCGCGGCGGGATCCACGATGCCGTTCATCAAGTCCTTGATTGTCGTGGTGGGACGGTATTCGGCCTCGGGCTTGGGTTTTGCGCAGCTCAGGCAGAATATGAGAGCAAGCAAAGCCGGAATAAAAGGCAAACGTCGCATGGGTTCAAACCGGAGACGCGGTTCCGGCGGAACGCCGCGTGGTAGAGAGGAAGTATAGTAACTGGCCGGCTGACCGCGTGCGACGCCTCACTGAGCCCCGGCAGCTTGCGCGGTTTTATCCGCGGGCACATTGATGGCAAGGACAAAGCGCTGGCCGTCGCGGCTGACGGCGCCGACGTTGCCATCGATGGGCCCTGGCAATCTGAAAAGCATCTTGGGGGCGGCGGCGCGGAACGCCGGAGAGGTTTCCACATCCGAAGCCATCATGACCAGGTCGTTGGAATCGAGTTCCTGGGCGCGGAAGAAAATCTCTTTGCCGTCGTTGCGCCAGTGCAGCATGGTGACGGGGCCTTGAAAGGGTTGACTACCAAAAACGCCATCCGTCGAGACGCGCCATTTCTTGTCCTCCGCCACCGGCTTCGCAGCATCGAATGGGCGGACGTAAACCTCGAAGTGTTCGGGCTTAACCTCGTCCGAGCGGTAGGCGATGAAGCGGCCATCTGGAGACAACCTGCCGGCTTCGTCATCGAACTCGTCCCGCAGATAGTCGATGGGCTTCCGCGCCGCGGGATCGCTCGCGGTAAGGGGCACGAGAAGGATGACGTTGCCCGAGTCGCAGACCAGGAATTTCCCATCCGGGGAAATATCGCTCAGAGCGACAAAAGCGCCAGGCGTGTAGCGAAACAATGCTTCCTCGTTGCCGGTTCCGTCCGCTGGTTTGCGATAAACGGGCCAGTCGCCGTCCAGCAGGGCGGTATAGAAGATGTATTTTCCGTCCGGGGACCAAAGCGGTGTGGCCTTAAAGCGCGTGTCGTCGGTTATGCGGGTAGCCTTTGCCGTTTCGATATCGAGAACCCAGAGATCCTGCTGGCCGGTTTTGATCTCATTTTTTATGACGAGCAGGCGATGCCCGTCGGGGGAAAAGGCTGGATTGGAATACAGGGCCGGGTCGCCCACTTTCTTAACGACCTTTCCTTCCCGATTGAAGATGCTGATTTGCTGAAGCTGCTGGCCGAGTGCTGGGGGAAGGACCAGGAACCGCTCTCCATCGCGGCTGATGTACATCAGTTCATCGGGAACGGCAACCTGCTGGCGGAACACCATGCTGGGTTTGCGGAACGAGAAGGATGGCGAGGTGCTGACCTCCGCGGCCATGATGGAGCGATCCCGGCCAACATAGTAAAGTTCCTTGCCGCCGTGCACCCAGTATGCCGATCTAAAGCTACCGTCGGAAATCTGCCACGGGCCTTCGTGCACCGCAGGATCGGACGGACGGACGAAAACTTCACGTCTGTCTGCCTTGTCTAGCACGACATACGACACATAGCGACCGTCGGGAGAGAAGCGCGGCCAGAAAACCCGCAAATCGCTGTGAAAGATTTCGACGGGTTTGCGATCTGGGCCGCCCTCAATTGGCAATATGTAGAGAGAGCCTCCCTTAATGTCCGAAATGGCGAAGCTCAGAAATCGGCCATCCGAGGACCAGTCGGTAAGGTTCATGAAAGCGCCGGGATTCTTGTATAGGAGCTCCTCCGCACCCTGGCCGTTAGCAGCTCGTATATAAATCGCCTCCTGCCCTTTGCGAATCGAGGTGTAAGCCAGTCTGCTGCTGTCCGGCGACCAGACCGGCGAGTCGGCGAACTCCGTCCTGACGCTGGTCGTGAACCGGGTGGCTACGCCAGTGGCAACGTCAAAAACCCAAAGGTCGGCGCTTTCGTTGTCCAAGTCATCCTTGATCGTGGCGATGCGCTTGCCGTCCGGAGACAAGACTGCGGCCTCATACATCGCCCGTTCGCCAATGTGGCCGGTGGGCTTGCCATAGCGATCCAAAAACGTAAGGACCGAGGCGTTGTTCTGAAAGATTTGGGCGTTGCGCTTGGTTCGGGCTTCGACCGCTTCTTTGGACTTGGCTTCGGCGTTCAGCTCTTGTGCCAGTACGCGGCTGGCAAGCGCGGCAAGACAGATGGAGGCGGTGGTCAAAATAACCGCCATGCGAGCACAATTCTTAGTGAAAATAAACATTGGCGCGACTCACCAAGCGGGTTAACAGTTCTGGGGACAGGCCGAGACTACTTTCCCGTCTGCCAAGGTAAAGGTCCGGATGAGTCCGAAGCGGGACTTGTCGCGCGCCCGGCTCACCTCGACGGTGACCGTCTTTCCGACGCTGGCTTCGAAATCGGGCTTACCGACATCGCGGATCCGGAAGAAGCTGGGCGCGGGGCCTTCACTTTGCCAGCTCTCGATCGCGCCGCCGGCGCCTTTTACCTCGACGGTAAAGTAGGTGTGAGGGTTGCGCCAGTCGACAGAAGTCAGCGTGCCCGTAAAGGTGACGCGGTCGTTGAAGTCGAAAACTGCCGTCATGTTGTGATGTGCTTGGGCCTGACTGACCAGCAGGGCGGCGAAAACAATTAGCAAAAATCTAGGGAGCCGAGTTACAGGAATCACGGGATCCCTCCAAAGTGACGCTTTCGGGGGATGTTAGACCACTTATGGAATAAAAGCAATCGCGCGCCCGGCCCAGCCCACGCCGAACCAAAGAGTCAGCGAGAGGCAGGCCACGAGCACATTCACCCGCCGGGAACGTGCTGCGGAGTCGGCCGCGGTGAATCTACGGAGCACGCCGAAATGAAACAGTAGTGCAAGGCAAAGGAGCGCCATTTTGAGTCGAAACGGGTGGCTGCCAATGTATTTTCCTGGAGTGGCAAGAAACATCAGAAGTCCTGATGTGAACACGACCGCCAAAGCACCTAGGGTCCAGGGCTTTAGCTGTTGCGCCAGCCAGGAGAGCCCGTAATCCCGCATACCCAGTCCGACCAGCCGTAAATCCAGCAAAAGCACGGTGGTTAACAGGATGGTAAGTCCCATCAAATGGAAGGACTGAACCGCGGGCATGCCGTACTTGCTGTCGCGGATGAAGACGAATGGCGCCCAGCCGGACCAGGATTGCAGTGCGAAGAGCAGCGACATATTAGAATTGGTAAGCCATGGTGCGGCCGCAAACAATGACGCCGATCCAGAAGAGTAGCGAAAACCCGGCACAGAATTTCGCGCCCGCCGGTGCCCCGTCCGAATCCCACTGAGCCATCTTCGGAAAGAATAGCTTTTGATACACCGCGGCATTGATCCCCAGCAGCAGGAGGGAGATCAACTTCGCGCGAAAGAACACGTTTCCGTAAGCTTTGCCGGCTTGCGTGACGAATAGAAGACCGCCAGTGAGAAACATGACCGTGAAGCCGATCTTGGACCAGCGCATGACGTTGAGCACCAGCTTCGTCCCCGGCCCGTCGCAAAAGGCAATCCCTAGAAGGCGAAGATCAAGGATCACGATCATACCGACGGACAGTGGGAGCGTCAGAATGTGGCTGCCTTCAATCAAGGGGAAGAGGTAGTCCGATTCGCTGATCGCGGTGGCGAAACGCGTGTGCTGCAGCCACTGGCACCACTCAAATAGAGACATCGCGAATCCTCTGGCCAAGCTTCGCACATCACAGGCAAGGAATAGTTGCAGGATGCCTCCCAGTGAGCCCCATATCGCAAAATGCCAGCGCGCGGAGGTTCCTCCGACAGTCTGTACTTCTCCGGGCAGAGCTTATGCCATGAACGTGGGTGGAGCAAGTAGTTAGCGATGCGCAAGGGGCACTCCCGAAACCGAGGCGATTATTAGAAAGTAATAGGATACTCCGAAGTAATTAAAATGCGTGCTAAATGCGGTAACCGGAAACGGACTGCTACTCAAGAAGCGTGATAGTTGGCGTGCCGCTCAAGTCTAACTCGCGGCGTTTAGGAAAGGGGGCGTGCCGGCAATTGCGAGAGCGATGGCCCGCGGGATACTTCGTAAACGGCAATATCCCGCGGATGGAGCAAAGGCGGCAGCTATTTTTCGCCGTAGATGGCGACTTGTGAGGATTGGGCGGTATTCGTCGAGGTAGCGGTGGTCGTGCCGGTGCCCCAAACGGTGGCGAAGCCCTGGTCGGAGGAGGTGGACCAGACAGGGTTGCCGGTACCCCAAACAGTAGCGCTGCTGTTGTCGGTTCCGGTGCCCCAGACCGTAGCGGTACCCCAGACCGTTCCCGTGCCCCAAACGGTGGCGAAGGAGTAGTCGTTGCCGGTGCCCCAGACGGTGGCGGTGGCGGCGACCATGGAAACGGTGCCGGAAGAGGAGTTGTAAACGGCGGTGGGGGAGAGAGCTGAGGCGGAGGCGACGGACTTGTCGGCGAGGGCGGCGGCTAGGTCCAGATAGCCCGCGCCGACGGTGAAGACGTCGTAGTAGCTGGTGTAGGTGGCGCCAGTGATGGGATCCGTGGCGGTGCTGGAGGTGGGGAAGGTTTTGTAGGCGGTCTTCATCAGGCGGGCTTTGACCTGATCAGGGGTAAGGGAGGGCTGGGCTTGCAGGAGGTCGGCGACGGCGCCGCTGACGACGGCGGCGGACATGCTGGTGCCGCTGAGAGAGTAATAGCAGTGGCCGTAATTGCTGCTTCCGGGCGCGGGACCAAGCAGAGGACCTTCAGTGCCAACGACCAGGCCGAGGAAGTTGCCGGCGCTGCATTTGACGGTGCCGACGCTGTTGGAAGGATACTGGGAAAGCAGCGAACCGTTATTCAGCAAGGAAATGATGAGGTTACCCGGAGCGACGATGTCGGGCTTGACAATGTGGTCGATATACGTGGGGCCTTTGGAGCTGTAGCTGGCGATGAGGTCGTCGGTGCGCTGGGGGGTGCCCATGGTTTTCATGGCGCCGACGGTGATGACGTAGGGATCGTTGCCGGGGGCGGTGATGGTGCCGTAGCCGTTGTTGCCGTTAACGCTGGTGCGGCCATTGTTGCCGGCGGCGACGACCACGACGATGCCGGCTTTCCAGGCTTTCTCTACCTCCTGACACAGGGGATCGAGTTTGTAGCTCTCATAGACGGGACGGCCCAGAGAGAGATTGATGACGCGAATGTTGAACAGAAGCTTGTTGAGAATGGCCGTTTCGATGGCGGCGATGACGGTGCTATCGGAGCCAGAGCCATTTTGGTCGAGGGCGCGAAGATTGACGATGGAGGCCGTGGGCGCGACGCCTTTGTAGATCGGAGTGCTGGTATTGCCGGCCATGGAGGAGGCGCCGTTGCCGGCGATGATGCCGGCGACGTGGGTGCCGTGGCCGTAAGCGTCCAGAACGCTGAGATTTAGCGGAACCAAGGAAGTGCTGTAGACGACGCGGCCTGCGCCGTTGGGACTGGAAAGATCCGCGCCGCTGGAAGGATCGACGCCGCTATCGATGACCGCAACGCCCACGCCGGTGCCAGTCCAGCCAGCACTCCAGGCGGTGGGGGCGTTGATGGCCGCGGTGGCGTTGTTGAGGGAAGAGGTGAGGGTGCGGTCCGGCGAAATGTAGGCGACGTTGGGGTCGCGGGCTAAGTCGTGGAGGGAACTGGCGGTGATGGAGACGAGCTGGGCGTTGAGGGTTTGCAGACTGGCGGCGGAATCGGCGCCGCGGTCGCGCATTGCTTGATCGGTGTCGGGTGTGGGGGCGTCATGATACTGGATGATGACGGCGACTTTGCTATTGGGGTCGAGAGCGTCGATTTCCGGAGATAGTTTGGCGTGGTCGGCGGGTGGGATGACGGAATGGTTGCGTAGGTCGGGATCGAGGGGGATGGCGGTGCGGGCCTGCTGGAGGTTGGACGGCAGTTGGGATGCGCACCCGGCGGTCAGCGAGAAGGATGCGAGAAGGATGTAAGTTAGGCGATTCCGCATATCTGAGGACACTCCACTTGCGAATCGGATGACTGGCAGATGCAAAATTAAGGGATGGGGGCGAAAGCGTGCCATGGTACGGGGGTGTGACTGCAGCAAACTTTAGGACTAAGCAAAATTTGCACAGGCCGGGCGTCTCAATGCGAGACTAGACGAGACTGTACGAGACGGCAGGAGGTTTCTGAGGCGAGCTAAGTCAGTTTTATGTCCAATTAAATGAACAGGATAGGAGCATGGATGCGGAAGTTGAGTGGCCCGCGAAATGCAGATTTTTCCCGGGATAATCATGAACCTTGGGGCCAAGGCGTATCTAAGCGCAGTCTGTCTGTCAGGTATGACGGTGTGTGTCTATGCCGTGATGCATGGGGCTACGACGGACCCGCTGCGTTTCGGATGTTACTTCGTGTTGGCGATGCTGGCGGCGGGGCTGAAGGTGCGGCTCCCGGGAATCACCGGAACGATGTCGGTGATTTTCCTGTTTCTGTTGCTGGGCGTGATTGAGCTTAGCTTCCTGGAAACGCTGATGATCGGCTATTGCGGGACGCTGATCCAGTGCTTGTGGAAGCCCAAGGTGCGGCCGCGGGCGATCCAGGTGATTTTCAGCGTGGCGGCGATGAGCAATTCGGTGGCGGCGGCGTATGTCAGCTACTTTTACGCGGCGCAACTGTTCCAGCACAGCGTGCCGTTGCAATTGGCGGTTTCGGCGTCGGCATTTTTTATGGCCAACACGGTGCAGGTCACAGCGGTGGTTTCGCTGACGGAAGGCAAGCCGTTCCGGAAATTGTGGCTGGAATCATATTTTTGGTCGTATCCATATTTCCTGGCGGGCGCAGCGATTGCGGGGATGCTGGCGGCGCTGAATCACTGGACGGGGTGGCAGACCACGCTGCTGGTGCTGCCGGTGGTGTACTGGATTTACCGCTCGTACGATTTGTACCTGGGGAAGATGGCGGACGAAAAGCGCTACGTGGAAGAGATGGCGTCGCTGCACCTGCGCACCATCGAGGCGCTGGCGCTGGCGATTGATGCCAAGGATCACACCACGCACGAACACTTGCGGCGCGTGCGGGTGTACGCGGTGGAGATGGGCAAGCTCCTTGGGATGCCCGCGAAGGAGTTGGACGCGGTGCGCGCAGCGGCGCTGCTGCACGACATCGGGAAGCTGGCGGTCCCGGAGAACATTATTTCCAAGCCGGGGAAATTGACGCCGGAGGAGTTCGAGAAGGTAAAGATTCATCCGATTGTGGGAGCGGAGATACTGCAGCGGGTGGAGTTTCCCTATGAAGTGGTGCCGATTGTGCGGCATCACCATGAAAAATGGAACGGGTCCGGGTATCCCGATGGGATTCGCGGGGAAAATATCCCCTTGGGGGCGCGGATTATCGCGGCGGTGGACTGCCTGGACGCGCTGGCCTCCGACCGGCAGTACCGCAGGGCATTGCCGCTGGCGGAGGCGATGAGCGTGGTGGCGGCGGAGGCGGGCGAGAGCTTCGATCCCCAAGTGGTCCGGGTGCTGCAGGAGCACTTCGTGGAATTCGAGCGAATGGCGCAGCAGGAACCGCTGCCGGATGCATATCTGTCCACGGACGTGAAGGTGGAACGCGGGGAGGCGCCGGCGGCAGGGTTTGAAAAGGGCGCGACGGAAGCGGTGTCGGGCGCAGCGGGGGATTCGGCGGATGTGCTGAACGCCATCGCCACGGCGCGCTCCGAGGCGCAGATGCTGCTGGAGTTGAGCCTGGCGCTGGGGAAATCTGTGAGCCTGGCGGAGTGTCTGGCAATGCTGGCGGTGCGTTTGAAACACCTGGTAGCGCATGACGCCATCGCGGTGTACTTGAAGAGTGGTGGGGAGTTGGTGCCCGAATATGTGGGCGGTGAGAATGGGAGATTTTTTTCCGGGCTGAGAATACCGGCGGGGCAAGGAGTGTCGGGCTGGGTGGCGGAGAACCGCAAGGCGATCTTGAATGGAAGCCCGTCGGTGGAATCGGCGCATACCAATGATGCGGGGCAGTTCAGCACGCTGCAGAGCGCGCTGGCGATACCGCTCGAAGGGATGAACGAAGTGGTAGGGGTTTTGACGATTTACCGAATGGAAAAGGATGCGTTCAGCAAGGACGACCTGCGCGTGCTGCAGGCGATGGCGTCAAAGACCGCGTTGTGCATCGAGAATGCGGTGAAATTTCGCGAGGGCGAGAGCTCCGCGATGGCCGATCCCTTGACGGGACTGCCAAATGCGCGGGCCCTGTACCTGCACCTGAATAAGGAACTGGCGCGCGCGGAACGCTCGGGCACTGGGTTTACATTTTTGATTTGCGATTTGGATGGATTCCGGGCGCTGCTGGAGCAGTTCGGGCAGCGGGCCGGGGACGAACTGCTGAAGCGATTCGCGGAGGCGCTGACCACGGCGTGCCGGGAATACGACTATGTGGCGCGGGTGAGTGGCGGCCAGTTCGTGACGGTGCTGCCGGGCCTGAAGCCCGCGGCGATCCGCGAGAAAAGCGAAAAGTTTAGGTTACTGGCGGAGTCCGCCGCAGTGGCAGTGTGTGGCAAAGCGGTGCTATCGCTGAGTGTTGGGCACGCGGTGTATCCTGAGCACGGCGGCGACTCTGAGGCGCTGTTGCAACACGCGGACCGGATGCTGAACACGGCGAAGCGGCAGCGCTTAGCGAACGAGTTGGCAGAGATTAGCGGACCGGCGCCGCGATCCGAAGATATGCGTTCCGGTGTTCCGCAGGCCACGCGATAAGTGACGGCGTAAAGAAGCTAGCGCACTGGGGCGGAGTCGAGGACTTCTCGTACCTTTTTAGCGAGGCTAGCTGGGGAAAAAGGCTTTTGGAGATAGGCGATGCCGCGTTCGCGGATGCCTTGGCGAACCACGAAGTCGTCGATATAGCCGGACATGAACAGGACGCGGAGTTGGGGATTCAAGGCGGTCAGACGCTTGGAAAGTTCGGCACCGCTCATTTCGGGCATGATCACGTCGGTCAGCAAGAGCTGGATGCGGCTGGCATGCACGCGGCAAATGGCTTCCGCTTCCTGGGGCCGGCGGGCGGCCAGCACGGAGTAGCCTTGCGAAGCGAGCACCGCCCGGACGAGTTCGCAAACCGAGGCGTCATCCTCGACGAGCAGCACGGTCTCTCCGCCGCGAATTTTGGTGGCACGCTCTTCTTGGGAAACTTCAGTGCTGGCGTCGTAAGGAATGCGCGGGAGCAGCACGCGAAAGCTGGTGCCGGCTCCCGGGGCACTTTGGAAGGTCACCGATCCGCCAGCTTGCTGGACAATACCGTAAACGGTCGATAGTCCCAGCCCGGTGCCTTTGCCGGCGGCTTTGGTGGTGAAGAAGGGCTCAAAGATATGCGCTTGGATGGCTGGATCCATGCCTACGCCGGAGTCGCTGACGATTAGCTCGACATATTCTCGGGGCTGAGGTCCCGATGATCCCTGCGACTTTCCGTTGGCAGAGACGGTATTGCGTGTTTCGATCGAGAGCGTTCCGCCATCGGGCATGGCATCTCTGGCGTTGACCGCCAGGTTTAACAGCACTTGTTCGATTTGACCGGCGTCGGCCATGACCGTGCCCAGCTCGAGGGCGAGATGCGTGGAGATGACGATGTTTTCGCCGATCACGCGATGGAGCAACTTTTCGATGCCGGTCACGACATTGTTCAAGTTGAGGGGCGTAGGCTGGATGGTTTGTTTTCGGCTAAAGGCCAGAAGCTGGCGGGTTAGCGAAGCCGCGCGTTCCCCGGCTTTTTGAATCTGTTCGACGTGGCCGCGGAGCTTGGGTTCGGAGGCGAGTGCGTCGGTCAGGACCGAGCTGTAGCCGCTGATGACCATGAGGATGTTGTTGAAGTCGTGGGCCACGCCGCCGGCGAGAGTGCCGATGGCTTCCATTTTTTGCGATTGGCGAAGGCGCTCTTCCATTTTCTTGTAATCCGAAATGTCCCGGGAGACGCCGATGACCCCGATAATATTGCCGTTGGAATCGCGGTAGGGGGAACGGGTGACGAGAAAGTGTCGTACCTGGCCGTCGCGGGTCGTTTGAAAATCGACCGTAAGGCTGGTTCCAGAGTCGAGAATCTCACGATCATGTTCGGTTAGAGTTTTTGCGGTCATTAAATCGGTCAACTGGAAAGCGGTTTTCCCAATGATTTTATCGATGGGCTTGTCGAAGAATCTGGCAACCATTTCATTAACAATCAGATAGCTGCCGGCGCTGTCTTTGACAAAGATGGCATCGCCGGTGCCCTCGAAGACCGATTTGACGAGGGCGTTTTTTTGATCGAGAGCGGCCTCGGAACGTAACTGCTGGCGTTCGGTCAGGACGATCCGCGCGCTGGAGCAGGCAAAGGACAACAGGACCGCAGCCACGGCAATGGCAAATTGTTGTTCGGCGATGTGTGCGGACATCAGCAAAACAGCCATGGGAAAAACCAGTGGAACCAACTTCAGTGCAATGCGCTGCGAAGATTTCTTGCGGTCCGGCAGGCGCTGGCCCTGGTCTACTGCTTCGATAGGCGAGGTGATGATCAAAGTCGTAGCCGCCGCCAGGGCTAAGCTGAAAGGAAGATCCCACAACGTGCCTGGGCGGAGGCGTTCGTAGACTTGCAGGTAAAGATAGGGGCACTCCGCAAGGGAGTACAACGCGAGGAAGATGGCCATGCGGCCGTAGAGCGAGCGCACTTGGCGGTCGTGGGAACGCAAAGCGCGGAAAGTGAAACAGGCGACCAGGAAAATGTCGCGTGCAAAGCTGACCAACAGAGCGAGTTGCTCGTAGGAAATGGTTCGGGATTGCCAATGCGAAGGGACCTCGAATGCAAAGGTATAGACGGAGGTGACGAGGATGCCCACTTGGGCAAAATCGAGCCATCGCGTCCAGGGGATGCGTTGCGAAGCGGCATAGGGGTCAAGGAACAGGGCCAGGAAGGCTGGCGTGGTCCACAGAAAAAACAACAAATCGCTGGGCCATGGCTGACTTACGGGCCGGTGCAATACGGCGTCGTAAATGGTGGCTAGAGTTTGCGCCAGAACCCAGAGGGAAAACCCGCACGCCTGGAAGCGCCAGAAGGCGCGGGAAAAGCCTGCAGAGTGGTGGGATTCCTGCCAGGCCGCGCCGACGGCGACGGCACTGAGAGCCAATTGAAGGAGGCCGGCAATCAGGGGCGAGGCCGGGAAATGCGGAGCCGCCACAAGCAGCAGTACGTGAAAACCGACAAGAACGAGAACCAGCGCATAAAATAACGGCCGGCCCCGAGGAGAAGACTTGGGACGATCCACGAGCGAGACCCCACGGTTGTTGCTCCACTTACCGGATAGGCTATTTTCCGCCAGCTTGGGATAAAGGCAAGACGCGCAGTTGCAGTGCGGTGTTTATTGGGGAAGTGCACGTTTGCGCAATTTAGGAAGAAATTAAACCCGGAAGCGATGGCGGCCGATCGTAGCCAGCGTACGTATGGCGCGTGTTTTTCGGAGAATTGGCTGGGGCGGAAGGATTCGAACCTTCACCGGCCTCATTAACAGTGAGGTGCCCTACCAGTTGGACCACGCCCCAGCAGCGTCGGCGGCCAGAATTGGCAGCACGTCAGAGGTAGGCTCCGCCGCAGAAGCTAGCGGCGAAGGGTCTAAATAAGATAGCACGGCGGCGGGAATGGAGCAGAGAAGAAAAGTGCAGCCATGAGTGTGGGCTGGGAATCCAAGGGGCTCTGCTGCGAAAAACATCGAATGGGAACGGGCCGGAGAGCGGAAAGGGTGCCGGCACACAGGGAGAATCGGGAATGTTTGGCATCTACGGTGCCTCGTTTCGAAATCTTTGAAACGGTTGCAACTGCGTGTAGCTACGTAGGCTTTGAAGGACGAATTTGTTTTTGGTGTGTGGTTGCATTCCCGAAAGTTTTGGTGGACACTATCGCGTCACAGTCGATCCCGCAAAGTTGCTGATCGCATGTGAGGAGCCCGCAAGCGCCGCGATTTTGGTGGTGCGCGGCGGGACAATAAAACGAAACGAGCTTATGCCCCAGCTTTTTCACCGCAGTGCAAACTCCGCCGCCAGAATCAGCATTCTGGCGGTCGTGATCCTGGCAACCTTGGGATTGACGGTGGTATTTGGCGGCGTGCGGTCGCCGAATTTTACCAACCAGTATTTGATTCGCAATCAACCCATACAATTCAGCCACAAGCATCACGTGGGTGACGACGGAATCGACTGCCGGTATTGCCACACGAGCGTGGAAGTTTCCGCGACCGCGGGGATCCCGCCGACCAGAACATGCATGAACTGCCATTCGGTGCTGTACAACAACGTGGGGTACCTGGCGCCAGTGCGGGAAAGCTACAGCACGGACACCTCGATTCAATGGGTGAAAGTGCATCGGCTGGCGGATTATGTGTATTTCAATCACAGCATTCACGTGAATAAGGGCATTGGCTGTTCGACGTGCCACGGGCAGGTCAATCAGATGCCGCTGATGTTCCAGGCCAATACGCTGCAGATGCAGTGGTGCCTCGATTGCCACCGCAACCCGGAGCAGAATCTGCGGGAGAAGAAAGATATTTTCAATATGGATTGGAAGCCGGGGCCGGACCAGGCGGAAAAGGGTAAGTTGCTGGCGGCCCAATACAATATCCGCGGAGTGCGGGAGCTGACGAGCTGTTCGACGTGTCACCGCTAATGGAATTGATGGGATGAACCAGCGCGAATTTATGGACGAGCATAATCACGAACATCACCATGTGCAGGAGCGTGGTGAGTTGCGCATTTTGAGCGCCAGGGCCGGGGCCGACGTTGCGGCGGAAGCGCCGCTGGCTAAGCACGCCCTTGATTTGGCGGCAGTGCGCGGCAAGCTGCAGGCGAGAGCCGGCAAGCAGTATTGGCGCACGCTGGAAGAGCTGGCGGAAGATCCGCATTTCACGGAGTTGCTGCAGCGGGAATTTCCGCGGCAGGCGCCCTCGGAATGGGATGAAGGCGTAGACCGGCGCGATTTCCTGAAGTTGATGGCGGCTTCGCTGGCGTTTGCGGGATTATCGGGCTGTGGAGTGCCGCCACGTGAAAATGTCGTTCCGTATGTGAAGCAGCCGGAAGGATTGGTGCTGGGCAAGCCGCTGTTTTTTGCCACGGTGATGCCGTTTGGCGCGGACGCGATTGGCTTGCTGGTGGAGAGTCACGAAGGGCGGCCGACGAAGATTGAAGGCAACCCGGATCATCCATCGAGCCTGGGCGGAACGAATGCATTCGCGCAGGCTTCCGTGCTGGATTTGTATGATCCGGACCGCGCGCAGCTGACCACCAATTTTGGGGACATGCGCAGCTGGTCGCAATTCCTGGATAGCGCGCAGGCTGCCGCGGCGGCCATCAAGAGCACCGAAGGCGCGGGCTTCCGGATTTTGACCGGGACGATCACCTCGCCGTTGCTGGCGGAAGAAATTCAGGGGCTTTTGAAGCTGTATCCGAAGGCCAAGTGGCATCAGTGGGAGCCGGCGGTCAGCGACGGCGGACGCGAGGGCGCGAAGCTGGCGTTCGGGCGCTATCTGAATACCGTTTACCGCGTGGAAAAGGCGGACGTAATTTTGTCGCTGGACTCGGATTTTCTGGCCATGGGTCCGGGCAATGTGCGGTACATGAAGGAATTCTTCCGGCGCCGGAAGCTGACGGGTCCGGATGGGGAGATGAACCGGCTGTATGTAGTGGAGCCGACGCCCACGGTGACGGGCGCAACGGCGGATCATCGTCTGCCGCTGCGGGCTTCGGATGTGGAGCTTTTTGCGCGGGCCCTGGCGGCGAAGCTGGGGTTAGGCGGCGGGGCGAGTTTGCCGGGCGCGGAGAAATGGATTGCCGCCGTTGCCGCGGATTTGCAGAAGCATCGCGGCTCGTCGCTAGTGGTTGCGGGCGAACAACAGGGCGCGGAGGTGCACGCGCTGGCGCATGCGATCAACGCGGCGCTGGGCAATTCCGGCGTTACGGTGTATCAGACCGAACCGGTGGAAGCGCAGCCGGTCAATCATTTGCAGTCGATAACGGAACTTTGCGCGGATATGGATGCCGGCAAGGTCGATACGCTGATCATCTTCGGAACGAATCCGATTTACACCGCGCCGCACGATTTTGATTTCGCGACCAAAATTACCAAGGTGCGCAACACCATTCGCGTGAGCACGCACTTTGATGAGACCGCCGAGTACAGCCAGTGGCATATCGCGGAATCACACTTTCTGGAAACCTGGGGCGACGCGCGGGCGTTTGACGGAACGCTGAGCGTAATTCAGCCGCTGATCGCGCCGCTGTACGCCACGCACTCGGCGCGGGAAGTGCTCGCGGCGTTCAGCGACAAGCCGGGCGTTTCCGATTACGACGCTTTGCGCGACCGATTGAAGGCGGCGAATTCTGGCGCGGACTTCGAGAAATTTTGGCGCAAGACGCTCAACGACGGGGTAGTGGCGAATTCCGCGTTTACTCCGGTCGCTGGCGCGGCAAAATTCAGCGCAGATAGTTTGCCGCCCGCGAAAACCATTCCCGCCGATCAACTCGAGTTTATTTTCCGCCCGGATCCTTCGATTTATGACGGGCGCTTCGCGAACAACGGTTGGCTGCAGGAATTGCCCAAGCCGGTAACCAAACTGGTGTGGGATAACGCGGCGCTGGTCAGCTCAAAGACTTCTGAAAAATTAGACTTGGCGCATAAAGCGGCCTCGCGCGGCGGGGAGCACGGTCAGATTTATTCCCCGGTGGTCGACGTATCGCTTTCGAACAGCAAGGTAACCGCGGCGGCGTGGACGTTGCCGGGGCAGGCGGATGGCGTGGTGGTCCTGCCGCTGGGTTACGGGCGGACGCACGCTGGCTACACGGGAACGAACCGGGGATTCAACGCGTACGCGGTGCGTGTTTCGAGTGCGCTCTTCACCGCTACGGGCGGCACACTCAAGAAGACGGACGCGGAGTACTCGCTGGCGTGCACGCAATACCACTTCAACATGGAAGGCCGGAAGATCCTGGCCAGTGGCACGCTGGAAGAGTACAAAAAGAATCCCAACTTTGCGCACGAAGAGGACGAGCAACCGGACAAATCCGTATCGCTCTATAAGCCGCAGGATTTCCCATACGCCCCCGATAAGCCCGCCTGGGCGATGGCTATTGACCTAAGCAGCTGCAACGGCTGCAACGCGTGCGTGGTGGCCTGCCAATCGGAAAATAATATTCCCGTGGTCGGCAAGGACCAGGTGATGCGCGGCCGCGAGATGCACTGGATTCGCATCGACCGCTATTACACACACACGCCTTCGGAAACCGACGGCGGGCACTCCGGCGATCCTTCGGAATACAGCCCGGCGCTGGACAATCCGGAGACCTTCTTCCAGCCGGTGCCCTGCCAGCAGTGCGAAAACGCGCCTTGCGAGCAGGTTTGCCCGGTAGGCGCCACGGTGCACAGCTCCGAAGGCTTGAACGACATGGTGTACAACCGCTGCATCGGGACGCGCTATTGTTCGAACAACTGTCCCTACAAGGTGCGGCGCTTTAATTTCCTGCGCTTTCAGGATTGGGAGACGCCGCAATTTAAATTGCTGCGCAATCCGGAAGTTACGGTCCGCAGCCGCGGAGTCATGGAAAAGTGCACCTACTGCGTGCAGCGCATCAGCAACGTGCGCATTGAAGCGGAAAAACAGAATCGCGCGATTCGCGACGGCGAGATCGTGACCGCCTGCGAGTCGGCTTGCCCTGCGGAAGCCATCGTTTTTGGCGATCAGAACGATCCCAACAGCCGTGTGTCGAAGCTGAAAGCTCAGCAGCGGAATTACACAATTCTCGGCGAGTTGAATGCCCGCCCGCGCACCACGTATCTGGCGGCGGTGCGCAATCCTAATCCGGAGATGGAGAAGGCATGAGCGTCGCGCAACCGCCCATCAACCATCCAGAGATCCGGCGCCTCGAGCCGGTGCTTGCTCCGGGTCATACCTACGAGACGGTTACCGCCACGATTTCCGACGTGGTGATCAAGCGGCCGTTGGGCTTGGGCTGGTTCGCTGGCTTCACGCTCGCGTTTACCTTCCTGATGGTGCTCACCGTTGCGGTGGCTTGGCTCATCATCAAGGGCGTCGGCATCTGGGGCATCAACGTTCCCATCGGTTGGGGCTTCGCCATCGTCAACTTCGTGTGGTGGATCGGTATCGGCCACGCAGGGACGCTGATCTCCGCCATTCTTTTCCTGCTGAATCAGAAGTGGCGCACATCCATCAACCGTTTCGCTGAGGCCATGACGCTCTTCGCCGTGGCTTGCGCGGGCATCTTCCCGCTGATCCACACTGGCCGCCCGTGGATGGCGTATTACATGTTTCCGTATCCCAGCACCATGGGTATTTGGCCGCAATTCCGCAGCCCGCTCATTTGGGACGTGTTCGCGGTGTCGACGTATGGGACCGTTTCGCTGCTGTTTTGGTTCGTGGGTTTAATTCCAGATCTGGCGACGCTGCGCGATCGCGCGCCGCACAAATGGCAACAGATGATATTCGGTGCCCTGGCCATGGGCTGGCGCGGTTCGGCAAGACACTGGCACCGCTATCAATCGGCGTACATGCTGCTCGCGGGCCTGGCTACGCCCCTGGTGCTTTCGGTACACACCGTCGTAAGCTTCGACTTCTCCATTGCCATCGTCCCTGGGTGGCATACTACGATTTTCCCGCCGTACTTCGTCGCCGGCGCCATCTATTCGGGCTTCGCCATGGTGCTGACCATCGCTATCCCGCTGCGTAAGGCGTATGGTCTGGAAGATTTCATCACCATGCGGCACCTCGAAAACATGGCAAAGGTGATGCTGGCCACCGGGCTGATCGTGGCGTACGGCTACTTTTTCGAATTCTTCATGGCGGAATACAGCGGTAACAAGTTCGATGTGTTTCTCGTAGACCAGCGCCTGCACGGTCCGTACTCACCGTATTATTTCGCGCTAATCCTCTGCAATATTCTGACGCCGCAGCTTCTGTGGATTCAGAAGGTGCGTCGCAACATCGCGGCGCTGTTTGTCATGTCCTTGATCATCAACACGGGCATGTGGCTGGAGCGCTTCGTGATCGTGGTGATCAGCCTGACGCGCGACTTCATGCCCTCCGCCTGGGGCCGCTACTCCGCCACGGTGTGGGATTATGCGACTTTCGCGGGAACGCTGGGTCTGTTCACCACCCTGCTGTTCCTCTTCTGCCGAGCTTTGCCGGCCATCGCCATGGCGGAAATGCGCGAACTGGTGGCGCACACTTCCAAGGATCACGACTGATGGAACACCACGAACCACAACTCTACGGCGTGATGGCGGAGTTCGAAACCGCCAATCAGCTTTTGCATGCCGCGGAAAAGGTGCGCGACGCGGGCTACAAGCACATGGACGCTTACGCGCCATTCCCAGTCGAAGGCCTGACCGAAGCGCTGGGCCTGGGCCGCAATAAAGTTGCTCTGACGACGCTGCTCGGCGGGTTGTGCGGTGGTCTGGGCGGCTTCGGCTTCGAATACTGGGTCAACGTTGTGAGCTATCCCATGAATATCGCCGGGCGCCCGCTGAACAGCTGGCCCGCGTTCATTCCCGTCACGTTCGAATTGACCGTGCTGGGCGCTGCACTTTCCGCGGTGTTCGGCATGATCGCCATGAACGGTTTGCCGCGCCCGCACCACCCGGTTTTCAATATTCACCGCTTTGCACGGGCGTCCACGGACCGTTTTTTCATTTGCATCGAGGCGACGGATCCGAAATTTCATTTGGCGGATACCGCGCGGTTTCTTGAGGGCCTGCACCCGCAGCACGTCACCGAGGTGCAGGATGAATAGCCTCCGGCGCAACTCGGCGCACTTTTCTGTTCGGATGGCGCTTGCCGCGCTTGCCTGCGTATTCATACTGGGCGGCTGTGACCGCCTGCGCCAAGACATGGCCACACAGCCCAAGTACCGCCCGCTCTCGCCCTCCGACTTTTTCCGCGATGGCCGCTCGGAGCGCCCGCTGTTGGAAAATACCGTGGCGCGCGGCTCGCTGGCCAACGACGAATTGATGATCGCTAAAGACTCTAATAATTTTCCGCTGCCCGTGGATCAGGCGCTGCTCGAACGCGGCAAGGAACGCTACACCGCGTTTTGTACTCCCTGCCACGGCCTGCAGGGTGACGGCAACGGCATGGTGGCT
>Ga0209040_10001523_pt1 | contig 18357 bp, 19 predicted proteins | sample BogFormECP12_OM3_FD_188240 | JGI IMG/M metagenome (GOLD analysis project Ga0209040, IMG submission 188240) | Bog forest soil microbial communities from Calvert Island, British Columbia, Canada - ECP12_OM3 (SPAdes) (version 2) | ecosystem: Environmental > Aquatic > Freshwater > Wetlands > Bog ...
AAGACCAAGATCATGCCCTGCCAGTTCGGAGGAGATCCCGACTGCGAGCAGTGCGGCTGCATCGCCTCGATGGGTCTTGCCGCGGTCGGACGTCATCCCGTCGGTCCGCTTACGGCAGGCCGAATTTTCATGGCATCCGCCAAAATCGGCGAGACATGGAAAGGAGTTCGGCATGCTTTGGCGTTTGGGAAGCCCCCGCGACCTGTCGAGGCGGAGCCGTTCACCATCTTGCCCTCATAATGTCGGAGTGTGGCTCCCTTAGACAATCCCGCCTGGTGTGATTGAATACTTCTTGTGAGTCAAGCATTTGATATCGGCCCCATCCGCGTTGGCGCAGGCAAGCTCTTTCTTATTGCCGGACCCTGCGTCATCGAGAGCGAAGCGCACGTTCGCAAGATGGCCGATGCCATCCAGCGCATTACCTCCGATCTCAGTGTCCCTTACATCTTCAAAGCCTCCTACGACAAGGCCAACCGCACCTCCGTCAAGAGCTTCCGCGGCCCGGGCCTGACCGAAGGGGTCGCCATCCTGCGGCGCCTCGCCGAATCGACCGGCCTGCCGGTGCTCACCGATGTCCACGAGCCCGCCCACTGCGCCATCGCCGCCGAGGGAGTCGACGTGCTCCAGATCCCGGCCTTCCTCTGCCGCCAGACCGATCTGCTCGTCGCCGCTGCAAAAACCGGCCGCGCCATCAACGTCAAGAAGGGCCAGTTTGTCGCCCCTTGGGACATGAACCACACCGTTGAAAAGGTGACTTCCACCGGAAACACCCGCGTCTTCCTCACCGAGCGCGGAACCACCTTCGGCTACAACAACCTCGTCGTCGACATGCGCTCGCTGGCCATCATGCGCCGCCTCGCGGCCGTCGTTTTCGATGGAACCCACTCCGTCCAGACCCCCTCCGCCGCCAACGGAGTCTCCGGAGGCCAGCCCGAATTCATCCCCCTGCTCACCCGCGCGGCCGTCGCCGCTGGCGTTGACGGAGTCTTCCTCGAAGTCCACGACAACCCCGCCGAAGCCAAATCCGACGGGGCGAATGCGCTGAATTTGAAGGATTTGAGTGGTGTGCTTGAGACGTTACTGGCCATCCAGGCCGCATCAGGCCAATAAACTCGTCTGACGGCAATGCTATTTTCGATGGTAAAATACCATCATGATTGCCACGACAACCATAGACAAGGCTGGCCGCGTTGTTGTTCCGAAAGCCATCCGCGACGCCTTGCATCTGAAAGCAGGCGACGAGCTGGAGATCGAGAGCGATGGCGAGGCTCTGACTCTGCGCCAACCTCGTGCCCAAGCCACGCTCAAGCTAAAAAATGGGTTTTGGGTAGTCGATACTGGCGGCCAGGTCACGACAGAAATGGTGAACGATCTGTTGAATGAAATTCGCGAGGAACACGAGCGGAGAATCCTCGGCGAGTGACCACCTTTTTCGACACGTCTGTTCTCGTCGCCGCATTTCAGGGATCGCACAACCACCACGAGCAGAGCAACACGGCTCTCGCCGGCGTTGCACAGAAGGAGGGTGCCTGCGGGGCGCACACTCTCGCCGAATTTTACTCAGTGACGACACGGCTACCTATCGCGAGCAGGTTTGAACCTGCTCACTCTCTTCTCTGCATTGAACAGATTGCTGAGCATCTTCACCTCGTCGCTCTCGACACTGACGAGTATCTCAACGAAATGAGACAGGCCGTCGCCAATGGAACCCCGGGAGGGAAAATCTATGACGCGCTTCTACTCGCCTGCGCCCGCAAGGCAAAGGCGGACAGAATTCTCACCTGGAATGTAAAGCATTTTCAGTCGGTCGCTCCCGACCTCTCCGACCGAATCGTCACGCCGTAACGGTGAGGCGACCCGCATACTTCAGCCATAAATATGGTAACCTCGAAGCATGCGCACCACCGTCGACATTCCGGACCCGCTCTACCGCGAGCTCAAGAGCAAGGCCGCAAAGGAAGGCCGCAGCGTAAAAGACCTGATCCTTCGCGGTGTGGAGAGCGAATTGCAGAAGCGCAAAACCGCTCGCAATCGGCGTATTACGTCGCCCCTTGTTCCTTCAAATGAACCGGGTACCCTGAACATCGACAACGAAGGTATCTTTGAACTCATTCCTTTTCCCTGATGTGAACGTTTGGTTGGCCTTTGTTTACGAGCGCCACATTCACCATCGCCAGGCCTTCGCGTGGTTCGCGTCCTTAAGAGACGATCAGAGGGCCTGTCTTTCGCGATTCACGCAGATCAGCCTTTTACGCTTGCTGACCACCGAAGCGTTAATGCGTCATGAGGCGATGAACCAGAAGCAAGCCTGGTCAGTTTATGACAATTTGCTGAAGGATGGGCGGGTGGCATTCCTGGATGAACCCGTTCATATTGAGCGCGCATTCCGTGCGTTCACGCAATCGCTGCTCCCATCTCCTAAGCTGTGGGCGGACGCCTACATTATGGCCTTCGCAAAAGCCGCGAATATGACATTAGTTACATTTGACCGCGCCCTGAAGGCACGGGTGGGCGACGCGATCCTGCTGCAATCGTAAATATTCTCGACTAAGCCCGCGCCACCTCCACACTGACCGCAGAGTCCGGCAGCGCTTTCGCCCGATTCCCATAGCTCGCCTTCACAAACGCGCTGAACAGAGGATGTGGCTCAAGCGGCTTTGACTTGAACTCCGGATGGAACTGGCACCCCAGAAAGAAGGGATGATCCCGCAGCTCCACAATCTCCACATACGTCGCATCGGGAGTCGTCCCGGTAATCCGCAGTCCCGCCCCTGTCAGCAGCGCCTCGTACTCGCGATTGAATTCGTAACGGTGACGGTGACGTTCGCTGATCTCCGATACGCCGTAAGCCTTGAAAGCCAGCGAGTCGGGATCGAGCATGCAGGCCCACGCGCCCAGCCGCATCGTTCCGCCCATCTCTTCCACGCCCGTCAGCTCTCTCAACTTGTAGATAACGCGATGTGCCGTTGCCGGATCGAACTCGCTCGAATTTGCCCCATGCAGTTGGCACCTGTTGCGAGCAAACTCGATGCACGCCGTCTGCATGCCCAGGCAAATACCAAAGTAGGGAACCTTGTTCTCGCGTGCATACCGGATCGCATTCAGCATGCCCTCGATGCCGCGCTTGCCGAAGCCGCCCGGAACCAGGATGCCATCAAACCCGGCCAGCTGCGATTCAAAGCCCGAAACCTCAAGACCCTCAGCCTCAATCCACGTGACACGCAATCTTAAGTTATGCGCCAGCGCCCCATGAACCAGCGCCTCCTTGAGCGACTTGTAGCTGTCCTCATACTCCACATACTTGCCGACAATGCCGATCGAGACTTCATCCTGCGGGTTGTACGAACGCCGGACGATCTCCTCCCAGCGGCTCAAGTCGGCGGGCGGCGTTTCAATCCGCAGATACCGCAGCAGCAGGGAATCCACCCCTTCCCGCGCAAACGTCAGCGGAACCTCGTAGATCGACTCCACGTCATTGGCCGTGATCACCGCCTGCTCTTCCAGGTTGCAGAACAGCGCAATCTTGCTCTTGATCTCGCGTGAGAGAAAGCGGTCCGTGCGGCACAGCAGCATATCGGGCTGAATCCCGATCGACAGCATCTCCTTCACCGAGTGCTGCGTTGGCTTGGTCTTCAGCTCCTGTGCCGCGCTGATCCACGGAACCAGCGTCAAATGCACAAACACCGTATTCTCGCGCCCCAGTTCTTGCCGCATCTGCCGGATCGCCTCCAGAAACGGCAGCGACTCGATGTCGCCCACCGTCCCGCCGATCTCCACAATCGTTACGTCGCTCGTGCCCGCGACCTTGCGCATCGCGTTCTTGATCTCGTTCGTCACATGCGGAATCACCTGGACCGTCTTGCCCAGGTAGTCCCCGCGCCGCTCCTTGGTAATGATCTGCTCGTAGATGCGCCCCGTCGTCAGGTTGTTATCACGGGTCAGGTGCGCGTGCGTGAAGCGCTCGTAGTGCCCCAGGTCGAGATCCGTCTCCGCGCCGTCGTCGGTCACAAAGACCTCGCCGTGCTGGAACGGCGACATCGTTCCCGGATCGACATTCAGGTACGGGTCGAACTTCATCAGGTTGACCTTCAACCCTCGGCTCTCGAGCAAACAGCCGATCGAAGCCGCGGACAGCCCCTTACCTAGACTGGACACAACTCCGCCCGTCACAAAAATGTACTTGGAGGACATTTCGGCGTCACCTTCTTTAATTGTTTTTGATTGGCGTACCTGGCGGGCACAATCAAGTATAGCCGGGACTTACCCCAAAAGAAAGACCGGAGTTAACTCTCAGTCGGAGGTTGACTAAGCGAAGTTGCCTTACCGCTTCCCGTTCTGCCGAATCGACCCGTTACTTCGACGGCGGGGAAGTAATCAGACTCTCGCGGCTGGGGCTCGCCGTAATTTCAAGGCGCGTATTCTTCGCGAAGACAACGTCTTTCCCCCGCGCGATCCACCGGTCGTAAAAAGCCAGCGCAGTGCCGTAGAAACCGATGCCCGCCGCGAGGTTTCTCGATCCCGCGGCGATGCCCACCACGCGGCCCACGATTCCCAGCCCATTCGATCCCGCCGCTGCCGACCCGGGCTGGCTGCTGTCACTATCCAGCGTACGGCTGGCGAGCAACCCCAGCACCAGCGGCACAACCACTCGATTCCTTGATTTCGGCTTCACGCCTCCCTCTGCGTCCATTTCCAGATCCGCAGACGCAGCGCTGTCCGCCCCTGCAAGCGCGCCCTCGATGTGTTGCTGGGGGCCCTCGGGAAGTCGCATCTCGCGAAAATTGAAGCGCAATTTTCCTTTGCGCCCGAAAGAGCGGCCTGGTACCGATTGTGTCACCGCGCCGAGCAGCACTGTGCCTTCTGGAATCGCAATGCTCCGGTCGGGATTGAACACCGGTTCCGCCACCCAGGCCTCTACCGCATCGCCCGGCTTTGCATCCGCAGAGCTCAGCCTCTGCCGAAGATAGGAATTCAGGTGCCATACCTGAAGTGGCGCGGCAGGCGAAACAAGCGGCGCGGCGGCCGAAACCGGCGGACTTGCGCTTGCGGCGCTTGTCGCGCTGTCGGTCGCAGCGCGCGTCTTCAGTTGAGCCGTCGGCGTTTCATGAGCCGCCGGTGCCTCAGCCGGAATGGCAATTTGCGCGGGGGGAGCGACCTCGGTGCCGGCCAGCGGCTGCGTTAGCTCGACCGTCCACATCGTGCCTTTCTCAATACGTTCCGGATGATACGGCAGTTGCCCGTAGAGAAACTGAAGTGCGCGGTCGCCCTTATCGGGCGCGGTAAAGACGGCAATCTGATCCTTGGCTCCCTGCTTCAGCACGTCGATTTGCTGCTTGACTATGCCGCTTTTCGTCGTTGTCGCAGGAGCAGTCAGACGAAGCATGGGCGCTCCGTCGGTTGCGTCGCCGCTCGACAGCGGCAGCACTGTGCCGTCCGCAGAAACAATCTCATCGAAGTGCACTACCGGGATGTGAAAGGGAGTCAAGTCGCCGCGCAATCGCGCCCGCACTCGCCGCTGCTCATCCGCCGTAAGCCTGACCACTCGACCGCGAAGCTGCGCGCCCGCCGGAATGGCGATCCGATTGTCCTCATAAATGGAGTACAGCAGCCGGGCCTCGATCGGAATGCCGGCTTTCATCGGGTAGTGCTGATCGATCTGGACCGCCAGTGGTGTCCCCGCCGGAATCGGGCCTTGTCCGCTCTGCGCCTCGAGGGGCAGGGAAGCGAAGAGGTACAGTACAATCGCCACGCTCCATAATTTCTTGCGGCGGATCACTGAGCGTTTAGTCAAACTACCTCCCTGACTCGCACTCATTTAGACGCTTTGAACCCCGAAACCTTATTCCACCTTGTAGCTCCCTTTCCCCCAGTGGAACGAAAGCGTAGGCGTACACACATCGCTCTGGTAAAAGACCACCGTGTCGCCGCTGTCGTGCCCTTGCACGTAAGGAGTGATCGCCGCTGCAAAGTGTCCCTGCGCATCCGGCTTGGCCCCCAGGGTAGTCTTCTGACCGAATGTTTCCGCGCCCAACGTGAAGTTGTTACTCACCTTGAATCCGTCGCCCACGATGAGCACCAGCTCGGCTTCCTTTGATCCCAGCAGCACCTGCAGCTTGCACCCCTTGTCTTCCGACTCCAGAGGGAAGGGAACTGCGCTCGTTGCCGCTCCGCCTTTCTTGTCGTCGGCCACTAGCGCCAGCCGCACTGCCTCTCCCTTGGCTGCGGTCGTCGTGATTTCCACTGGTGCATTCGCCGCCATCGTCTTCGAGCACTCAGTCGCAGCCGCCGTCGAGGGCGGATTCGCCGGTGCATCCGGCTTCGCACTCAGCGTGGGCAAGGGCTCACCGCACACCGCCGTCCCCGATGCATCGATCACGATCCCATCCATCAATGAAGTCAGGTCGTTACGGTTTAGCGCCCAGCGCACCAGCATGAGCCTCGCCCCCGGAGGGAACCCCGTCCCCGTAAGCCTGTAGGTTACCTGCGTTCCCGAGGGCGTTTTCGCGCGGCTCATCTCCTTCATGGTCAGAGCCTTTCCCGGCGAAGACGCCTTTGGCCCCCAGTTGGCCTGAGACTGCGCGAGGCGCGAAATCTGCGCCCGCATCGCCCCGGCCTCTTCGGCTGCCCGTTCTTCCGTAGTCGGCGTGTGCGGATCCGGCGGCAGGCTCTCCAGCTTCAACGGAGGCACGGGAGCCTGCGCAGCTGGTGCCGCAGCTGTCGTCTGCTGTTGGGCCGCCTGCGCTTGTGGGGCTGGTGTACTAAAATCCGCCGTCTGGGCAAAAGAAGTAAGACATAGCGACGCAACCGCGCCGCCGGCAAAAAGAACGGAAAAGAAACGCATAGATTGAGGATAAATGAACGCGAGCCAAACAAATCGGTGCTCACACTGCCGCCTGCAGGACATGTAATCGAATTGTCATTTTCAGCGCGTATTCGCCGTCTGCTATCGTTTCTCGAAGTTCGTCTCAGAACACAAACCGCCATCGAGGTGATCTATGCCGTGCGACCCACAGGAGTTGAAACACGTCCCGCTCTTTGCCTTGCTTGACGATGACGAGCTCAGCTTTTTAGCCGCGCAGGTTGAGTTAAAGAAATTTGCTCCCCGGCAGCGCATCTACAAGATCGGCGATCCCGGCAAGCACGCTTACATCCTCATGTCCGGCCAGGTGCAGGTCACTACCGTTGACGAGGATCACCAGGAAGTCCTGGTCGATCAACCCGGCCACGGCGAGTTCTTCGGCTTCGCCTCCATGCTGGAGCAGACCGCCCACCAGACCACCGCACTCGCCGTCGAGGAAACCGAGTGTGTCGAGATAAGCCGCGAAGACATCGCCACCCTGCTCTGCAAAAAACCCTTGGCCGGCATGGACATGCTCACCGTCCTCGGACGCCAGTTCCATGCCTCGCAGCAGCTCGTGCGGCTTCGCGCCAACCGCAACCCGAACGACGTGATCGAAGAGGAGTACACCTTCGGCGAGCACATCGCCGACGCCGTCGCCACCTTCGGAGGCTCATGGACCTTCATCATCATTTTCGCCGTCGTATTGACCATCTACACCTGCATCAACATCGTCCTCAGAGGCCGGGCATGGGATCCCTACCCATTCATCCTGCTTAACCTGTTCCTGTCCATGCTCGCCGCCATCCAGGCGCCCGTTATCATGATGAGCCAGAACCGCCAGGACAAGAAGGACCGCCTGCGCAGTGAGCTGGACTTCGACGTTAACCGCCGCGCCGAATCGGAGATCCAGAACCTCTCCCGCAAGCTCAATCTGGTCACCGACAAGCTCTGCGACCTCGACGACTGCCTCCGCGAAAAGCTCCCGCCCCCCGCAGATGCAAAGCAGTCGAACAGTTAGTGCTCTTGGATCGGGGTGCTCAGACCCGGATTCTCGGACCGGGGCTTGACGTGCATGTATCTCTACCGGCTGAAATGTGGTTCAATACACATGCTGTTCGGAGGCGTCGATGAATCGCCTGGCAGGCTCTGTGTTGGTCTCGTTCCTGCTGGTCTCTTCCGCATTGGGCCAGAAAGCTGCTCCCACCTCGGCTTCCTGCGCCGCTCTGGCTGGCCTGACCCTGCCACACACAAAAATTTTCCGCGCAGAACAAGTCGAAGCCGGCAAACTCACTCCGCCCCGTGAGCCACGCGACCCTGCGGACACCAAGATCTATCAAAAGCTCCCTGCATTTTGCCGGGTCGTAGCTCAGGTCGCACCTACGCCAGATTCCGACATCAAGATGGAAGTCTGGATGCCCGCGACCGGCTGGAACGGCAAGTTCCGTGGCCAGGGCAACGGAGGCTTCGCCGGAGAGATCGGCTACGGCGGTCTGGCCTTGGCCGTCAGCCTCGGTTATGCGAGTGGTGGCACCGACACCGGCCACGCCGCTTCCGGAGGCGACTCCTCGTGGGCGCTCGGACACCCGGAAAAGGTCATCGACTATGGCTACCGTGGCATCCACGAGATGACGCTGCAATCCAAGGCGATCGTGCAGGCCTACTACAGCCGTCCTCCCCGGCGTTCCTATTTCGCCGCCTGCTCCGATGGCGGCCGCGAGGCGCTCATGGAGGCCCAGCGATTTCCCGCCGACTACGATGGCATCCTCGCCGGGGCACCGGCCAACAACTGGACGTCTCTGCTCACCAACGCGGTGCACAACGTCCAGGCGCTTACGCTGGAGCCTGCGAGTTACATCCCGGCGTCCAAGCTCCCTGCAATCAGCTCCGCCGTGCTGGCAGCCTGCGACGCCTCCGATGGAGTCAAAGACGGCATCCTCAACGATCCCCGCAAATGCCACTTCGATCCCGCAGTCATGCTCTGCAAGGCATCTGAGTCGGATCAGTGCCTGACCGCGCCGCAGGTGACCGCCCTTAAAGCGCTCTACGCCGGAGCCTATGACTCTGCTGGCAAGCTGGTTTTTCCCGGCTATCTTCCCGGCAGTGAAACCGGCGACAACGGATGGGGTCTGTGGATCACCGGCCCCGCACCCGGTAAGAGCCTGATGTATGTCTTTGGCGTCGGCTACTTCTCGAACATGGTCTACGAAAAGGCCGATTGGGACTACAAGACCTTTACCGTCGACGATGGCCTGAAGGCTGCCGTCGAAAAGACCGCATCCGCGCTGAATGCAACCAACCCGGACCTCAAGCCCTTCGTCCGGCGCGGGGGGAAACTGATCCTCTATCACGGCTGGAATGACCCCGCCATCTCAGCCCTGAGCACAGTCGATTACTACAACAAAATGACCAGCGCCACCGGCGAGAAGAATGCGCAGTCATTTGTCCGGCTGTTCATGGCTCCCGGAGTACAGCATTGCGGCGGAGGTCCGGGTCCCGACAGCTTTGGGCAGTTCGGATGGACACCCGGGATGGATCCCGACGATCCTCAGCACGACCTTTATCTGGCCTTGGAGCAGTGGGTAGAGAAGGGTGCGGCCCCCGAGCAGGTGATCGCCACAAAGTATCCCCAGGAAGGCTCTGGTTCCCAGCAAAAGATGACCCGGCCGCTATGCGCCTATCCAAAGCAGGCGAAATACAAAGGCACTGGAGACTCATCCGACGCCGCCAACTTCGCCTGCGCCTCAGGTCCGAAATAGAGACATCACCGCGGCGGCTGGTTTTCAATTGTACGCAGCAGCTCGACAATCTTCGGTGCCGCAACATGTTGGTAATCCGGAGAGAGCAGGCCGAACGTCTCGACCGTGTCGTATTTCCGGCCAACGCCACTGGATTGCGTCCCGTTCAGCGGCCAGTAGCTCCACGCCAGGTCGTTCTCTTTCAGATAACGCACAAACAGCTTGAACCAATCCGAGTTCGCCCCGCAGTCCAGCGTCTGGCAGCTCCCGAACTCCCCCAGCCACAGCGGCACGCCCGGCTCCACATGTAGAAGAAAGCCCGTCCGCGCATCGTAGGCCTGCTTTAGTTCGTCGTAGCTGGAGAACACGTGATCCTCCGAATAGTATGCATGCGGCGCGTACACCAGCCGATCCGCCACCTTCAGCCGTACCGGCAGCTTGTCGAATCCCGCAAAATTGGTCGAATACTCCGGGCTCTCCACCATGATCAGCAGCCGTGGATTCACCGCCAGCACCGCATCTCCGCCGCGCTCCGCCGCAGCATGCCAGTCGAGCTTTGGATCGCTCCCGCCCCATGCCGCACCGCTGCGCAGTTCATTGCGCAGGTCCGCGCCAATCACCCACTGCTCGTGCTTGTACCGGCCCGTAATCGTTCGCCAGTCCGCCAGCCACTTGCTCTCCGGATACTCCGCGTTGTACCAGAGCCCATTGCCATCTTTTTCGCTGCAGCACCAGTCTGCCTGGCTCATATGGTTGTCCAGGATGACCATGATGTGCGCCTTTGCCAGCGCGTCGACGACCGCGTCCATGACCTCCATGGCCCGCTTGCCTTTGAATTGGGGATTTGCCTTGACCGCGTACTCCGGTACGACCGGATCATGCTCCAGCGTCTCGTTCGCCCAGGGCAGGCGCACCGAGTTCACGCCCAGCGCCACAATCTCGCCGACGATCGTGGCCAGCGGAGCGTGATCGAGTCCACCGGCGACAAATTCTTTCTGGTCAAAGCCGTACCAGTTCACCGAAGTCAGGCGCACGCCATGACCCGCGGCATCCAGAATCTCGTGGCCTTTGGTATGTAGCGGAGGCTCAAAGCCAGCTTGCTGCGCGGTAGCAGCCAGGCTGGTGAGGAGTAGAGAAGCAGTGAAGAGCAGGAGTGTACGGGAGCGTGCGTTGCGAATCATCCCCAACAGCATACGCTCCCGCTTTTTAATGACGACTTAGTCGGTGGCGTCCTTAACTGCTGTGGCAGTTTTCTCAGCGTCCTTGCCGGTGTACTTCACCGTCACCGTGGCGCCCTTCTTTGCCGTAAGATAGGTCTCCGTCGCAGCCTTGCCGACGCCTTTGCCGGCGTCCTTGGTACCCTCAACCACGGTCTTGTCCGTGTATTTGATGGTCTCCTCCGTGCCGTCGGCGCTCTTGATCACCACGGTTTTCGTTGCCTTGTCCACATGCTTTACAACGCCGGAAAAAATATGAACCACATCATCCTGGGCGGCCGCGCCCTGCCAGGCAAAGACAGCGGTCACGGCGAAGATGGCAGCCAGTATTGCACTGCGCCATTTTGATCGAGATAGCATTCCGTTCTCCCTTTTTCAAATCCGGTCTGCAGAATGCGCGGAATGCTCCCCATCGAACCCTGCAGGACGGCACAATCTTGCTAAAAAAGGGTAACAAAATCCTGCGTTTTGCCACCAGGAGTCAGCAATAGCCCAGAATCGAAAGTACCTGCCCTGCCTCCGCCAGGCGGAAGGCCTCCGTCCCCTGGCACCGTGGACACACCGCGCTGACATCGATCAATCGCGCCACCGGCGCAAGCAACTCTGGCTCCGCGGCGATGACGCCGCGCAACTCCCTGGCTGTCTCGGCAAAGCTCTCCGGACACTCCGGCTTCCTGTGTCCTGCCACACGTCTTCGATCTCATCGGACTTCACCAGCGCCAGCATCCGCAAAAAGTCCTTCGCGTATTTCGGATCTACCCTCTTAGCCGCCATCAGGTCCCAGCACACCAGCGCATGGGCCGCCTCCACATCCTCCAGCGACAGGATCCTCAAGGGGATCTCGCTCACCTCAATCGTTAACACGCGTTCCATCTCAGAGCCGTAAGCTCGTATCACGTCCACTCGTATGGCCAGTTCCTGGTCGACCGCCTGCATCAGCGTCTTGCCCGGCGGATCGGAAGGATGGACATGCCGCAAAAGCAGCACGTTTCCCAGGGTCTGGGGAATACGGTCGAAGGAGACCGCCAGAAAGTCGATGTCATGGAGGGAACGCACCGCAGACGCCCCGCCGCGAAGCAGAATATGAATTTCAATGGCCAGGCCGCCCGTCAACGCCCAGCCGGTGATGTCATGGGCCCCTAGCTTGCGCAACATCCTTGTCGCACGCGAGGTATCCGCCGGATTGAGGAACCGTTCGAATTCCATCGTTCCTCATGCTACCCGGAACGGGTGCCCCATCCTACCCGCCTGCAGTTGGCGCAAACGGTGGGAGGCAAGCCCTCGTTACTGGCAAGTCCGGATGGGCCGGATTCTCAGGCGAGGGTTTATGCTGTGGCGATGAAGCGCCTTCTTCCTCTCATCCTTCTGCTCGCAGCACCGCTCCTGCACTCCGCCCAGCCTGCGAAGTCATCCAGCTGGAAGGCGAAGGTTGCCGAGTCCATGTCGCTCCTCGGCCATCGCAACTGGATTCTCATCGTTGACTCGGCCTATCCTCTCCAGACCTCGCCGGGAATCGAGACCATCGAGACGAACGCCAGCCAGGAGGAGGTCGTCGCCGCTGTCCTCGATGCGATCAACCACTCCATTCACGTCCGGGCCAATATTTTCATGGATGCGGAGCTGCCCTTCGTGCCCGACCAGGACGCGCCCGGAGCACAAGCCTACCGTGCGAAGATCGGGGACCTTCTGCACAGCTACAAGGTGGAGTCACTTCCGCATGAAAAGATCATCGCCAACATCGACGAGGCCGGAAAAATCTTCCACATCCTCGTCCTGAAGACGAACATGGCTATTCCTTACACGTCGGTCTTCATCCAGCTCAACTGCAAATACTGGAGCGATGACGCCGAAGCCCGCCTGCGCGCGAAGATGAACGCTGCTAACAGCAGGTAGACGGAAGATTTTCCGCTACCCGCTTCTTAGCTACCCGCTTTTAGCTGACCGGACTTTAGCCGACCGCTCCTTGGCTGCTTTACGATGCCATCCCCTGCAGCTCGCGCTCCGCCCGCAGCCAGTCGTGCTCGGCGTGGCCATGTCGCCAACCGCGCTCCGCCCAGAACTTCCACGCAAGCCGCGCAATCTCCTCGCGAGACGGAGCCGCCACTGCTGCCAGTTCAGCAGGCGCCGACGCGGCCATTTCAGTAACCTTCCCTTTCTTTGCTGCCGCCTTCCGTGGCTTCGCGGGCGCTTTGGTCTTCTTCACTGTCTCTTCCATTCCAATCTCCTTCGGTGGTTTGGCCCCGCGTACGGGGCGTCCACTCTAGGATAACGAAACTCGTTACTTCTTACGAACCCCAAACCGGTTCGGCGTACCTCTTTTCTAAACCCTTGGTAGCCGCCTGTGAAAACTCATACACTTGCACCCGGGCCTGTAAGCCAATACACTTGCCCGGCGGGTTCGTCGCGCTTCACTCAGGCTTCGCTGCACCATCGATTCAGCTGGAGGTAGGACCATGCGAGTCGGCTTATTCACGCGGGAATATCCCCCACTGGTCTATGGGGGCGCCGGAGTTCACGTGGATTATCTGAGCCGCGAACTCGCCCGCGAGATCGAAGTGGAAGTGCATTGCTGGGGACCGCAGCATTCCGACCACGGGAACCTCCACGTCCGCGGCGCCGAACCCTGGGCCGAGATCACCAACGGTACCGAGGGCAAATTCAAGGGCGCGCTCGAAGCCTTCAGCCTCAACCTCACCCAGATCAAGGCTCTCCACGGCATCGATGTCGTCCACACTCACACCTGGTATGCCTCGATGGCCGGCTTCCTCGCCAAAAAGCTCTACGGCGTTCCCTTTGTCCTCACCACCCACTCGCTGGAGCCGCTTCGCGCTTGGAAGTCCGAGCAACTCGGCAGCGGCTACGCCATGAGTTCCTGGATGGAACGCACCGCCATCCTCGATGCCGACGCGATCGTCGCCGTCTCTCAGGGCACGAGGGCAGATATCCTCCGCGCCTACCCCGACGTCGACCCCGGCCGCATCCACGTCATCTACAACGGCATCGACCTTGCCGAATATCAGAAGACCTCCGAGACCAAAGCCCTCACCGATTACGGCGTCGATCTCGCCGTGCCCTACGTCCTCTTTGTCGGCCGCATCACTCGCCAGAAGGGCGTCACGCATCTCGTCGACGCCGTCCGCTACCTTCCGTCCGATATCCAGCTCGTGCTCTGCGCCGGTGCGCCCGACACCCCCGAAATCGCCACCGAGCTCCGTCAGAAGGTCTCCGAGGCCCGCATCCACCACCCGCGCATCGTCTGGATCGAGAAGATGGTCACCAAACAGGAGGCCATCCAGCTCTACAGCAATTGCCGCGTCTTCTGTTGCCCATCGGTCTACGAGCCCTTTGGCATCATCAACCTTGAAGCTATGGCCTGCCGCGCGCCCGTCGTCGCCAGCGCCACCGGAGGCATCAAAGAGGTCGTGGTCGACGGCGAAACCGGCTATTTAGTCCCCTTTGATCAGGATCCGGTCACCAGTTTCCCTACCGATCCTGGAAAATTCGCCCGCGATCTCGCCGGCGCCCTGAACCGCCTGCTCGAAGACCCGGAGAGATGCAGGCTCTTCGGCGATGCGGGACGCCGCCGCGTCGAAGAAATCTTCAGCTGGACCGCCATCGCCCAGCAGACCATCCGCCTTTACCAGCAATTGATCCATAAACGGAGCGGCCATGAAGAAACTGACTGAATCCGATGGACGCAAGCGCGTCGTCATTGAAGGAGTCTATCCCGCGATCGACGCCGGACGCTTCCCCGCAAAGCGCACCATCGGCGATCAGGTCCGCGTCGAAGCCGACATCTTCACCGACGGCCACGACTCCATCTCCGCCTCGCTTCTAGCTCACCGCGAAGGCTCCGACGAGTGGACCGAGATCCCCATGCGCCCCCTGGTCAACGATCGCTGGACCGCCTCCTTCCGCGTCGGCGAGCTGGGCCGCTACGGCTTCAAAGTCCAGGGCTGGGTCGACCACTTCGAGACCTGGCGTCGCGACCTGCTCAAGCGCATCAAGGCTGAAAGCGATGCCCTCGTCGACTACCTCATCGGAGCCGACCTCATCGACGAAGCAGCCTCCCGTGCCACCGCCGCCGACTCTGACTGGCTCCGCCATCGTGCCACCGTCCTGCGCTCCGGCAAGGAGCCCAAAGAACCCAAGGACCTGCGCATCCACGCCACCGACCCCACCCTGCACGAGCTCGTCCTGCGCTACCCTGACAAGCGCTTCGCCACCGAGTCCGACCGCGAGTTCGCCATCGTCGTCGATCCCGTCCGCGCCCGCTTCAGCGCCTGGTATGAGTTCTTCCCCCGCTCCGCATCGCCCGAGCCCGGACGCCACGGCACCTTCGCCGACTGCGAAAAGCGCCTGCCCTACATCTCCGAAATGGGCTTCAACGTCGTCTATCTCCCGCCCATCCATCCCATCGGCGTCAACTTCCGCAAGGGCCGCAACAATTCGCCAGAGGCGCAGCCTGGAGACTACGGCAGCCCCTGGGCTATCGGCTCCGCCGAAGGCGGACATAAGAGCATTCACACCGAACTCGGCACCCTCGACGACTTCCGCCGCTTCGTCGCCAAAGTCAAGGACCACGACATGTCCCTGGCCCTCGACATCGCCTTCCAGGCCGCGCCCGACCACCCTTACGTCCGGGAGCACGAGGCCTGGTTCCGCAAGCGCCCCGACGGCACCATTCAATACGCCGAAAACCCTCCCAAGAAGTACCAGGACATCTACCCCTTCGACTTCGAGAGCGCAGACTGGCCCGGCATGTGGGAGGAGCTCAAGAGCGTCTTCCTCTACTGGATCGACCAGGGCGTCACCATCTTCCGTGTCGACAACCCGCACACCAAGGCCTTCCCCTTCTGGGAGTGGGTCATCACCGAAATCAAGCGCGACCACCCTGAAGTCCTCTTTCTCGCCGAGGCCTTCACCCGCCCCAAGATCATGTACCGCCTCGGCAAGCTGGGATTCAGCCAGTCCTACACCTACTTCCCGTGGCGCAACGCCAAGGCCGAAATCACCGCCTATCTCACCGAGCTCACCCAGCCGCCGGTGCGCGACTTCTTCCGCCCCAACCAGTGGCCCAACACGCCCGACATCCTCACCGAATTCCTGCAAATCGGTGGCCGCGCCATCTTCACTATCCGCCTGCTGCTGGCCGCCACCCTCGGCTCGAACTATGGCATTTACGGCCCCGCCTTCGAGCTCATGGAGCACCGCGCCGTGCGCCACGGCAGCGAAGAATATCTCGACTCTGAGAAGTACGAAATCCGTCACTGGGATCTTGAGCGGAGCGACAGCCTGCACCACCTGATCGCGCACGTCAACGCCATACGCAATGACAATGAGGCCCTCCAAAGCGACTGGTCGCTCAAATTCCACCCTGCCGACAATGACCAGCTTATCTGCTACAGCAAGGAGTCTGACGACCGCTCCAACCTCATCCTCGTCGTCGTCAATCTCGACCCGCACCACACCCAGTCCGGGTACGTCACTCTGCCGCTCGACGAGTTGCAGATCCCCCTCGACCGCGCCTACGAAGCCGAAGACCTGCTCACCGGCGAGCGCTATCTCTGGCACGGAGCCCGCAACTACGTCGAACTCAATCCGGCCTCACTCCCCGGACACATCCTGAAAATCCACCGCCGCATGAAGGTCGAAACCGACTTCGAATATTTCCTCTGAGTCCGCGATCACACACGGTTATTGCGATTTTTGAACCTGATTCGCCCGTTACGTCGTCCTATCGGGAATGGCTGTCCTGATGATGAGTATCAAGCGTTGCCTGTGTTTCCTTATTCTTTGTGTGTCTGTTACCGTCGCAGCGGTAGCCCAGCAGATCTCCGCACCCAAGCCGCAGACCGGAACAATCACCGGTACGGTGGTCGATGTGATCGACGGTACCGCGATGCCCGGCGCTACCGTCGTTCTTGAAGCCCCTTCGCTCCCCGATCACCAACGCCTCGAAGCGAACGAGAACGGTTTCTTTCAGCTCGACCATCTCAATCCGGGAATACCCTACCATGTCATCGTCAGTGCCAGAGGATTCACAGACTGGACCTCGCCCGCACTCATCCTCAAGCCAGGTCAATATTTGGATCTGGCAAACATCCGGCTCCGAATTGCAGCAGTGGTAACCACGGTGAAAGCAGCTGTCTCGACTGAGGAGATCGCCACCGAGCAGCTTAAGGTGGAGGAGCAGCAGCGCGTCCTGGGCTTCATCCCCAACTTCTATGTGAGCTATGACCACGAGGCCGTGCCGCTCCCGGCAAAGCTGAAGTTCCAGCTCGCTCTCAAGACTTCGACGGACCCCATCACGATCCTTGGCTCTGCCTTCGTTGCCGCCGTCGATCAGGCGGGCGACACTCCCGATTACCAGCAGGGTTGGGAGGGCTATGGCCAGCGTTTCGGCGCCAATTATGCCAACGGTTTGACTGACATCTTCGTCGGTGGCGCGATCCTGCCCTCCATCCTGCATCAGGATCCGCGCTACTTCTACCAGGGCACGGGCACAAACAAGTCGCGCGCTCTCCACGCCGTCTTGAATCCGTTCATCTGCCGGGGAGATAACGGCCGCCAGCAGCCGAACTATTCGGCCTTGGGGGGATATCTGGCCTCGGGCGCCATCGCCAACGCTTATTATCCCGAGTCGAATCGCGGCGCGGGGCTGGTGTTTTCGACCTTCGCAACTGAGGTTGGCGCCGACATGGCCAAAAGCCTCCTGCAGGAGTTCCTCCTTCGCAAGCTCACCCCCAGCGCCAAGAACCGGCCCTAATCCAGCGACCGAATCGGGAACAGTCTAGGTTTGCCATCCCGAGCCCTCGCGAATCCGGTGCCCCACCTTCGCGAAGCTAAGGCGGGATTGCGACCGGGCCCCGAGGGTGCCCCATTCAAGCCCGGTGTTGGCTTGAGTGGGCTCGGCCTGGCTCAACGGGTCGAATCATAAAAGGGCTTTAGCCCCTGAAGGTCTTCCCGGTGGTAACGTAGTTCGCACTGCTCTCAGCAAATAAGAGGGGAAAAAATCGATGCGAAATACGAGAATGATTGCGAGCTCTCTTCTGGTGCTCTTAACTCTTCTTACTGGAAAAGCGTGCCTGCTCGCACAAGCCGGACCTGCCCTATCCCCGGCACAGGACACTGTCGCCTCGGATACCCGAGCTATCGAAGCAATTGTTCACGGCAATCCGTCCGATCATTTTGCCGAGGACGGCAGCTTCACCAATATCTTCGGTACCGTTCGCTATGGGAGAGAAGAATTCAGGCAACGCCACATCGAGATTGCTCAAACGATCTTTGAAGGTACGTCGGTCAAGACTTCCATCGCGAAACTCCGCTTCGTTCGTCCCGATGTAGCCATCGTGGACATCAGCGGCCAGATGACCGGCTTCGTTAAAGTGCCGCAGGGACTCCCCGTGGGAAGCGACGGAATCCTTCGTTTCAAACTGCTGGAGGTTCTGATTAAAGAAAATGGCGAGTGGTGGATCACCGAGTACCACAACGTCGCGGTCACACCCGAACTATAGCCCGGGTGCCTCATCTCTCGATTCTCGGACATTGGGAATCGCATAGC
>Ga0209040_10001525_pt1 | contig 18346 bp, 22 predicted proteins | sample BogFormECP12_OM3_FD_188240 | JGI IMG/M metagenome (GOLD analysis project Ga0209040, IMG submission 188240) | Bog forest soil microbial communities from Calvert Island, British Columbia, Canada - ECP12_OM3 (SPAdes) (version 2) | ecosystem: Environmental > Aquatic > Freshwater > Wetlands > Bog ...
CTCGATCTCGACTCGATGCCGAGCAAGCGCCATCACGCGGAGGTGTCCAAGGTTCTAGTCGATCCGCCATTTCGTCGGGCCGGGGTCGCGCGCGCTCTGATGGCGGACATCGAAGGCCAGGCGCATGCGGTCGGCCGCTGGCTCCTCACCCTCGACACCGCGGGCGACGCCGCCGAGGCGCTCTACCGCTCGCTCGGCTATGAGTTCGCCGGCGCGATTCCTTCTTATGCCCGCGACGCGTTCGAGGATCGCTACGACGCGACCCGGCTCATGTACAAAGACCTGCGCCGCGGTTAGCATTCTGCTCTTGCGGCGGAGGTGAAATCGGCCAATGGACGATCGGAACGTCGCCAGCCTCGGCGGCCGCGTCCTGCTCGCGCTGCTGACGCTCTATGCGCTCGTGATGATCGCTCCCGATCTCATCCGGATCGCGCGCCCGCTGGGCGCCTTCGGCCTGGCGACGAACGCCGACGGGCTCATCTACGACGTGCGGGCTCAGTTCGAGCACGACGAGGATTCGCCCGCGTGGCGGGCGGGCCTGCGTCCCGGCGATCGCCTCGACCTCTACGGGATGCGCTGCTCCCCCATCGACACTAACCTCTGCGCCACCAATCTCGCGCTTTGGGGCGGGTACACCTACGTCCTGCCGGGCCGCGGGGGGACGCTGCTGCTGGAGCCGACGCCCGATCGCCCGGTCCGCCAGGTAGCGCTGATTGCGCAGCAGCGCCCGCCCAGCGTCGCGATCGACCTCGTGCTGCTGCTGACCCAGGTCGCCGGGAGTCTCGTGGTGCTTGGCGCGGCGTATCTCGTGTGGCTGCGGCCGGGGGGCATGACCTGGGGCTTCTTCGCCTATGCGATCGGGTTCAATCCGGGCCAGTCGTTCCAGTTCTACGCCTGGCTGCAGCAGTGGCCGCTCGCCATGCTGACGCAAGGGGTCATGAGCTGCTTTTTGCAGGCGGCGGGCTATACCGGGCTCCTCTTGCTCGCGCTGCGGGTCCCGGTCGATCGGACGGAAGGCCGGTGGCGGCTCATCGAGCGCGCGCTGCCGGCGATTTTCATCGTGCTGCTTCTGGTGTCGCTTTCGAGCCTCGGAAGCGTTTTCGGCTACCCGACCGAATACGCGATGCGGGCCTCGATGCTGGTCGGCTTCGTCGTCAGCGTCGCCGCGCTCGCGATCCTGATCGGACGCCGCAAGGACCTGAGCCCTCGAGACTACCAGCGGATCCGATGGGTGATCTGGGGCTGTCTGATCGGCCTTCCGGCCTATCTGATCGCCGAACTCACCCAGGAAACCTCGCTGCCCAACAGCCTCTTTGGCGTCGACACTATCTCGGAGGATATCTCGGGCCTCTTCTACCTGGTCAACGGAATTTTGTGCCTGTTCGTGGTGGAGGCGGTGCGCCGGCCGACGGTCGTCAGCGTCTGGATCCCGCTGCGCCGCGCCACTGCGCTGGGACTGCTGCTCAGCGTGCCGGCCTACTTCATCCACGAGGAACTGGGCACGATCAACGAATGGACGCAGCTGCCCGAGTGGGCCTGGGTGCTGGTCGCCTCGGTTTTCGTCTTCGCGATCTCGCGCCTGCACGAATACGCGACGGAGCTGGTGGACCGGCTCTTCGACTGGAACTTTCACCACGCCAGGGAGCAACTCGCCGCTGCCGGCCGGACGATTCAGGGCGCCGACAGCCTCGCCGACATCGAGCGCCTGCTGGCGGAGGCGCCGATGCATGCGCTCGGCCTCGCGTCGGCGGCGCTCTTTCGCGAGGAGAACGGCGTCTTCCGGCGGCGCGTTAGCCCAGGGTGGGAAGCGGCGAACACCGACACGCTCTCTGGCGCCGGCCGGCTGCTCGCCGGCAAACTCCGCGGCGGCGCTTTCGCGCTCGACGGAATTGGCGGCATCGATCCGTCCGACCCGCGTTTTCCCGACGATTTGGCGCGACCCGTTCTCGGCGTTCCGGTCAGCAATCCGCGGCGCTGCTTCGCCGTCGCGCTCTACGGCAGCCATGTGATCGGAACCGACCTCAACAGCGACGAGCGCGAACTCTTGACGAAACTGGCGCGCGATGCGGAGATTGCCTACGCGTCCGCCGATCGCGAGATGCTTCAGAAGCGCATCGAAGTCCTGGAGGGACAGCTCGCGTATGTCTCAGCGCAACGCTAATGGCGGCCGCAGCGCAGCCGGCGTCGCACCGGCGCTCGCACGCTGAAGCGGCGGCTTCGGGAGACGCTCATGACGGACCGGCAGCTACGACGTCTGGAAGGCGTTCGCGCCTGCGTCTTCGACGCCTATGGCACCCTCTTCGACTTCGCCTCCGCCGCAGCGCGCGCAACCGATGTTCCTGAGGATAAACGGGCGGCGCTGACGGCGCTCTGGCGCGACAAGCAGCTTCAGTACACGTGGCTGCGCAGTCTGCAGAGCCGTTACGCCGACTTCTGGCAGGTGACCGGCGACGCCCTCGATTTCGCGCTTGAGACGCTCGAGCTCGACGGATCGTCGCGCGAAAGCCTGATGGACCTCTATCTCGGGCTCGAGCTGTTTCCGGAGGTTCCCGAGGTCCTCAGCGCCCTGCCTGCGAGCGGGGTCCGGACAGCCATTCTCTCCAACGGGTCGCCCGCAATGCTGGACGCGCTTGTCGCGCGCGCCGGGCTCGCCAACGCCTTCGACGCGGTTCTTTCGGTCGACGCGATCGGCGTCTTCAAGACCCACCCGAAAGTCTACCAATATGCGCTCGATACGCTCGGCTTGCCGGCGAACGCGATCGCGTTCCAGTCCTCCAACGCCTGGGACGCCTATGCGGCCTCGGATTTCGGCATGCATGTTGTCTGGTGCAACCGCTACGGCCAGCGCCGCGAGCGCCTGCCAGGGGCGCCGGATTTCGAGATCCGGACGCTCGCCGAACTGCCGGAGCTTCTGGCGGCGAATGCCTGAAAAGCGGGCGGCCGCTGGCTATCCGGTCACGGCGCCGGCCGGGCCGCAAGCCCGCTCGCTTCGGGTCCCGCCGACAGGCAATAGAGAGCCCCGACCAGCAGCAGGGCGTAAATCACGGTGGAGCTCCAGGCCATGCCGTTGAGCAACCCCTGGAACGTGCCGAGGAGATTGACGCCGCCGCCGACAATGTCGCCGACGACGCTGGCGATCAGCACGCCGCGCACGGCGTCCCAATCGCGAAAATCCTTGGCGAACCAGAACACGACGCCAAGCCCTATCAGCGCCGCGCCGAAAAACTGTGCGGCGAGGGCGGTATGGGGGTCGGGCGGGGTTCCATAGACCGCTAACGACGCCGTAGGCATCACACAAACGCCAATCCGAACAGGACGGCGACGACGGCGTCGATCGTCAGAAAGAGTCTCGCGCTCACGGCTTCCTCCCATTGATCGTTCAAATCGACGATCTTAAACACCGATTGATAACCGTAAATCCACAGGAAGTCAACGCAATCTTGCCCGAGGCGGAGCGGTCACCCTCCCCAAGGCGCGCTTTCATCACCACTTCTCCGCGTATGGCCGCGCCTCGACCTCGAAGCTCCAGGCCGAGCGGTCCTGCCGGACGAGAGCGGCGGCGATGTCGGCGACGCCCGAGGGCGCGATGAAGGCGTCTTCGGGCCGGCCGGGAGAGCGCGCCTGCGCGGCCGGCGACCGAACCCCACCGTCGACGATGATGAGCGCGACATGGATTCCGGCGGGCCACAGATGGCGGGCCATCGATTCAGCGAGCGCCTTCTGCGCCATCTTTGCAGGGGCGAAGGCCGCGGTCCCGGCCACGCCCCGGCGCGATGCGGTCGCGCCGACGACGATGATTGCCCCCTGCCCGCGCCGGCGCATCGCCGGGATCGCCTGCCGGGCGGCTAGAAAGAGGCCAAACGCATTGACCCGCCACGCTCGCTCGAAATCCTCCGGCGACACGTCCTCGATCGAGCCCCAGACGCCTGATCCGGCGTTGAAAATGAGAACGTCGACGTCGCCGAGATCGGCGCGAATCCGCCCGAACGCCGCCTCGACCGAGGCGGCGTCCGCGACGTCGCAGCTATATGCCCTGGCGCGCGGCAGTTCCTTCGCCAGCCGCTCGCTTAGGTCCGCGCGGCGCGCGAGCAGCGCGACGGCGTAGCCGTCCGCCGCGAATCGCCGGGCGAACGCCTCGCCGTTGCCGGGACCGATTCCGACGACGGCGCAAACCGGAGCTCTGTCGTCCGTCATCGCTCAATCCTCCAGGGAACACAGTCCGGCCCACCTGAGGCGATCCTGCACTCCTGGAGGGCTTGGCGCAACGAATCCGGCGGACCATGCCTCGCCCGCAGGGCAAGCCGGGCTTGACGGTTCGCGCGAATGCGCCAACGTTCACCGGCAATCCGGCGACAAGCGCCGGTCAGAATTGGCGGGAAACGCGAGGAGCCGATGAACGCTGAGACCTGGGTCAAATCTTATCCGCCCGGCGTGCGCTGGGACGCGCCGCTCGACATCTCCTCCGTGCAAAGCGTGCTTGACTTGGCTGCCGAGCGCTTCGGACCGCTTCCGGCGCTGCAGTTCATGGACAGGCGCATCAGCTATTCGGAACTCGAGGCGCTGGCCAACCGGGCCGCCGCGGGCTTCCAGAAATTCGGCGTCGGGCCCGGCGTGCACGTCGGCCTCTATCTGCCGAACACGCCCCACTATGTGATCGCGTTCTTCGGCGTCCTGAAGGCGGGCGGAACGATCGTCAATTATTCGCCGCTTGAGGCTCTGCGCGGGCTCGAATTCAAGATCGAGGACAGCGAGACCGACATTCTCGTGACCCTCGACGTCGCCTCGCTCTATCCGCAGGCGGAGAAGCTGCTCGCCTCGACCCGGCTGAAGAGGCTCATCGTCGGCGACTTCGCCGAGTGGGCGCTCGCGCCTGGGCCCGTCAAGGCGCACATGACCGCGGCAGGGATGCTGTCGGAGGTGAAGCACGACGGGCGCCGCATCGCCTTCCACGACCTCATCGACAACGACGGGCGCTTCGCCCTCCACCCGCTCGGCGATCTGAAAGACGCGGTTGCCGTCCTCGCCTACACCGGCGGCACGACCGGCGCCCCCAAAGGGGCGATGCTCAGTCACGCCAATCTGACGGCCGCCTGCTCGCTCTACATGGAAGTGGCGACGCATGGCGGGCCGGACTCGCTGCGGGAAGGTGAGGAGCGTTTTCTCTGCATCCTCCCGCTGTTCCATATCTTTTCGCTGACTGTCGTGATGCTCCTCGGCTTCCGCTTGGGCGCCGAGCTTGTCCTCCATCCGCGATTCGAGCCGGCCGCCGCGGCGAGAGACATCGCGCTGAAGAAGATCACGGTCTATCTCGGCGTCCCGACGATGCATGTCGCGATCCTCAGCCTGCCTAACGTCGACAAGATGGACTTCTCGTCGCTCCGCTTGTGCGGGTCGGGGGGCGCTCCGCTGCCGGCCACGGTGAAGGAGCTATGGGACCGCGTGGTGGGCTGCCGCTTGGGCGAAGGCTGGGGCATGACCGAAACGTCGCCGATCGGCACGTTCACGCCGCGTGACGCAGCCACAAAACCCGGCTCATGCGGGATTCCCTATCCCGGCACCCAGATGAAGCTCGTCGACGTCGTCAACCCCGAGCGTGAGGTCGCGCTCGGCGAGCGCGGCGAAATCTGTGTCAAGGGCCCGAACGTGATGAAGGGCTATTGGAAGAAGCCGGAAGAGACCGCGAACGCGATGACGGCGGACGGCTTCTTCCGCACCGGCGACGTCGCGATCATGGACGAGGACGGATACGTGTATATCGTCGACCGCACCAAGGACATGCTGCTCTGCGGCGGCTTCAACGTCTATCCGCGCAACATCGAGGAAGCGATCTACCAGCACCCTTCTGTCGAGGAGGTCAGCGTCATCGGCGTTCCCGACGCCTATCGCGGAGAGACGCCCAAAGGCTTCGTCAAGCTGAAATCCGGCGCGCCGCCGCTGACGCTCGACGAATTGAAGGCCTTCCTGAAAGACCGGCTCGGCAAGCACGAGATGATCGGCGCGCTTGAGCTGCGCGAGGATCTGCCCAAGACCGCGGTCGGCAAGATCTCGAAAAAGGACTTGCGCGAGTATGAAGCGCGCGCCCATGCTGGATGAGCATGAGGGACGCTCGCGATGATGGAGATGCCGCCCCTTCAGTTCGCGCAGGCGAATGGCGTTCGGCTGGCCTTCTACGATGCGGGGCCGCGGGACGATCCGACGCCTTTCTTGCTCTGCCACGGCTTTCCCGAAATCGCCTTCACCTGGCGCCGCCAGATCAAGGGGCTGAGCGAGGCCGGCTTTCGCGCCATCGCGCTCGACCAGCGCGGCTACGGCGCGAGCGACCGTCCGCCTGAGGTCGAGGCCTATTCCATCGACCGCCTCGCAGGAGATCTCGTCGGGCTCCTCGACCATCTCAAGATCGACAAGGCGATCATCGTCGGCCACGACTGGGGTGGCTATGTTGTGTGGGAGACGGCGCTACGCTATCCGGACCGGGTCGCCGGCGTCGTCTCGCTCAACTCGCCGCATGTGAAGCGCGCGCCGGCCGATCCCATTGCGATGCTGCGCGCGAGGTTCGGCGATCGCATGTATATCGTCCGGTTCCAGGACGGCCGCGAGCCGGACCGGATTCTCGCCGAGAATGTCGACAGGGTCTTCGACGCGTTGCTTCGCGGTCCGCTCCCGCCGGGCGAAGAAGCCGGCGGCGCAGGGGCAGGCGCCGACCAGGATTTCATCGCCCTCGCTCAGACCTACGACACGGCTCAAGACCGCCGGCCGCCGATCATGTCCGAGGCGGAGCGGCAGGTGTTCGTCGAGGCCTTCAGACGGAGCGGCTTCACCGGTGGAATCAACTGGTATCGCAACATCACCCGCAACTGGGAAAACGCAGCCGGTCGCGACCGGACGATAAACGCGCCGGCGCTCATGATCACGGCCGAGCTGGATCCGACGCAGTTCCCTCCATCCGGCATGGACGCTCTCGTCCCCAATCTGACCAAGCATCTCGTGCGCGGCTGCGGCCACTGGACGCAGGAAGAAAAGCCCGACGAGGTGAACGCCACGATCGTCGCCTGGCGGAGGCGCGTTCTCGGACAATAGGCTTTGCGAACGCGATGCCATCAGCGCCTGCGCCTAAGCGCCTCGTAGACCGCGGCCACGACGCGCAACCCGGGGACACCCCGGCTAGCTCGCAGCTGACGACGCATCGGCGATATCCGTCTGCGCGAAATCCTTTCCCTTGAACAAAAGCGGCGCTTCCCTCGACTTGGCGAGTGCATAGCTGAAGAGATCCCCGAAGTTGAGGGCCGCCGGATGACCACTGCCTTTGCCAAAAGCGACAAAGGCTGAATAGGCGGCGTCCGTCTCCACTATCCCTGGCGCGACCCATTCGAATACGGGCAGCCGCAACAGATCATCAAGCAGGACAACGCCCCTCTGACCGCGCCGACCATGCACAACCATCCGTGCCTCGACGATGGACACCACGCTGACGAGCGCCTTGCCGGAGGACTCGATGGCGTGAACGAAAGCGTCTCGCTCCGGCTCCCCGAAGGCAATCGCCACGATCGCCGATGTGTCGACCACGATCACTTCGGCAATCCGTCATCGTCCCATCGCAGGGGGTCGAATGCGTCCGGGCGGTCAGGAACCCTGTCAAGTTGAGCGAGGATCGCCGCCACGCGTCCAGCGCGGGGGTTGCGCTGCAACTCGCTTTCCAGACGATCGACGGCCCGTTCGACGACAGCCGTCTTGGTCCATCCGGTCGCTCGGGCGAGCCGCTCGACCTTCGCGACGACGGTCGGGTTGGCGATCTGCAACGGCATGGGGCCTCCGATTCATGATATGTATAAGGTCAATATACATCGACGCTTCGATGCCGCAACGCGAGACAGCAATCTCGGAATCGGTTATTCACAGCGACCGCGTCCGGACCCGCGACATGAAGCCCGCTACCGCCCCCTCGGCCCTCAAGGTTCAGGCCGCGCTCGGCGAGCGGTTTCAAGTGCTCGAGTTCGACGCCAGCACCCGCACCGCGGAGGACGCGGCGGGCGCGATTGGCTGCACCGTCACGCAGATCGCGAAATCGCTCCTCTTTCGCGCGCAAAACGGCCGCCCCGTGCTCGTCATCGCCTCGGGCGCGCATCGGGTCGACGAGAAAAGGATCGCGGCGCTGGCCGGCGAACCGATCGCGCGCGCCGACGCCGATTTCGTACGCGAGGCGACGGGTTTTTCGATCGGCGGCGTTCCGCCGGTCGGGCACAGAACAGCCCCGGTCGTGCTGATCGACGAGACTTTGATGGCCTTCAGCGAGATCTGGGCCGCGGCGGGGACGCCAAACGCAGTCTTCCGCCTTACGCCGGCCGATCTGGTCGAACTGACCGGCGGCCGGGTAGCGGCCGTCGGGCGAAAGTGAGTTAGGTCCTGTCGCAGCCGTTGGCGGAGCTGGCCGCGGTGCGCGACGCGCCCAAGAGCGCGCGAAGCCCGTCGGCCAGCGCAGCGCTGACCTTGGGAAGGCCGTAGCGGTTGAGCGTCGCCATCTGCGCGCAGAGGTCGTTGACAATGAGCGACGGAACCGGGCGCTCGCCGCCGCAAATAACATCATGCGAGCCTACCATGTTGGTCTCCGAAGCGTGGCGTATGTTATTTCTGGTGTGCATATTCACGTTGCACAGATAGGCGCCAGACCTATAATTTCAATGCTAAGGGGCATTGTACAACAGCTGACCCTGCTTGCGCTCGAGCGCGAGATCAGCGGCAGCGTGACATCGTCGATCTCGTCCTCCGCCGGGTCGACCAATGGTTCCGGCAGCCAGGGCCCGATGTAGGTCTCATGCCGGCGCCGCGCCGATTTCAACTGATCGAGGCAGAGGCGGGTGACAACGCGGCGCAAATACGCTTCGGGTTCGCGGACCGCGTCGCGATCGGCGTCGAGCCAGCGCAGGAACGCGTCCTGCACGACGTCCTCTGCATCCTCGACCGATCCAAGCATGCGATAGGCGATGCGGATCAATCGCGGACGCAGCGGGTCGAAGGTCGCCGCCGCGATCTGGCCGGACTTCGCCGCCATCAGGCCGCGCGCCGCTCCTCGAGCGGATGCACGGCGCGGAAGCCAACCTGGATCCGGTTCCAGCCGTTGATCGCGACGATCAGCAGGGTGAGCGTCACCTGCTCCTCTTCGGAAAACTGCGCCTTGAGCGCGCCATAGACGTCATCGGGCGCGCGCGTCTCAGGCAGCAATGTCAGGGCCTCGGTCCAGGCCAGCGCCGCGCGCTCGCGCTCGCTGTAGAGCGGGGAGTCGCGCCAGGCGTCGAGCAGGTAGAGACGCTGCTCCGTCTCCCCGCGCTTGCGCGCCTCGGCGGTATGCATATCGAGGCAGAAGGCGCAGCCATTGATCTGCGAGGCGCGGATCTTGACCAGCTCCATCAGGCTTTCTTCCAGGCCGTTCTGCAGGACGCCCTGGCTGAATTCGAGCCAGGATTTCATCGGCGCCGGCGCGGCGGAAAACGGGTTCAATCTGGGGGTCATCATCATCTCCTTGGTGAAGGGACGTTCCGCAGGACAAGACGAGACAGTTTCGCGAAGTGTGACATGGCCCGCGGGAATTTTGAGGGCGAATGCTACAAGGGACGACCCGTGGGAGGCGAGCATGGCTCGAGACGCGTCGTTGAAGATCAGGATCGGCGTCGGCGGCTGGAATTATGAGCAGTGGCGCGGCGTCTTTTACCCCAAGGGCCTGCCGCAGCGCAGCGAGCTGGAATATGCGAGCCGCAAGCTCACTTCGATCGAGATCGATAGCACCTACTACGGGTCCAAGAAGCCGGAGAGCTTCATCAAATGGCGCGACGCGACGCCTGACGATTTCGTCTTCTCGGTCAAGGGCACGCGCTTCGCGACAAATCGCCGGGTGCTGGCGGAAGCGGCCCCATCGATCGAACGATTCTTCAAGAGCGGCGTGACCGAGCTCAAGACGAAGCTCGGTCCGGTCAACTGGCAATTCGCGACGACGAAACGCTTCGATCCGGACGACTTCGGCGCGTTCCTCAAGCTCCTCCCCCGCTCGGTGGACGGGCTCACGATCCGTCACGCCGTCGAGGTTCGCAACGCCAGTTTTCGTCACCCCGACTTCATCGCGCTCGCGCGTGAGCATGGCGTCGCGGTCGTGATCGCAGGCGGCAGCAAATATCCTCAGATCGCCGACGTCACCGCCACGTTCGTCTATGCGCGCATCATGGGAACGACCGCGACGGAGCAGGCGGGATATTCCAGCTCGGCCCTCGATCTGTGGGCGAAGCGCGCAAAGACCTGGGCCGCCGGCGGCGCCCCGCCGGACCTGAAGACCGTCGCGCCGCCAGAGCCAGACGCGGGCGCCCGGGAGGTTTTTCTCTATGTCATCAGCGGGGCGAAGGAACGCAACCCCGCCGCCGCCATGGCGCTGATCGAGCGGGTCGGCTGACCCTGGGCGGAGTTGATCCCTTGCTTTTGGCCCTGTCGGCCACGATATGACGAGACAGCGGGTGACAGGCCGAGACAGACGATTCCGTCACCCCCAGAACCATCGGGGTGACGGTTTTCTTTCTGCTTTAACTAAGAACGGAACAGAGCTGATCTCATGGCCAAGGTCCTCACCCAAGCCGCCCTCGACAACTTCAAGCCTTCAGCCCAGCGCCGGGAGATCCCCGACGCGAAGGTCAGCGGGCTCCAATATGTCTTGCAACCGAGCGGCGCGGCGTCGTGGGCGTTCCGTTTCCGGTGGGGAGGCAAGACCGCGAAGCTGACGATCGGCCCCTACCCCGCGCTTGGCCTTGCGCAGGCCCGAGACCTCGCCAGGAAGGCCGCCGCCGATCTGGCCGGTGGGACAGACCCTCGGGCGAAGAAGCAGGCTCAGCGGGCCGCTGAGGCCCCGGCGGACGACCTCATCGAGATGGTCGTCGAGAGGTACATCCGCGATGCGAAGAAAAAGCTTCGCCCGCGGTCCTGGCAGCAGGCCGAATATATGCTCGCCAGCGTCGTCGCGTCGTTGGGCAAGCGGAGGCTGTCGGAGATCCGGCGACGGGAGCTCATCGCGTTGCTTGACGACATCGCCGAACGCGCGCCCGTCACCGCCAACCGGGTGCTCGCGCACTTTCGTGCAATGTGCTCATGGGCGCTCGAACGCGAATTGATCGAGGCGAACCCAGCCGCCAAGATCAAGCCGCCAGGCGGGCCCGAGCGGTCGAGAGAGCGCGTGCTCGACGACGACGAGCTGCGCGCCTTGTGGACGGCGGCGGAGACGACCGACTATCCGACGCAGCCGATCATTAAGCTTCTCGTCCTGACGGGCGCGAGGTTGCGCGAGGTCATGGAAATGTCATGGTCGGAGGTCGACCTCGTCAAGGAGACATGGACGCTGCCTGCCGTGCGCGCCAAAAACGGCGTGGAGCATACGGTTCCGTTGTCGACGTCGGCGCTGGCGATCTTCAAGGCGCTGCCACGCTTCGATCGCTGCGACTTCGTCTTCACCTTCAAGAGCAAGACGCCGGTAACAAGCATGACGCGGGCGAAGCGGAGCATCGATCGCGCGATGATGGCGCAAGCGCCCTGGACGCTGCATGACATCCGACGAACTGTTGCGACCGGGCTGCAGACGCTCGGCGTGCGGCTTGAGGTCACTGAAGCTGTGTTGAACCACGTCGGCGGATCGAGAGGCGGCATCGTCGGCATCTATCAGCGCCACGAATATGCGGAGGAAAAGCGTGCGGCGCTGGACGCTTGGGCGCTTGCGCTCGACCAGGCCGTCGCCGGTGCCTCCGCTGAGCGCTTGAAGGCGTTGCGAGCGCATGCGCTTCAATTCGTCACGCGCCTGAGAGGAACCCCCGAGGAACAGCGCACGGCGACGGAAAAGTGGCTCAAAGACCTCGATGTGACTGGTGCGGCAGCGTCGAACGTCCTCGAGATGGCGCAGGCCGCGACGAAACGTCTTGCATGAACGTGCGGTTGCGGGTATGTTCTTAGTCACGCGAAAGCGTTCACGCCCCTAGTATGGTGAGCAAGCGGGGTGTTCTAGCCGATCCGATCCGCAGTTGGACGCGCGGAGGAGAAGCGCCGTCCCGGAAGGGGCGGGGAGAGATGAGTCCCGGCCCAATGAGACCCGAGACAAGAGGCTGCGCCTCCGGCGGGTCTGACGGTGTCGCAAGCGTGCTGCGCCTCTGCGATGCCTGGCGGTCCAGCTGAGGGTTTAAGGCCCAAGGCAAATCAGGGTAGGTCCGGCCGAGAAGCCTCGGCAGGACAAGCGCCTCATCAAGCGAACCATCTTTGTTCGTTTGACGCTGGCCATGCGCCAGCAGGTGAGGCTTGCCCCCTATGACTACCCGAAAAACCGCCCCCTCGGGGAAGCGCCCGTCGCGTGGCGCGATCGTGTTTTCGCGCCACATGCCGCCGCCCGATATTCTAGTGCAGTTTCCGCAAACGAACGGCCGTCGTCGGCGGCTGCGAGGTTTTCACGCGCGACGAGTGCGAGCGCTTCAAGGCGGCCTTGCTCGGCCTACCGCAGCCGCCGCCCTCTGAAATCGTGCGGCTCGTCCGCGCGGGCGACTTCGCAGCCGAGCTGTCCATGCACAGACGCACGCTCCTTCGATATCGGGCCCGCGCCGACGCTTTGCGTGCCGAAGCCAGCGCCAGCCCTCTAGCGGCCGAGGTCGCACCCTCGCCCGCCAAGCGCCAGCGCACGCTCGAAAACGCCTGAGAGGGGGTGTCCCGAAACGCGAAGGCCCCCAGCGTAGCAGGCGCTGAGGGCCGGAAGGCGTTACCGTACTCTGGCAGGGAACGGCCGCCTTCTATCCCCGAGCTGCAACGAACGCAAGCTGCCGCCTCGCCCACGGGGCAGGCAAGCTCGCTGACGCCCCACGGCGCGCGGGGCGGCACATCATCACCACCCCCAAAGAAGCCGGCTGCGGGCGCTCCAGGCTTCGGCTGGCGCGTCATCGGGCCCACTGATCCGAGCGGCAAACGCATCATCTGCATGTGCTCGAGGTGCTCGACCACCCGCACGTTCGGGGCCGAGGCCCTAGCCCAACGTGATGTCGGACTCTGCGACTGCAGCCGAGCCAAGGTCAGCGCGAAAAACGCTCAGCACGCCCACGCGTGGGGATGGGCCGCAGCCGCAGCGCGCCTCGAGGGCGCGGAAGCAACCTTTCGCAAAAAGGTGCGGCGATGAGCGGCCTCGACCGCACAGTCGCGCCCTATGACGCCGCGCGCCGCGCGCTTGCCGAGGCCCGCACCGTCGACGATGTGAAGGACATCCTCGACCGGGCGGCGGCGCTCAAGGAATACGCGCGTCGGGCCAAGAACACCGCCCTCATAGACGATGCCACCGCGCTCAAGCTGAACGCTGAGCGCCGTCTTGGCGAAATGCTCGCCGAGCAGAAAGAGACGGTCGGATTCAATCGCGGCGTTCGGATGGCTGGCCGGGATATCCTCGGTGGTTCCATCGTGGAACCGCCGACGGACGTTCCGACCCTCGCCGAAGCTGGCATAGACAAGAAGCTTTCCGCTCGCGCGCAAAAGCTGGCGGCCATGCCGCCCGACGCCTTCGAGACCCGCCTCGCTGCGGCCAAGCGTGAAGCCGTCAAGAGCGTCGAATCGCCGCGCGCCGAACGCGTCGCCGAGAAGAAAGCGCACCGCGCCCAACGCGAGCGCGAACTGGCGGACAAGATCACCGCCCTGCCGGAACAAACGTTCGGCGTGATCTATGCCGATCCGCCTTGGAAGTTCGTCGTATGGGGCGGCGACACGACGGGTACCGGCATGCTCATCGGCGTCGCCGACAACCATTACCCATGCCGCCCCCTCGATGACATCAAAGCGGCGATCAAAGAGATCGCACCCGCCCGCGTGGCCGACGACGCCGCGCTGTTCCTGTGGGCGACGATCCCTATGTTGCCGCAAGCGCTCGAAGTGATGGCGGCATGGGGCTTCACGTACAAGTCGCATTGCGCGTGGGTGAAGGATCGTCCGGGCACCGGCTATTGGTTCCGCGAGACTCACGAACTCCTGTTGGTCGGAACGCGCGGCGAGATTCCTGCGCCAGCGACGGCGGTGTTCGAGTCCGTCGTTCACGCGCCGAGAGGCGAGCCGAGCGCCAAGCCCGCGATCTTCCGTGAGATGATCGAGGCGATGTTCCCGAATCTGCCGAAGCTGGAAATGTTCGCGCGCGGCAAGGCTCCTCCGGGTTGGGTCTTTTGGGGCAACGAGGTGGAGGGCGAGCCGTGAACGCACGCCCCGGATCCCGTCAATGGTCGTGCGTGAGCGCTGCCGCGCCCATGGCGGCACCGACCTTGATGCGGGACCGGTTTCTGCAGGCGCTGTTGAGATGGGCGAGTCGACAGCTGCCGCAGGGAGCCAAGGTCGCGCTGGCCGACGCCGTTGTTGACGACCGCGAGCTGGCCCAGGTGCTGAATGCCTTGGTCGTGGCTCAAGGCGACGCCCTCGACAAGGGGGGCGCGTGATGGGTGCGCGCAAGAGGCCCACGCCGCCAAAGGAAGATCCGCGTAGGGGGCGCACGATTGCGCCAGTCGCCGCTGCGCCACAAAGCTTGCCCGCGCTGTTCGAACGCGCCGCCTCGGCTGCGAACTTCGACGTCGAGGCCTTGGGCAAGCTCCTCGCACTGAAGCGCGAGATAGACGCCCACGCCGACCGGCGCGCCTTCGATCTGGACTTTGCCGCGTTGCAGGCCGAGGTCGGCCGCGTCGAGACCAACGCCTACAATCCAGACAAACACCAGGCATACGCCGACATCAACGCCCTCGACGACGCCGTCCGGACGTCGATCTCCGCCAAGGGCAATACCGGCGCAGACGACATCGGGGAGGGCTGACGGCCATGCCAGACAAGCAGATTGACGAACAGATCGAATGGACGTTCCACCCGCTGGCCGACATCTTTCCGATGATGGACGAGACGGGGCTCGCCGATCTCGGCGCCGACATCAAGGCGCATGGCCTGCGGGAGCATATCAAGCTGTGGGACGGGGCGATCATCGACGGCAGAAACCGTTTCGAGGCGTGCAAGATCGCCGGGGTCGAGCCGGTTTTCAAGGCGCTTGAGTTTCCCGGCGGCGAACCGCAGGCGCTGGCCTATGTGCTGAGCCGCAATCTCAATCGGCGGCATTTGACCGTGCCGCAGCGGGCGCTGATCGCCGCCAAGGTCGCGACCATGCGGCAGGGCGCCCGGACTGATCTAGCCCAGCCTTCGAGCCGGTCTGAAGCGGAAAAATTGCCGGAAGTCTCCCAAGCCGTGGCGGCCCAAATGCTGCACGTATCCGATCGCAGTGTGCGCGACGCCAAAGTGGTGCTCAACAGCGGCGACGCCGAACTGGTCGGCGCCGTTGAGGCCGGGCGCGCGCCTCTGCACAAGGCCGCCGAGGCCGTGCGCCGAACCGGGGCGCCGCTGGAGCCGGAGCCGTGGAGCGCTCCGCCGCCCGTGCGGGAGCCATGGCGCACCCCGGTGCCCAAAGAGATCACCTATCTCGACATTGTCGGCTGGGCCGCGGGCGCGACAGACAGCGACCTGAGGAAGCTGGCCGACATGGCCTTCAAGGCCATCACCTCGGTCGCGGAGAGGCTCAAGCACGACGAAACCGTACGGGCGTGGCTCGATCGGCATGAGCGCGAGGAACGCGCATGAGCGGCATTCAAGCTCAGCAAAGGAACCGGCCATGAGCTATCGCGCCCGCAAAACAGGCCGCCGCTACGAATACGAAGCGCCAGCGCCTTACTTCCAATTTCCGCTTGAGCTAATTGGCAGCGTCGCTCTGGCCGCCCTGAGTCTCGGCGCCCGGCGGGTGCTAGATCGCCTGATCATCGAGCACCTGGGGAACGCCGGTAAGCACAACGGAAAGCTCGCCGTGTCGTATGTCCAATTGGCGGCCCATGCCGGTGTCCAAAAGAAGGAGATAGCGGCGGCGTTGGCCGAGCTTGTCGACCTTGGCCTTATCGTCATCGCACATGGGCGACGGCCAAAGGGCGTGGCCAAGACGAGGCCCAACTTCTACCGGCTGACGTTTCTTCCCGACCATGAGGGCGTCTGGCCGTCGGAGGAGTGGAGGCGCTTCGAACCATCCGAGGGCGCGGGCCCGATAGCGTGGCGAGCGGCCCTCGTCAGGGCCAAGGACATTGCTCACGCGGCCCGCAAGCGCCGTGTAGGCGGCAAGCGCCCATTCCGCAGCGATGAGGAGGCGGACGAGGCGATCAAGCCCGCGCAGATCATGCTCAAACGCCTGGGCAAGGATAAGCGCATCGGCCACCCAGGCAACAAGCAGACCCGAGCCGCGCTCAACGAAGTCAACGGCCGCCGAAGCCATTTCCTCAGGGGTATGGATCATACCCCTCACAGGGGTATGGATCATACCCCTCACTGGGGTATGGATCATACCCCAAAGAAGGCCTCAGAGGGTATGGATCATACCCCAGCCCCCGGGGGTATGGATCATACCCCACCTTCTACATCTTCGGTACATGTAGGGGATGGAGCGGGAGCGTCGAGCGTAGGGCGGGAGCATGATGTCGCATCGACACCCGATAGCGATGCCCGGATAGCCGCGGAGAGGAGAGGAGGCATCAGGTGAGCGAAGCCGCACGCATCCGCTCGCCCCACAATTTTTCCTCCGCGTATGCCTGGCACCCTGCTCGGCAGCGTGACGCCTTTGCTCGCAATTCTGGCTCAGCCCCGTTTCTCAGCTCCGGCGTCGTCCATTTCTGCTCCCGCGCGGATACCCTATCCTCGGTGCCTCATTGAAATCTAAAGGGATATCCTGGGGTTCTGTGGCGTACCCTTGCGCCAACCGCTTCGAACACGTAGCCGAAATTAAACGAGCTGGGCCGACCGTTGGTGCTGGTCATGCCATGCAGATGGAACTTGACCGGCCGAGCGCTATGCCGCGGGTACGCGACGAACATCTCCAGGAGCCAGCCCTCGAGGTCGCTCTCCGCATACACCACGAATTGCGGGACGGGGTGCCCGGCCTGTCTGACCAGCTCGATCCTCATCGGCCGCCACCGCCCGCAGTCCACTGGCCGCCGTAGGCGCCGGGCGTGTAGTTTTTGCCGTAGCCGCCGCCCGCTCCGTGTCGGCGCGTATTCTCTTCGATCTTTTGCAGCGAGATCGAGATCGAGGCGACGCGCATCAGAAAGTCGCCCAAAAGATCTAGCGCGGCGATGACCTCCCGTTGCTGGCTCATCCTTGCGGGCGATGATCCGGTAGCTGTCGTGCTCGGAAAGCGCGCTAGGCCGCTCTTCAGCACTTCAATGTTTTCGGCAATGCTCGCCATCAGCGGCTCCTTAAGCTGCTGGGGACGGCATTAAATTTGTCGGGATCGAACATGCTAGCCTTCATTTTGGTGACGGTGGGCGTCCCAGGCGCGCAAGTTCTCGGCCGCGCGCACTTTCTCGGCAGCCCTCACGGCCGCGTCCTTGGCCTCAAGCAGCTTGCGGAGCGCGACCGTCCGTTCGGCGCTGTTGGGCAGCTCGTCCACGATGAACTCCGCCAGCTCATAGAAGCGCTGGCTCACCGCCTGCAATTCGGGGAGAAGGTGTTTGTAGGCGAAGTAGGCCTCCCGGATCGGCCAGGGCGGCAACGGCTCCGTTTCGGCAGGCTTTACACTAGACCCGCCGATGGCGCGCGTGAGCCGTAGAACAGCGCCTCCTGCATCACCCGCCGCTCGCCCATCATGGCGTGAGCCCCTGATTCACTGTGAAAAGTGAATCAGCACCGAGTCGTCGTAGCAAGCGACTTTTTCAACATCGGGTAATGGGCATTGGAGATAGAGCCAGAGCGCCTGGTGAGTGATCTCCGGAGGGAACGCGAGCGACGGCTTATTCGCAAATCTCAATCCGAGGTCGGCTCCGGCGTTTGGACGTCCGACGCTTTTTGCCTCGCCCAGCCCAACCGCCGCATTTGGAAACCGGGAGTTTTACGCCTACAGACTTCATTCCTGCATTCCGCGGCAAATGGCGGAAAAGCCCCCAAATGGGCCGCAGCAGACCGTGCTCGGCCACTCAAACCATTTATAATAACTTACGATTTTTGAACCGCGGAAACCGCTGGTTGAGCCGATCGGGTTTCGATCAAGCTTGCGCGGGCGCCTTGAGACCGAGCGCGGACCACTGATCCGACCATGTCATTGGGAGGTCCATCAAGCGCCCTTTGCTTACATTCTCGGCAGCATCCAACTCGGCTTTGCCGGCGACGTGGAGCGCGCGATCGAATGGGGCGAGCGAGGGCTGCGTCTGAGCCCGTCATTTCCAGACCGGGCGCTTCGAGGAGGCGACGAACGCGGCCCGTAAATCGGTCCAGCACAATCCCGGCTTCAGCATATCCCACATGTTCCTGGCGG
>Ga0209040_10001526_pt1 | contig 18345 bp, 12 predicted proteins | sample BogFormECP12_OM3_FD_188240 | JGI IMG/M metagenome (GOLD analysis project Ga0209040, IMG submission 188240) | Bog forest soil microbial communities from Calvert Island, British Columbia, Canada - ECP12_OM3 (SPAdes) (version 2) | ecosystem: Environmental > Aquatic > Freshwater > Wetlands > Bog ...
GCGCCGGTCGAGTATTCCCCTTCTATAATGTAATCGGCCGTTGACCAAACGCTGTCGACATCGCCTTTGTCGATGCGATAGGTCTTGAAAACATTATCCTCGCCCCAAACAATTTCAGAGCAGCGTTCGCTTTCTTCAATCGTGAAGACAGCGGGATAAGCCTCATACTCGACCGTTACCGCTTCGATCGCTCTGCGCAGGGCGTAACGGTCAGCGTGGGCTAACAGCAAAATTGGCTCTTCAGGATGGTTCACAAATTCACTCGCGAGGCAGGGCTGATCCTCGCCGATGAGCGCAATGCAATTCTTCCCGGGAATTTCTTTAGCGGATACGATCACAAACTCGTCCCAGGCGATTCCATGGGCGAACGTGATTTTCTTGATTTTACCGCGTGGGATCTGGCTGCGGACCGTCGCTCCGAAGAGCATATCCGGCAAAACCATGTCATCCACGTACCGGGCTTGCCCGGTCACCTTCTCGCGGCCTTCCCTGCGCGGAACCGCGGTGCCGACGATGCGTTCATTCCTCATGCTCTCTTGTTCATCTCACCCAGTGGTTGCAATCACGCCCCAGAATCCGTCCGCACGACGAGACAGGCTTCGTGGATGGGATAGTGTATCTGACAATTCCGCCATAGTCGGCTGGAATTGCGGGACCAGGAATCGAAAAAACTCATAAGCTCGATTACGCGGATTGGTCGTGCATCATCCGGAACTCCCTCCCCACCGGTGACCCTGGAAAATCCCCGTCGCGGAATACCAAATGCCCTCTCAAATACGTAGACTTCACAACGCCACGAAGCCGTTCCCCAAGGTAAGGAGAAATCGAATGACGATAGCGCAACCGCTCTTCCGTCACCACGAACTCGCCATCGGGATCAAAAATTACGAAGTCGGCATCAAAGCCTGGTGCGATTCTCCCTTTGTGCAACTGACAGCCGGCAAGCTGGGCGGGCTTCTCCGCCATCCATCGCGCAATATCCAGCAGAGTAAATCCTCTCGAACTGGCTTCCGTCCACATGACAGGCAGGGCCACCGAGAGGCTCGAAATCCCGCCCCACGCAGTTCTGAAGTTGCCTTCGTCGAGCCTCTTCAGCGCGGGCGGGCATGGAGAATGATCGGTGACCACCAGATCGATCACGCCCTCCCCCAAACCCTTCCACAACCGTTCGCGATTTTCCCTGCTCCGAATCGGGGGTGCGCACTTGCACACCGTGGCTCCGTCCTTAATTGTTTCGGAGGTCAAATGCAAGTAGTGGGGGCAGGTTTCGACCGTCACTGCGAGCCCTTCGGAACGCGCCGTACTCAATTCTCGCAGGGCTGGGGCCGCCGAGAGATGGACAATGTGCAGATGAAACTGGTACTCGCGGCACAAGGACAGAAGCAGCCGGATGGCCGCCAGTTCCGCCTCCTCCGGGCGCGATTGCAGATAGGTCGAATAGAATTTCCAATCCGCATCACTTAGATTTTCCGTGGCCGCCTCGATTGGCCCCGGAAGTTCCGCGTGTACCAGCAGAGGCAGACCGGTTCGCGCGACAGCAGGCAATGACGCTTGAAGCTGCCGCTCCGTAACCATCGTGAATCCATCAATGCCGGGATGAATGAGAAAGCATTTAAATCCCGGGACGCCAGCCGCAGCGAGCGCTTCGATGTCGCCTTGATTCTCCGCGACTACTCCGCCCCAGGCTGCCCAGTCAACCCGGCACCGCCCTCGCGCGGCCGCGCGCTTGGCTTCAAGAGCAGCGGCGCTGGTCGTCGCCGGCAGGCAGTTCAAAGGCATGTCCACAAGAAGTGTGTAGCCTCCCGCCGCCGCGGCTTGGGTCGCGGTATCGAATCCCTCCCACTCCGCGCGTCCGGGATCATTAATGTGCACGTGCGAATCCACAAGCCCGGGAAGAATCGCTGCATCTCCGAAATCATTTACGACGACATTCTTGGGCACTTGATCCGGTGACACCACGGCCCGCACGGTCTCTCCTTCCACGAGAATGGCCGCTGCTCGAATTCCGTCAGGGGTCACGACCCGGCGTGACAAGAAAGCCTGCAACTCCAAATTTCTTCTCCTGACAAACGTTTCAAACATGAACCGAGGCTATCGCGACGTCCAAGCTGTCAGCGCATGTCCGCATGCGAAACACGAAAAGAATATTTTACGAATTACTAGCTCCCAGCTTATACTCCCTTCTCAGCAAAGCGGCTGCGGAAGAGTCCATGTCGACTGATGTGCTCGCGGATTCGCGGATTGCAGGCGTGGGTATACTGTCGCCGGTGACGCGTTAACAGAGCAACCACATGGATAACCTCTTCATGGCACGCGCCATTCAGCTCGCTATGCAAAATGTCCACTCTGGACGCGGCGGCCCCTTCGGCGCGGTAATTGTGAAAGACCGCAGTGTGATTGCCGAGGGCGCCAATCAGGTCACCTCGACCAGCGACCCTACGGCGCACGCCGAGGTACTTGCCATCCGCGCCGCCTGCGCGAAACTGAAAGTCTTCGAACTGCAAGGTTGCGAGATTTATACTTCCTGCGAACCGTGCCCTATGTGTCTGGGCGCGATCTATTGGGCCCGGCTCTCTTGCATCTATTTTGCCGGCTCCGCCGCCGACGCTTCCGGCGCCGGCTTTGACGATTCGCTGATCTATCGCGAGATCGCGCAGCCCCATACGGAGCGTACCATCCCCATGATTCAAATCATGCGCGACGAAGCGATGGCCCCGTTTCGTGCCTGGGGAGAAAAATCCGACAAGATCGCCTACTGAGGAAACTTGCTCGACCGCTACTTCAAGCTCGCCGAAAACCAGACTTCCCTGAAGCAGGAGATGCTTGGCGGCCTCACTACTTTTGTCACCATGGCTTACATCGTCGTGGTGAACCCCCAGATTCTCGCACAGGCAGGAATGCCCGCCGACGGCGTCGTCTTTGCTACGTGCGCCTCCGGCGCGGTCGCCACGCTCGTGATGGGACTCTATGCTAACTATCCGATCGCGCTGGCTCCGGGGATGTCGCTGAATGCTTACTTCACTTATTCCGTCGTCATGGCCATGCACGTTCCATGGCGGACGGCGCTCGCCGTGGTCTTCTGTTCGGGGTGTCTATTTCTGATTCTCACCGTCACGCGGGTTCGCGAGCAGATTGTGAACGGCATGCCCGACTGCCTGAAACATTCCACCGCCGCTGGAATCGGAATGTTCATCGCCTTCGTCGGCCTCCGGAATGCCAAGATCGTGATTGCGAATCCTGCGACGTTTGTCGGCCTCGGCAGCTTCTCCGACAAAGAGGTGCAGACGGCCTGTTTCGGACTGTGCCTCACTCTGATCCTGATGGCGCGAAAGTTTCACGGGGCGATTCTGCTCGGAATTCTCGGCACCGCTCTGCTCGGAATCCTGCGCGGAATCACGAATTGGCCTGCGGCGGTCTTTTCGATGCCGCATCCATCTTCCACGTTTCTGCAACTGGACTTTCGTGGCCTAAGACATCTCGGCCTGCTCGAAATTGCGTTCGCATTCCTGTTCGTGGATCTCTTCGACAACGTTGGGACACTCGTTGGAGTTTGCGAACAGGGCGGTTTTATTCGGAATGGAAAGATTCCCCGCGTAGGGCGAGTATTGCTGGCGGACGCCGTGGGCACCGTTTTCGGCGCCTTGACGGGCACCTCCACGGTCACCAGCTATATCGAGAGCGCCGCCGGAGTTGCAGCCGGAGCCCGCACTGGTCTCAGCAACATAGCTGTCGCTGCCCTGTTCCTGCTGGCCATGTTCTGCTCGCCCCTGGCGACAGCGATTCCAGGTTATGCCACCGCCCCGGCGCTGATTCTGGTGGGCGTATTAATGTCGGAATCGATCGCGCAGATCCAGTGGCGGGAGTTCAGTGAGGCCGTGCCGGCATTCATCACCATCCTGGCCACGCCTCTTACGTTCAGCATCGCAACCGGTCTGAGCCTCGGTCTGATCTCCTACACAGTGGTGAAAATCGCGGCTGGAAAAATTCGCGAGATCAATACTCTTGTATGGATCCTCACCGTCCTCTTCATTCTGCGCTACGTCTACCTCGCTGTAGCATAGAGACAACGTCAGACGCGCAGCTCCACCACCGTCGCTCCGCCCCCGCCTTCTTTCTGCGGAGGCTCGGCCACCGACTCGACGTGCGGATGCTGCTGTAACGCCTCTCGCAGCGCTTTGCGCAGGATTCCCATGCCGCTGCCGTGTACTACACGCACCCTCGGCAAGCCGGCAAGAAATGCCCGATCGACAAACTTCTCCACTTCGCGCGTCGCGTCGTCCACGTTGTAACCAATGACATTGATCTCCGAAGGCGCGTTCTGACTCTCATTCTCGAGCAACACGGAAATTCCCCGGGCTCGCGCCGCCTGCAGGGGAGAGTCACCTGCCCGCGCGCCATTCTGTGAGCTGCTCAGAACCTCCGCGATATCGTCGCGCGCAATCTTCATTTTCATCGCGCCCATTTCCACTTCGAAGTGATCATCGTCCAGCTTGCGCGAAACCCGGGCCGCGCGGCCGGTTGACTTCAACTTCACCCTGTCGCCTTCGCCAACCTGCTTCACCACCCGGGGCTGCGCATGCGGATCGCCCTGGTCCGCTCCGCTCGCATGTGCCACCACAGTGGAATCGAACTGCTCGCGAAATTCACGCCGCAACTTGGCCATGCGTCGTTCCGCATCCTTCGAAACCTTCTGCGCCAGGGCGCGATCCTGGATCGCGTTAACGGCTTCGCGCGCGTGGTATTCGAAATCGCGCAGCACGCTTTCCAGCTTCCTCTCCATCTCCCGGATCTTCGACTGCTGCTCTTTCTTGCCCTCGGCTTCCAGCCGCGCAGTCTGGCGCTCCAGGTCTTGCTCCCGCGCGCGCAGACGCAGCCGCTCGCTCTCCGCCTCGCGAAGACTGGCATGAAGCCGGTCCAGAAATTCGCCTACATCGCGAGCCTGCGTCCCCAGCCGCGCCCGCGCCGCCTGAATGATCTCAGGATTCAACCCCAGCCGCTGCGCGATGTTAATTCCCGCCGACGCTCCCGGCACTCCCATCTTCAATTCGTAGGTAGGTTGCAGCGTAGTCTCATTGAAGCCCACCGAGGCGTTGATCACTCCCGGAGTATTCGCGCCGTAAACTTTCAACGAAGTGTGGTGGGTTGAAATCACGGTCATGCAGCCAACGCGGCCAAAGTGTCCAGCAATCGCCACCGCCAGTGCGGCGCCCTCTTCCGGATCGGTCGCCGAACCCAGTTCATCCAGCAGCACCAGCGATTGCGCGGTCGCCGTCCGTGAAATGAAATCGATATTGGTGACGTGCGCAGAAAAGGTCGAGAGATTTTGCTCGATCGATTGATAGTCTCCGATATCCGCCAGCACCGCGTCGAACACCGGCATTTCCGCCCGATCAGCGGGAACCGGGACCCCCGACTGCGCCATTAAGGCCAGCAGGCCCACGGTCTTGAGCGTCACCGTCTTGCCGCCGGTATTGGGGCCGGTAATCACCAGCTGCCGCCGCTCGCCTTCGAGTTCCACGCTAACCGGGACCACAGCGGCTCCCTTGAGTTTTAAGTTGCGCTCCAGCAGCGGATGCCTGGCGTTATGCAGAAGCAGGCGAGCTTCGCTCGCCGACAGCCGAGGGTGGCTGTCTCCCCGTGGTTCTAGCTGATCTCCCTCAACGCCGGAAAGGTTCACGGCCACGCAGTTGTACTCTTCCGCAAAGCGCGCTTTGGCAAACTGCAACTCCAACTCACCGAGCACCGCAGCCGACGCCAGGATCGCGTCGACCTGCTCGCCAATGCGTCGCGTCATTTCGAGCAAAATGCGATGAATCTCTGCCAGTTCGTCGTCCAGCAGCCGCACCAGTTCGTTGTTTTGCTCGATGGTTTCCAGCGGTTCAACGAAAACGGTTTGGCCGCTCGAACTCGCGCCATGCACCACGCCCTGCACCCGCCGTTTTTGTTCAATTTTCACAGGGATGACGAAGCGCTCGCCGCGGATGGTAATAAGCTCCTCCTGCACCGCCCCGCCTTCAGCCAGCCGGCGCAGATATCCGCGCAGCGAGTCCTGGATCGTGCGCCTCTGCCGCTCGATGTCGCGGCGAATCCTTGCCAGTGCCGGTGAGGCACTGTCTTCGAGCGTCCCATCGGGCTGAATTTTGTTCCGAAAAGACCGCAGGAATTCCGTGAAATCAGCTACGCTCTCCGACAACGTCAGAATTCGCCGCCATTCCGTCCTCATACTGGCCGGAGGGTGAAGCGCTATCTCGAGCCACTCGGCAGCGCGATCAACCAGCAACAGAATGTCCCGGATCTCGGTGGTCTCCAGCGTGGCTCCGGCGATGCGAGACTTCTCCACCAACTTGGTAACGTCCAGCAGACCGGAGAAATCGAAACCCCCGCCGACGCGGCGGAACTCTCTCACTTCCTGGGTGAGCTCCTGTTGCTCGCTGATCCAGGCGGAATTGGTCACAGGCGCAAGCGCCGCAATCTTCGCCTTGCCCAGCGGCGAAGAGGCGTAACCGCGCAGCAATTCGCGTAAAGCATCGAACTCGAGCACGCGCGCGGAGTTGTGGATCAGCGGTTGAGACATCGAATTAATGTTACAGGATTTACACAATCTGGAAGACAGGTTGAAGAAGCGTGCAGTCTAGGACTGGGCTGCCGCCAACGCCTGGGGATCGGCCTGGTTCGCGATGGGTAGGCGCAACACGAAAACCGCTCCCCCTTCGGGCTTGTTCTGGCCGGTGATCTGCCCGTGGTGATCCTGCACTACTCCATATACGGCGCTCAGTCCCAGGCCCGTGCCTTTGCCGATCGGCTTGGTGGTATAGAAAGGATCAAACACGCGATCCGGCTCTTTTATGCCTGGTCCGCTGTCAGAAAAATGTAGGACCACCTCGTTTCCCTGACGCTGGGCGTCGACTCGGAGCAAACCTCCCCCCGCTTCCTCCAGCGCGTCGAGTGCATTTTCGACGATCTGAGCGAACGCCTGGAACAACTGGTGGCCGTCGCCCCACACTTTTGGCAGGTTTGGTTCCACGAAGGTTTCGATGCGAATCTTCTGATCGTGTTTCTGCAGCCCCCGCATCTGCACGCTGCGTTGAAGAAGCACGGAGAGATCCACCATCGCTTTCTCCCCGGAACTTTGCTGCGCAAAGCTTAGAAGGCTCGCCACCAAGTCACCGGTGCGCTGGGACTGGCTCACAATCTTGCGCACCAGCGCGTCCTGCTCGCTGGTGAGCCGCTGGTTCGACCACAGCTTCTCGGAGTATCCCAGGATGGCCGCGAGCGGATGCTTGATCTCATGCGCCGCGCCCGCCACCAGTTGACCCAAAGATGCCAGTTTCTCTCTCTGCACTAGGTGGCTCTGCAAGCGTCGCTCGTTCTCGAAGGTGAGGCGGGAATGCTGCAGCAACCGGATCAGCGCCCGGTCCTGAAGATACTGGCGAACAAATACGAACATGCCCAACACCAGCATCGCTACCAGCACCGTGAACAACCGGAACGTTCTCGCCGGAGTTGGCGAGGTGTCCCAGCGGAAGGCCCACAGCCCCAGCCCCGGCAGGGAAAGAATGGCGAGTATTGCCAGGCGGGGGGCAATCGCGCCCCACTTGTCTTCCGCCTGGGCCGGCGCGGCTTCCGGCTGCCGCTCGCGCGCGGTCAGCGCAGTTGCCGCCATCCAACACACCGCACCTACCAACGGAACATCATAGAGACTCCCGGTGTAATAGCCGCCGTTCGTGAGCGCCAGGTTCACCGCTCCCGAGACCAGCGCGTACAACAAACTTGCCCCCAGCAAGTTCAGGTACAAGCTCTTCCATCCCGAAGGCGCTCCTCGGGTGGCTATCCCCAGTACCGACACCAGCACGCAGCCTTCGAGCAGGTAGAGTGAGCAGTAGTTCCTGTCGTACTCCGCCACATTCACCGCGACATATTGCGAAGGGAACACGATGAAGGCATAGAGGAACACCCACCAAACCAGCAGCAGAAAAAAGTCGAGAGTGCCCATGCGGAATTTCTGCCCGCCCTCTGCTCGATGCGGATGCAAGCCCACGGCTGCGATCATCGGGATCAGATGCAGAAAAAGAAACACGTCCAAAAGCCACGGATCGGGCACGGTGGTTTGGCGCACCACCTCGTCAACAACCCACCCAGTCTGATGGAACGACCAGAGAACGATTCCCGCTGCCATCAGGGCCCAGAAGCGTCGGTTGGCCCCCTGGGCGGAAAGTGCGGTGACCAACATGGTCCCGCCGGTGCCCAAGAGCAGCAGCAGGTATCCCACATTGAAGATGACGGTCAGCGGGCGTCCGGGTGGCACTGTCAACGAAACCAGGCCGAAGGTCAGCGTGATCCCGCCAGCGAGCGCAAACCAGCGATTTCGTCCGAACAGACTCATCCGCATCTATCATATGGAGGAAACCCAGGATTCCCGGACCGCTTTCCGACCCGCTAGTGTTACTTTTGTCACCCGTTTCTGACCCTGGCGGCTAACTGCGGTGGGCGCGACCTATCAGCCCGTCAATCTGCTGGTCTGTTCCCTGCTAGAATTAGGAGTTGAAAGGCGCTCAATTCTACTCAGGTGGTTCCCATGGCCTTTCCGGTTACCCGGCTTCGCCGACTTCGTCGCACCTCCCAGCTTCGCGACTTGGTTCGCGAAACCCGTCTGACTCCAGAGTGCTTTGTCTACCCCATGTTTGTTTGCCCCGGGGAAGGCGTGCGCAAGGAAGTTCGCTCCATGCCGGGAGTCTTCAACCTCTCGGTGGACCAAGCCGTGAAGGAAGCCCAGGAGGCCCACTCCCTGGGTGTGCCGTCGGTGATTCTGTTCGGGCTTCCCGATGAGAAGGATGAGGTCGCTACCGGGGCCTGGGCCGAAGATGGCATCGTGCAGCAAGCCGCCGGCGCCCTGAAACGTGAAGTGCCGGGTCTGATTCTGATGGGAGACGTATGCCTTTGCGAATATACGTCGCACGGACATTGCGGCGTCGTACGCAAGACGCCGACGCCGCAGTCGCTGGGCGCCGCTGCCCACGTGATGAAGGTCACGAATGCGGTGACGCCTGCGGCTAAGAAGAAGGCAATCGAGAGGGCGGCCGCTTCAATCACAGCCCGCTTGGCGGAAGCGCAATTTGAAATCGATAACGATGCCTCGCTCGAACTGCTGGCCCGTACTTCGGTTTCGCTGGCGCGTGCGGGCATCGATATCATCGCTCCCTCTGACATGATGGATGGCCGCGTCGCCGCCATTCGCCGTGCGCTCGACGCGGCCAGCTTCGAAAACACGCCGGTCCTTTCCTATGCGGCCAAGTTCGCCTCCGGTTTTTACGGACCCTTCCGCGAAGCCGCCGACTCCGCCCCGCAGTTCGGCGATCGCCGGTCGTATCAGATGGATGGCGCCAACCTGCGCGAGGCCATGCGCGAAATTGAGCTCGACATCGAAGAGGGCGCCGACATGGTAATGGTGAAGCCGGCCATGCCCTACCTCGACGTGATCGCCGCGGCACGCTTACGTTTCGACGTGCCGCTGGCGGCTTATCAGGTCTCGGGCGAATACTCCATGATTGAAGCCGCGGCCCGTAACGGCTGGATCGAACGTGAGCGCGTCATCATGGAGTCTCTCTTAAGTATTCGCCGCGCCGGCGCGAGCATTATCGTTACCTACCACGCCAAAGACGCCGCGAAGTTATTGGGATAATCCTTCCGCGAAACGCCTGAAAATCAGGCTGCGCAATGTTTCTCGCCGGATCGCGCGAAATTTTCCAGTCGCCCCCCCGCTCCGGACAAAAAAGCGGCCCCATCGCTGGGGCCACAATTTAAAGAGGCAAAGATTTGGAAGGTAATGTCAGGAAAGGCGATAGAAGTACCCGTTCCGCAGGGAAAGGCACTTCGGGAAATGTTGAGAAGAAACGAGAGTGAAGGTCATTGCTATTGGGTTGCGGCCTCTTTGGTTACTTCAAGAAGAAGCATTTGCCGAGCCAAAAGACGGGCCCGAGTTCGCTACCTTCAGGTCGTGTTTAAGTCATTGATTATAAAGATTGTAACTTGCGTCTAACGTTAGCCTCTGGCGGTCATTGGGAGTGAGGGAAGTGCACAAGGGTGCACATTGATTGCAGCAGCCTGGGTTGCTGCGGCGGCGCTGGGCAGAATCCTGATTCGAGCCGTCAGCGCCGGCACAAGACTGACGGCTCGAAAGGATGGAATCGCAGGAGCTAGCTGTTTCCGGCCACGGTACGCAGCTTCCCGGGCAGGAAGTGGTAGGGGGGCCAGGGTCCGCTGATAGCCACTTGACAGTTTTTCAACTGCTTGGCGGCGGTGGTGTAGCGGTTCTGGTATTTTTCAACCGACTTGGAATCGATGAGATGGGCGATGTCGATGAGCATGCCTTGGGGGGCAACCTTCTTGCAGCTCACCTCTTCTTCCAGCGGGTTAAACAGCTTGTGTACCTGTACCGAGAGGGCACGAGCCTTGGTTTGGCGTTCGCGCTCCCGGGAGGCTTTGACGCGCAGTTTTGAGAGATAGTCGCCGCCGACGGTGTCGGGCAGGACGATATCGATCATGGCCTCGCGCAAGGAGCCGTCGGTGACCGTGAGCTTGATGTGCATTTCAGACTTGCCGCGGAGCCGGGCGACACTCAGTCCGAATGCGCGCCGGTTGACCCGGACGGCTTGGCGGAGAGCGTCGTCGCTTTCGAAGATGGTTCCGAAACGGAACGGCAGTACGGTTGAGTTACGGAAGCAGCCACTCACCACGCGGGCGTGGTCGATGGCAGCTTTTTGATCTAGTGGTCCAGCATTCTGGTCGTACTCGCTCACAATCACAGCGAACTCGCCGCTGGGATAGCTGAGGACGGGGGATCCGTTCACGCCTTGGACATTTTCGATTACAAAGGGGCGTCGGGAACGGGTGCCATTGGGGAGGGTCTGGTGCTCGGTAAGGCAGTATGCGTACCACGACATATTGAACTCTCCGAACCGGGACGGAGGCGGACGAACCACCTCGTTATGTTTTTGCCAAAGCTGAACTGCTAATTTGGAAGTTAAACGAGCGGTACAGGGTCCTGAACTGGGAAAACTGACTCCGTAGGGCATATTACTTCGGAGTGACTGCAAATTGCAACTTTTTCGTGGCAAGAGGCATCGCGGGGACTTTTTCCACAGAGAGGGGGGACCGTTCGCCGCCCGGACTCTGGCTGCCCCCGCTAAGTCAAGAGCGCAAGTGGTATCGCATTTCCGTCCTGCTTTCTTCTTTAACTCTGAGGGTGATATGGGATTCTCTCCTGGACTTGCTGCTGTACTGTGTGCTGTCATCTTGGTCTTCAGCGTTCTAGCGTGGTGGCCGATCCCGCCTGGTCGGGGGGGTCTCTTGGGCATCACTAGTACCGGTACTGCTGTTAAACCTCAGCTCCTTGGTTCAGGCGATCTTTATTGTCCTCGTGGAGAAAGACATTCTGGCGTTGGACTACTCTCTCAAGTTTGCAGTACTGGGTTTCCCAATTTGTGTCTTGTCCCTGGTGCTTGTGCGCCGTAGGAAGCGGATTGCGACTGATCTGCCGGTCGGCGCTATACCCGATGCCATTGCGGGACTAGCAATGTGGATGTTTCTTATTGCGCTTCACTGAGAAAGCGCCAGGGGCTAGCTTGTCCATGCCCAACCACGAAAAAGGCTGCATCCGCGTCCCTCCCATGTCTTGCAAAGCCGGCGAGACATGGGGCACCCAGTTCAAATTCGATCAAAGAGGCCGGGCTGGCTGGCGATTACTCGTAGCGCAGGCTCTCGACGGGGTCGAGCTGGGCGGCGCGGGCTGCGGGGAGCGTGCCAAAGATTACTCCTACTAGCGAGGAGACTAGGATGGCGATGATTGCCGACAGGCCCGAAATCGGAATGCGGTATTCGGTTAGGAAGCGGACTGAATAGGGGATGGCCAGGCCGATGACGATGCCGGCGAAGCCTCCGATGAGCGAGATTAAGATGGCTTCGGCGAGGAACTGGAAACGGATTTCGCGGTTGGTGGCGCCGACGGCTTTGCGGATGCCGATCTCGCGGATGCGGGAGGTCACGGTGGCCAGCATGATGTTCATGATGCCGATGCCGCTGACTACCAGAGTTACCATCGAAACCAGCAGCAGCACCCAGGTCAGGCCGCTGGCGATGCGGTCCATCATGGCCAGGACTGCGGTCAGGTTCTGCACGTTGTAGACCGACTCGGCGCGATGGCGGGACTGCAGCACGTGCTGGATCTGGCTTGTGGCATTGACCACCATTGAGGAATCCGCCATGGAGAAGTAGGCGATCTTGATGGTGGGCGTTTCCATGAAGTAGCGGGTGACGGAGTAGGGGATGAGCATGGTGTCGTCCTCGATTTCCGTCTGGCCGAAAGTCTCGACGCGCTCCCGGAAGGTTCCGATCACGGTGAAGGGCAATCCGGTGAGCTTGACCACCCTACCCACCGCGCCGGCCGTGGAGCCATAAAGTTGGATGGCCATTTTCTCGGTGACTAGCGCAACTTTGTTGTGGGCCATGGAGTCTTCCTGATCGAAGAAGCGCCCGGTCAGAATGGCCAGGTTGCGCACGCGCTGGTACTCGGGAGCAACCCCGAGAATGGTGACATCTTTCTCCTTGCCATTACCCGCGGGAATGCGGTCGGAGAGCTGGACCACGGGCGAGGCGGCGACGATGCCGGGAACATTTTGAGTGACGGCATTGAGATCGTCGATGGTGAGCGGGTCGGCGGTAGAATTGTTGATGTGCTGCACGCCGCCCTGGTACTCAGCCCAAATTTCATTGGTGCCGATGGCCTGGATCTGATTGAGGGCGTACTGGCGTCCGGTCATGCCGATGGTGACCACGAGGATGAGCGAAGCCGTACCGATGACCATGCCCAGCGCGGTCAGCATGAAGCGCACTTTATTGCTGCAAAAAGTGTCATAGGCAAAGGCGATGATTTCGCCAAAAGCCATCAGCGGCTTAAGACGCGCGGGGATTAATGCAGCAGCCATGTGTATCTACAGATGCTACGTCGGGTTTGGCCGATCAGGCAAGGTGAAGGGCCATCGGGTAGTAGTGCAGTTTTAGCTTACGCGCCGAGCCGGTCAGGCGGGAGATCCCTTCGACTTCGCTCAGGGCAGGCTCTTGGCTCCGCCGGAAAAACGGCTACGCTCAGGATGACGCCGCAGTGTAGGAGCCAAACTGCACCAGTACCGGCTTATTGATGGTAAGTTGCGCTCTTCTTTTTTCCTGTGCTTTACTACACACGCGCTTGGCCAAGAATTGAGCGGGCACAATTCGATTCGGAAGATACAAACCCGGGATCTACTTGTTGTTGCTGACTGCCGGCGCGCTGCTGGTGCATGGATATCATCCATACGCTGAAGATGCGGAGATCTACCTGCCCAGCGTGGAGAAGATTCTGCATCCAGGATTATTTCCGGTGGGGCGGGAATTCTTCGCATCTCACGCCAGCCTTACGATTTTTCCCAACCTGGTTGCATTTTCGCTGCGCGTGACTCACTTGCCGATGGAGGCCGGGCTGCTGCTGTGGCATCTGGCGTCGATTTTTCTTCTGCTGCTTGCCTGCTGGGAACTGAGCGGACTGTTGTTCCCGAGTGCGAGGGCGCGTTGGGGCGGGGTCTGTCTGGTGGCGGCGCTGTTGACGATTCCGGTGGCGGGCACGGCGCTCTACATCATGGACCAGTACCTGAACCCGCGGAATCTCGCGGCGTTCGGCGTGCTCTTCGCGGTTGCCCGAACCCTGGAAAAGAAGCACGTGCGGGGAGCCTTATGGCTGGGGTTTGCGGGATGTGTGCATCCGCTGATGGCGACGTTTGCTTTTTCGTTCTGCGCTCTGCTGCTGATCATCTCAAAATTTGAGAAGAACGTGGCGGCGCCTGCTGGGTTACGCTCCGCGAGTGGCGTTGGCTTCTTTTTGCCGTTTGGGATTTCGCTGGACCCTCCGACTTCCCCTGCCTATCATGCGGCCGCGATGCGGCACGAGTTTCACTACATCCAGTTGTGGCAGTGGTACGAGTGGGTCGGTATTTTGGCGCCGGTGGCGCTGTTCTGGTGGTTCGGGCGCGTGGCGCGGGCGCGGCAATGGCGTGAACTTGAACGCGTGTGCCGCGCGCTTATCGTCTACGACCTGATTTATTTTTTCTCGGCATTGGTGGTAGACCTGCCGGCACGATTCGAGAGCCTGGCACGTCTGCAGCCGCTGCGCAGCCTGCATCTGCTCTACATGCTGATGTTCTTGATGATGGGTGGACTTCTGGGCGAGTTTATGCTGAAGAATCGCGTCTGGCGATGGCTGGGGCTCTTGGTTCCAATGGGCGCAGGGATGTTTGTCGCGCAGCGGGCGCTCTTCCCGGCGAGCAACCACGTCGAGTGGCCTGGCGCTGGTCCGAAGAACGAGTGGGCGCAGGCCTTTGGTTGGATACGGGAAAACGCGCCGGTGGACGCTGTATTTGCGCTGAATCCGGACTTTATGCAGTTGCCGGGAGAAGACACCATCGGCTTTCGCTGTCTGGCACAACGCAGCCGCCTAGCGGACGCATCCAAGGATAGTGGCGCAGTGAGTATGTTCCCCCCCCTGGCCGAGGAATGGTGGGCTCAGGTGCGGGCGGAGACTCCGTGGAAGAGTTTCCGGCTGGAAGATTTCTCGCGTTTGAAAGAAAAATACAATGTGAGCTGGGTGGTGGTGGAACAGCCGATAGCTGGACTGGGCTGTGCGTACCAAAACAGTGCAGTTCGAATTTGCCGAATTCCTTGAACCAGAACTACTGAGGTTCTCGCCAGGCAAAATCTGCTTCCCAGAATCACGGATCGGATACAATCCAAACTAATGTCAGCTGCCACGGCCGTTCAGGCCCCTGCCCGTTTATTCCCCTACGAAAGATGGGGGTATCCGCTAAGCACACTAGCCAGGCAATACGGGGAGAACAAGCCTTGTCCGCACATTCTGTTAAGGAACTTCCTCGATTCGGAGACGGCACAGGCAATGGCCGAGGAGTTTCCGACGCCTTCGAGCGCAGCGTGGACGCAATACAAGCATCCCAACGAAAACAAGCTGGGCATGCCCAAGCGCGAACTGTTTCCAACCACTATTGCGGCAGTTACAGATGAACTGAATACTCCCGAGTTTGCCGCGTGGGTTTCGGAATTAACTGGGATCCCGGACTTGATGGCAGACCCAATGTTGGAGGGCGGGGGATTGCACCAGTCGGGGCCGGGCGGATATCTGAACGTGCACACCGATTTCTCGATGCACCACTTCCACCCGATCTGGCACCGGCGGGTGAATCTGATTCTTTATTTGAACCCGGATTGGGATGAAAATTGGGGTGGGTCGATCGAACTGTGGGAGAGATCGTCGACCGGGAAAATATCGCGATGTGTGGCGAAGTATCCGCCGCTGCTGAATCACGCACTCATTTTTACGACAGACGAGCGCTCGCTGCACGGATTTCCGGATCCGCTCATGTGCCCGAAGGGACAGTCGCGCAAGAGCCTCGCCCTGTACTACTACACGTTGGAGCCGAATAAAAAGATCACTGGGCACTCGACCGACTATTTTGCGCGGCCTCAGGATAGTTGGGGAAAATCCGCGATGATCTGGCTGGATAAAAAGGCGGTCGATCTTTACTCGCGGGCCAAGGTGCGGTTTGGATTCTCGGACGAACTGGCCAGCAAGGTGCTGGGATTTCTTTCGAAGAAGAAATAGATTCGACCGCGGTATCTGCTTTGCCTGACCTCTTCGTCCAGTACTACAAGCCCAAGAAAAATTCGCGCTACGCGGGACGCGCGGTTTGGCGGGCGTAGTAGGTGGGATAGCCGGGTTCGAGTTTGCGGCCTTTATCGCTGAAGCGAGGCAAGTGAATCAGGTCCATCCTCTGCAACGCGAATTGCAATGTCGTCGCCACCACCCCGAGACCATACTTCACGCTGCGGCGGAAGTTGATCGACGACGCCTCTGCGAAGTATTTGGTCGGACACGACACTTCTCCGATGCGGAAGCCGAAGTGTACGCACTGCGCGAGCATCTGGTTGTCGAAGACGAAGTCGTCAGAGTTCTCGAGCAGCGGCAACTCAGCCAGCACGTTACGACTGAAGGCGCGGTAGCCGGTGTGGTACTCGGAAAGCTTGACCCGAAGAAAGAGATTCTCAAAGGCAGTAAGCAGCCGGTTGGAAATGTATTTGTAGACCGGCATGCCCCCCAGCAGCGCCGTCCCACCGATGATGCGCGAACCCAGCACGACGTCATAAACCCCGTAAGCCACCATGCTTGCCATAGCCGTGACCAGGTGCGGAGTGTACTGATAATCAGGGTGGAGCATGATGACGACGTCAGCGCCCGCGGCAAGGGCTTCGCGGTAGCAAGTCTGCTGGTTGCGCCCATAGCCGTAGTTGCGGTCGTGCTGAAAGACGAGAAGGCCGAGGCGGCGGGCCACTTCAACCGTGCGATCGGAACTGTGATCATCTACCAGGATGCGAATGTCCACGAGCTCCGGCAGTTCCCCCACCGTAGCTTCGAGGGTCTTTTCCGCATTGTAGGCGGGCATTACGACCGCGATCCGTTTGCCATCGATCAAGTTTGAAATCACCCCAGACTTACAGAGGAAGCGTGTTTATGATACCTGAAATCAGCGAGCCGAGGCACAGGATAAAGCCGGGTAGTGGCGCAGTTTGGCGTACACGCCAAGCCAGTTAAGCGGGATATCCCTTCGGCTTCGCTCAGGGCAGGCTCTTCGCTCCGCCTGAAAGACGGCTGCGCTCAGGATGACGCCAGACTGCACCGCTACGAGCCGTTCGAGGAAACCTAACGTCTTGTGCCGCTTGGCCTGAAAAACAGACGCGCCCCGAAAACTGCCCTCCGATTCATTGACGACTTGCGCCGAGCGTAAGCCTATTTGGTGCCAGCCGAGGAAACGGGAAAACTGGGCCCGTTCGACAGTCCTGCCCTCTCGGTCCAGAGGCTAAAGAAATCCGGAAGACTGCCGATGGAAACTTGAGGCAATCTAGCTCTTAAGGATTCCCTCGGGGGGATCCAGTCCCGCGTTTTTCGTCCTCTGACTTGTTCAAAGCTGAGACCTTCCCAACAATCGGAGGAATCGATTGAGATATAACTGGCTCGTCACTCTTCTCTTGTCCTTGACCGCTTTCGTTTGCAGCAGTGCCCAAACTGCTCGTCACGCTTCCCATCTAGTGCCGAACGGAAAGGGCTGGGCGGAAGCCTCAGTTGAGCAACTACCGGAGCACCTGAGTCTGCCTAAGAAAACGCTCACAAACGGCATTTCCTATCACGGGGGCTTGATTATGCCCGATGGGGTGAATCTCTATTTCATATGGTATGGAAATTTTGTCAACGGTCCCGCCTTGTCCGACAGTGTGCGAACGCAGGACTTGCTCAGCGTGCTTTTCGGCGAGGGAGGTTTGGGAGGCTCGCCTTACGCCCGCATCAACTCGACCTATCGGGACAAGACTCAGGCCGTAACCGGAAACTTTGTTTTGGCTGCGGCGGCGTACGACTACTACTCCCACGGCCACGGACTCAACGACGCATCCGTGGCCTCGGTGGTGGCGAACGCAATCTCCAGCCACGTCCTACCGCGGGACGCCAACGGAGTTTACTTCGTCCTTACTTCTTCGGACGTGAGTGAGAATTCGGGCTTTTGCACGCAATATTGCGGTTGGCACAGCCACGCCACCATTGATGGCGAGGACATCAAGTTCGCCTTTGTGGGAAATCCCGATCGTTGCCCGAACGCTTGCGTGGAACAACTGGTGAGTCCGAACGAGGACAGCGGGGCTGATGCGATGGCTTCGACCATGGCCCACGAGACCATTGAGTCGACCAACGATCCTGACCTGAACGCCTGGTACGACACCAGCGGCGAGGAAAGCGCTGACAAATGCGCCTGGAAATGGGGTCCGGTAACGGGTGTTCTTGGCGAAGGCGCTTACAACATGGCCGCCGCGGGGCACAATTGGCTGATCCAGATGAACTGGGAGAACGCTCGGGGAGGAGGCTGCGATCAGAAGCTGGGAGGGAAGTTTTATGGTCGATAGGCGCGCTTGCCGCGATCCGGTGCTGTGTGACAGACTGAAATGACGTTCAGCGTTTTCCGTCCCTGGGTGGTGGTGCGGACGAATCGCTCAACCGTAATTTCACTTCGTACATCTCCCTCATGGCCGCGAAGCGCACATTGTTCGAGAAGATCTGGCAGGGACATCTGGTGGCTCAGCCCGCTGGCCGGTCTCCAATCCTTTATATCGATTTGCATCTGGTTCATGAGGTGACTTCGCCGCAGGCCTTCGACGGTCTGCGGGCGTCGGGAAGAAAAGTGCGGCAACCGGCGCGGACGGTAGCTA
>Ga0209040_10001527_pt1 | contig 18327 bp, 17 predicted proteins | sample BogFormECP12_OM3_FD_188240 | JGI IMG/M metagenome (GOLD analysis project Ga0209040, IMG submission 188240) | Bog forest soil microbial communities from Calvert Island, British Columbia, Canada - ECP12_OM3 (SPAdes) (version 2) | ecosystem: Environmental > Aquatic > Freshwater > Wetlands > Bog ...
ATCCAGGGAATGAACGAGTATGGCGAGGACACCACCTATCGGTTGAAGGGCGACATCGCGGTGCTCGGCTATCCCCATCTCAACGTCACGAACATGTATGCGCCGGCCGATGGCGCGGCCCCGACGGCTTACGGTATCGCGCTCTCCATCGGCGAGCGCTTCAGCCGGATCTACGACAACCCGTATGAGCGGCCGAAGATCGAAGGCGTGGAATTGAACTTCGAACTGGTTCCTGATCGCCGCTCGGCCCGCCTGGAGACGGCCCGGACCGACGTGACGGAAGCTCGCCCCGGAGACGAGATCACGATTGAGGCCCTGCTGCGGCCCTATCGCGGCGAAAGTATTCTGCGCCAGATTCCGGTGAAAATCCCCACCTCCACTCCCAAAGGCGCCTTGCGCATTCTGGTGAGCGACGGCGACACTCTCGACAAGATGCGGCGCGTTCCCCCCAATGTGGGCCGGCGTCTTGACCTCGCTTCCACCATCGCGATGCTCAACAAGGAACACACCAACTCGCAGGTCTACGTCTCCCTGATGGAGGCCAACCCGCAGGCCATGGTGGACGACAAGGTCATGCCCACGCTGCCGTTGTCCGTGATGAACGTGATGGAGGGCTTGCGCGGATCGCAGGACATGGTGGTGGTCGGCGAGTCGGCTGTAGATGAAGCCTCCGCACCGGTGGACTACGTGGTTTCGGGCTCGCAAATCATTACGCTCACGATCAAGTGACCCAGTTGTCAGTAGCCAGTTGTCAGTTGTCAGCACTTGGCAATTAGATCTTGGCCCAGGCGACTGCGCGTTCAGCGCTACCGACGTCAGTCGGCAAACTAACCACCACCCGCTGACCACCATCCACTGTTTCTCCGAATCCTAACGAGTGACCGCCGGTTCTTGGCCCCTTGGTGCCTAGCAAATCGGTTAGTTTGTATCCAATCGGGTGAGGTTGCGTCGATCTCCTTCTAAGCACTCCCGCCCTGCCTGCCATTTCGAAATCCTTCCGAACTCGTTGATGAGCTAACAGATCACGTTCTTCGCGGCTTCCTTCCTGACCCAGTCCCACGCTGTGGCACGAGCTTTGCTCTTAGACATTGTGCCTGACCAATTGAACGAGATGGAAAGAAGAAAGAAGGAAAGGAGGAAGGCCATGAAAAGGCAAGGAACGATGCAAGCACACCAGCTAGAGACTTTCGTCCGATTCCTGGAGGAGCATCCCGGCTTTTCGCCGCTGTTGATGGGCGAGGACGCCCTTGTCTGTGGCTTCCAGGTTGGCGGCAGCTTTCTCCGGACCGAAGAGATGGAAAGGCTCATCGCCACACAGCCGCAGTTCGACGCGCAAGAGGCAGCGATGTTACTGGCGCCCTCGGGCTCGTTTAGAGCGCTCGGGCGATGAAGAAGCTGAAACGATGAATTTCATGCCGGCATTATGGGCCTCAAATTTTGCAACGACGCTGACGGTGAGAATGGCTGCGCGGTGAAGCTGCTCTTACCTGCGGATTAACCACCGCCCCAACCAATGACCATAAGGAGGTCACTATGAAAAAGCTAGCTTTGTTCGCAACGATGATCCTGGCCTTGGCGTTGAGCGCCAGCGCAAGTGACATGATTGACTTCACCCAAATGCCTCCGGCCCAAACGCCGCAGCCGATTCCAAATCCATACCACAACCTGATGTGGACGGCGATCGGCTATGTGTCCGTACCCCTTTATGAGAGCTACTTGACCACTAACGGCTTTGACAAAGGGGATGGCCTCAATAAGGGCCCCGAAGCCCAGGTGGCCATAATTGGCGGCCCTCTGTGCTACGACAAGAGCGAGCCGGCATACCCGGAAAATGAATATCCCGGGACCACGGATTTGGACGTCTGCCGGGGCACGATCTCGACTACTGCCAATGCCCTCTTCGCACCCGATTACCTGATTGCCTCCGAAGGCTGGATTCAGGACGGCCACCAGTTCGTCACGGTGGAAGGCTACGCGGCGGGCAAGAAGATAGGTTCGCAGAAATTCGACCTTGGCGAGGACGCGAAGAAGTTCAAGCTGGTCCTGCCGGACGCGTGGCAAGGAAAGGTCAGCGAACTCGTTCTTTGGCCCAGTCCGGGTGGCTCGGTCGTTCTGTACGTCGTGCACGTGAAGTAATGCGGCCGTCGTCCTCCGTGCTAAACGGCACGCGATGACGGACGCTAGTAACCGAGGGGCGGAGCAACCCTGCCGCCCCGCAAGTTCCCCGATGCGATACGCAAGGAGCAGTTCAGCGGTGAAGCTGCTCCAATTTTTCCAGTTTGATCGCCGCCACAACCTATGACCATAAAGGAGGTCACATGAAAAAAGTAGCCCTCTTCACAACTATGGTACTGGCTCTGGCGATCGCCGCCGGCGCTCAGGAAACACTAACCGGCTCCGAAACAAACGACTTTCAACTCCAGGCCGGCCAACAAGACGATCCCAGCGGCCCCCCAATGCTCGGCCTCGCCTGGCCGCCGGGATCGCCGGAGTACGAACAGCAGCTCCAGCTACAGGGCGGACTCCCTAATCAGTACATGTACTGGCATGGCGGCCAGGTCATGCCCCAAACCAAGGTGACCGCCATCTTCTGGGGAAAGCGATGGAATAACAACAACTACGTCAGCGACAAGATTCAGGGCCTGGATGATTGGTATGCCGGCTTCGGTAATTCCAACTACGCCGCTACCAGCAATGAATACCGTGGTTCCAATGGCCAGGTTACGAGCAATGTGACCTATGCGGGGCACATTGTCGACCTCACTCAGGCCTCACCGGGCTATTCGCCGGCAAGGATTCTAGCTGAAGTCTGTAATCAGATCGGCAACAACCCCGACCCTAGCGGCCTTGGGTACTACCCGGTCTACACCGATATCTCCCGGCCCAACGGTACTATCTACTGCGCGTACCACAGTTGGGGTTCCTGCCCGGGGAACAACACCATACTCCAGTTCGCCTTCTTCTGGAGCCTCGATGGGCCGGGCGGAGCCGGGAAGGGGGACGCCTGCACCGTGCTGCACAAGGACCAGGAACTGGGTCACTCCCTGCAACTGGCTGCACTCTCCGATTACAGCGGGCATGAGATCTCGGAGGCCCGCACGGATCCCAACTCCAAGAACGGACGCCGCGGCTGGTACGACCTGGGCGGCAATGAGAACGGCGACAAATGCCTGGGAGTCTTTGGGGGCCCCGTCACTTTCTCAAATAACACCCAGTGGATCATCCAGAGCGAGTGGTCAAACCTGGCCTACTACCGTCAGAGCGGCATTGGCCGCTGGAAGGGCTGTCTCCAAGGGCAATAGACGTTGCATAGCCACAGGATCGAGTAAGGCGCACTGTCGGGAGCAGCCTAGAGACAAGCTGCTCCTCGTTTATTGTGAGACCGGCCTTCGCTAGTACGACTGACCCCCTGTGTTACGCTCTTCTTACTTCTGCGAATCGGCCATTCGGAACCCATAATGAGGTTGAACCCACTTCGACCGGCGCTGGTGTGCCTGTTACTCTCCGCCATCGGCTGGGCCCAGGGGACCCGCACCTGGGAACAGACCAAGTACGACGAATTCGAAAAGGGCACGGCGCACGGCGTAGCCATCAGCAGCGACGGCAATCTCACGCTTGCCCCCGCCTTCGACGCGCTCTACACCTCGCCTTCCACCTATCTCTGGAGTCTGGCCGCCGATGCGCAAGGCAATGCCTATGCGGCGGCGGGATCTCCAGCACGCGTGTACAAGCTCACGCCGGACGGCAAAGCCGGCATCATTTTCGCTCCCCAGGAATTGCAGGTGCAGGCCCTGGTCGTCGATGCTGGGGGCGCGATTTACGCAGCCACGTCGCCCGATGGCAAGGTGTACAAGATCGTTCACGGCCCAACGCCCGGCAAAGCGCCGGAGCGCACACACACCACGGCCGAGATTGCAGCAGCCCAAGAGGGTGCGAAGCCCACCCCTGCGGGCGAAACTCCGCGCACCTCGGTGGCAATCGATTCCAGTTATAGCTCCAGTGTCTTCTTCGATCCCAAAACAAAATATATTTGGGCGCTGGCGCTTGATCGCCAGGGGAACCTCTACATCGGCACCGGCGATCGCGGCCAGATTTTCCGCGTGGACCACAGCGGCAGCGGCGGTCTGTTCTTCAAAAGTGATGAGGCGCAAATTCGCGCCCTCGACTTCGACAACGCAGGCAACTTGATTGCCGGCACCGACGGCAGTGGCCTCATCTATCGCATATCGCCGCAAGGCGAAGGCTTCGTTCTGTACAGCGCGCCGAAGAAGGAGATCACCGCGCTTGCCCTCGATACGAAGGGAAATATCTACGCGGCGGGAGCGGGCGAAAAGCGCGGACCCGGCCCGCCGCCAGGCTCACTCGTGCCGACTCCAGCACCGGTCACAAGCGCACCTGTGATCGTCATGGGCACGCAGGCTGGCGCCCCGGGCGCGGCGACTTCCCCACCGGCATTCACTGCCATCCCTTATCCCAACGTGACCAACGTTGGTGGTTCCGAGGTGTACTGCATCTCAGCCGATGGCTCGCCCAAGACGATCTGGTCGTCCCATGAGGACCTGGTTTATGCTCTTGCGTTCGATCAGAGTGGCCGCCTGCTGGCAGGCACAGGAAACCGCGGAAAGATCTACGTGATTCATGGCAACCAGTACACCGATCTCGCGAAAGCCAGCGCCAACCAAGTGACGGCCTTTGCCCGTGCGCCCAAGGGCGGGCTTTACGCGGCAACCAGTAATTTGGGGAAGATTTTTCTGCTCGGTCCGAACCCGGTGGCCGAGGGTACTTATGAGAGCGACGTCTTCGATGCGAAGAACTTCTCCAAGTGGGGGCGCGTCGAGGCGCGGGGCACCGGAAGCTTCGATCTCTTTGCGCGCAGCGGCAATGTTGACAATCCCGACCGCAACTGGAGCGCGTGGAAGAAAGTTGATCTGCCGCAGGAACTTCCCGTCGACGCGCCTTCCGCCCGCTTCATTCAGTGGAAGGCGGTGCTGCATTCCAAGCGCGCACCTGTTATCGACAGCGTCACACTTAATTATCTGCCCCAGAATGTTGCTCCGGAAGTCGAAGAGGTGACCGTCGTGGTCGGGGCGCGCGTTCCCCCCGGAACTCACACCGAGCCGGGAAATTCAGCCAGCTATGAAGCGCCCGTTCCTACCATCCGCGACCGCCATTTCATTGCAGTAAAGTGGAAAGCGCACGACGCCAACGAGGACACGCTGGAGTACGACATTTATTATCGCGGCGACGGCGAAACTCGCTGGAAGTTGCTGCGGGAGGACGTTGACGAGCGCTTCGTGAACCTGCAATCCGATCTGTTCCCCGACGGCGGTTACCAGATTCGTGTCGTTGCCTCGGATGCGCCGTCTCATTCTCCGCAGGAAGCCTTGACCGCAGAAGCCACTAGCCCGCGCTTCGAGGTGGACAACACGCCGCCGCATATTGAGCTCCTAAACACCAAAGTTGAAGGCGATCATATTCACTTGACGTTTCGAGCAGTGGACAGCTTCTCGCCCATCAAGCGCGCCGAATACTCGATCGATGCCGACGATTGGCAACTCGTCGAGCCGCTGGGACAGATTTCGGACTATAAGGTCGAGAACTACGATGTCAAGATACCGATTCCAGCGGCCAGCAGTTCCGAGCAGGAGAACCCAGCCAAGGCCTCAAGCGGCAAGCGCGCCCCACGCGCCAACCCAGCTAACGAAGAGCACACCATTGTCGTCCGTGTGTACGACCGCTTCGAGAACGTGGGTACCGGCAAGATCGTGGTGAAGACGCCAGCGGCGATGGCTCAGTAGGCCCTCGCAGCGCTCCGCTATTGACTGGCGTCGCACGAGCCCGGATTCGCGATCAGGACCAGGCGCAGCTTTCGAGTGGTGTCGGTTTCCAGGCGCACTCTCTCCATCGCCGGCCGGAAGCATGGTGCATCCGTGGGAGTTGCGGCAATGACTACATAGTCTCCCGGAGACATCTGCTGGAACGTAAACTTGCCGTCTGGCTTGACCACGGCCCGCTGTTCTTCGAGAGTGTTGAGGTTGACGACAAGCAGCCGCGCTCCTGGCACGCCTGCTCCAGACCCGTCCACGACCTGGCCCTGCAGCGCGGTGTCGCGGATCTGCGATTTGCACATCGCTGGGAAACCCAGCAGCAGCAAGAGGAGAACGCTGTGGAGCAATCGCTTGTTCATTGTTCGTTCCGCCAAGCCCTTAGCTCGATTCCGTCATCCTTAATTATTGGGGACGGCGGAGCACTGACTGTAGCTGCTTGGCTCCCGCTTTAGCGCCTGAGGTAATGTCTTGTACCTCAGCGGCTAAAGCCGATTCCTCCCCTGCCTTTCACTGCACCGCTGAAGCGGTGCTCCACCCTGTACGCCGAAAGGTGAAAATGTTCTATATACATCTACTGCCGAAAAAGGTGTTACACACACATTAAACAGCTCCCGGAATGCTTCGTGAAGTAAATTGTTGTCCATGGGCCTGCGTGCCGCTGTCGATATCCTGGCGCTGGTGGTAGCGTCAGGATACTGCACCATTCCGCTGTTCTGGCTTATGGTGCATCCCTTCATGGAACGCTGGCGTAAGCGTGGCCGGAGGGCCTACGGCATCATCCTTCCGGCCTGGGGCGGAATCATTGCGATCACGTTTCTGATCCTGTGGCCGTTTCGGTCTGCGCATTTCTATGCGACCTGGTCCGCCTGGGCGCCCGCCGCAATGTTCTTCTTGCTCGGCTTCTTGATCTATCGGGCGGCGTTTCAGAGTTTCCATCACATCCAAGTCTCGGGCTTGGCGGAAATCGAGCCCGGCAAGCATCGCCAGCACCTGGTCACGACCGGTATCCGCTCGCGAGTGCGGCATCCCATTTATCTTGGACATCTTTGCGAGATCGCCGGCTGGTGCATCGCGACCGGCCTGATCGCGCTCTACGCGCTGGCGGTGTTCGCCGTCCTTACCGGAGCGGTGATGATCCGCATGGAAGACCGCGAACTCGAGGCACGATTTGGCGAGGCCTATCGCGAATATCGCAGCAAGGTTCCTGCCATCATCCCTAGGGGATAATAGAACGAAGACAACCTAGCGAAAAGCGAAGATCGGCTTCACTGCTCTACAATCGAAGTTCCGACGCCATGCGACATGCCAGCTCGACACTGAAGAAGATCTTCGCCGAGACGTTGCGCCAACAAGCAGGCGACGACGCTCCGCTGCTGGCTTGGCCGCTGGCTTGCGGAGCCAAGATCGCGGAGAAGACCAGCGCAATCGGCTACGCGGACGGAGTGCTCACCGTCGAGGTTCCCGACGCGACGTGGCAACATCAATTGCAGGGACTGCATCAGCAGTATCTTGTGGCGCTGAATCCGATCAGCACGCGACCGGTAAACGCGATCAAATTTGTGGTGAAGGGCCGCAGCGAGAGATCGCGCTAACGGTCGCAAAATCGCTGAGTTCGGGTAGAGCGGGCCTTCAGGCCGCGTCCAGGCTGCGACGCGACGTTTTTGGGCTTTCAGTCCACTGCTAATGCAGGGGACTGAAGGCCTCACTGGGAAGAATGGCGTTTTTGACGCGGCGCTGAAGCGCCGCTCTACCCGAACTCGCGAGATGCGGCAACTCTAAAATGCTGTTAGAAGGAATCAAATGGTCACAGAGAAAGATGTCTCCTATGTCGCCGACCTCGCGTACCTCGAGCTCACCGAGGACGAGCGAGCGCGCATGTTGAAAGACCTGAACTCGATCCTCGGCTACATTGACCGGCTGAACGAGCTGAACACCGCCGACGTGGAGCCGATGGCGCAAGTCGCCAGCCGCTACGGCGTCTCGCAGGAAGACAGTGGCGCCATGCGGCCTGACGAACTGCGTCCCTCCCTGCCGCACGAGATTGCCATGCGCAATGCGCCCGCTTCCGATGGCGTATTCTTCAAAGTGCCGAAAGTGATCGAGCGGTAGCCAGAATGAACATGGAGCCCCTCACAGTCGAGTCGGCCCGCACCGCAGTGCAGGAGAAGCAGACAACCGCTACCGCGCTGGTGGACGCGTTTTACCAGAAGATTGACGCCGAGGACGCCGCGATCGGCGCTTATCTCACGCTGTGCCGGGAGCGCGCCTACCTGCAGGCCGCGTACGTGGATGCGCTGGCCGATAAAGGCGATGCTCTGCCGCCGCTGGCGGGAGTTCCGATCGCCATCAAGGATGTTTTCACCACGAGAGGCGTGCGGACGACCGCGGGATCGAAGGTCCTGGCAAACTTCATCGCGCCCTACGATGCTACTGCGGTGCAGCGTCTGGAAGGTGCGGGTGCGATCATCCTCGGCAAGACCAATTGCGACGAGTTCGCTATGGGCTCGTCGAACGAGAACTCCGGCTTTCATCCAGTGCGCAATCCGCATGACCACTCGCGCGTGCCCGGCGGTTCGTCTGGAGGCTCGGCCGCAGTGGTTGCCGCTGGAACCGCAGCCGCGTCGATCGGCTCCGACACCGGTGGTTCGATTCGGCAGCCTGCCGCATTCTGCGGCGTAGTCGGCTTTAAGCCGACCTACGGTCGAGTGTCGCGATATGGACTGATCGCCTTCGCGTCGTCGCTCGATCATGTTGGCCCGTTCGGCAAGACCGTCAAAGACGTGGCCTTGATGTTGCAGTGCATGGCTGGCCGCGATCCGCTGGACTCGACTTCAGCCGAAGTTCCCGTGCCGAATTATCTGGAGCACGTCGGCCAGCCCGTCACAGGCCTGAAGATCGGCATCCCGAAAGAATATTTCGGCGAAGGCCTCGATGCCGAAGTGCGCGCTGCCGTGGGAGCAGCCATTGAGGAGCTGGCGAAGGCTGGATGCGAGATTGTTCCCATCTCGCTGCCGCACACCGAATACGCCATTCCGACGTATTATGTGGTCGCAACCGCTGAAGCCTCGTCGAACCTGGCGCGCTACGACGGCGTGCGCTACGGAGTGCGAGCCAGCGATGGCAAAACTCTCGCCGAAATGTATCGCCGCACGCGCGATGCCGGACTTGGAACCGAAGTGAAGCGCCGCATCATGCTCGGCACATACGCACTCAGCGCCGGATATTACGACGCCTACTACTTGAAAGCGCAGCGCGTGCGCAGTCTTCTGGCGCGCGACTTTGATCAGGCGTTCGCGACGGTCGATGCGATCGCCACGCCCACAACGCCGACCCCGGCGTTCAAGCTTGGTGAGAAGACCGACGACCCGCTGGCAATGTATCTGGCCGACATTTACACCGTGACCGCAAACCTGGCAGGCATTCCTGGAATCTCCGTTCCGTGCGGCAAGAGCAAGGCAGGATTGCCGATCGGGGTGCAGATTTTCGGTAAGCACTTCGACGAGCCAACCGTGTTGCGCGTCGCGCACGTAGTGGAACATGCCATGGCAGCCGCGACGAATCCGCTCGCGGCTTCTCCATAAGGTCGCAGACTGGCGCGATGATGCGGCCTTGTCCATATTCGAAACATCGCATGTGCATTTACCGGCGAAGAGCGCGCCGGAACATGTCTTGTCTAACTGTCTCGGCGAGAGTTATTCCACTCCTGTCGTTGGCAGGCCGAGCGACGGTTTCTAGTTTCAAGCACCACCAGCGCATCACCCGCGAGGCGGCCGGCGGAGTCCGGGTTATAGCCCTGCATCCGTCGAATAGAAATTCCGCGCGGCGCGGACAGGTTACTATTTCAATGGCGCAGGCGCCGACCCTCGCTCCGGCCATCCGCCTTCGCGGCGCTCAAAAGATTAGGAGATGGAAATGAAACGTTTTCTGGCATTACTCATCGCCGCTGTTGCTCTCACTACGGTTTCAGCGTTCGCGCAAGAGCAGTACAAGGTGGCCACTACAGTAAAGCTCGGCGGTGAAGGCGGGTGGGATTACCTCTACTACGACAAAGATGCCCATCGCCTGTTCATCACGCGCGGCAATCACGTCATGGTAGTTGACACCAACCCCCTGAAGGTGACCGACGACATTCCTGACCTCTCAGGGATTCACGGGGTAACGCTGGCGCCCGAGCTGGGCCGCGGATTCATCAGCAACGGCGGCGACAACAGTGTCACCGTCTTCGATCTCAAGACGCTCAAGAAACTGGATAATGTGAAAGTTGGTGAGCGGCCTGACGCCATCATGTATGACCCTTTCACCAAGCATGTGTTTACGTTTAACGCTCGCAGCAAAGACTCAACCGTCGTGGACGCTGCCAGCGGCAAGGTCCTGGGCACGATCCCGTTGGGCGGTAAGCCGGAGTTCCCGGCCACTGACCAGAAGGGTAAGGTTTTCGTCAACATTGAGGACAAGAACGAAATCGCGCAGATCGACGCGAACAAGCTTACGGTCTTGAACCGCTGGCCACTCGGCTCCTGCCAGGAGCCCAGTGCGCTGGCTTTCGACAGAGAACATCACCGCCTGTTCGCCGGCTGCGGCAACAAAATGATGGCGGTCGTGGACTCTGACAGCGGCAAGGTCGTGATCACCGTCCCCATCGGCGAAGGCGTGGATGCCGGACGCTTCAACCCCAACACACAGGAAGTCTTCATGTCCTGCGGTGAGGGAGTACTGACGGTGATTCACCAAGACACGCCCGACAAGTACACGGTCACGCAGAACCTCGCGACCGCCAAAGGCGCGCGGACCATGGCCATGGATTACGAGAACAGGGTCGCTTATCTCGTCACCGCGCAGCGCGACCCAAAACCGCCTGCTCCGGGACAGAGGCCGGCCATGGTGCCCGGCAGCTTCGAGCTGATCGTGGTAAAAGCGGAGTAGTTACTTCGCCGGCGCTTTCTGCGCGCTGGGCGGCAGCAAACCATTGAGCCGCAGATACATCGCAGCCGCGCTGTAGTGATCGGCCCAACCTGCAACCAGATAAATGAGCGCGGCGGCACGCGTGCCGGGGCGTCCGCCTGAGAACGTTACAGCCTGGCCCAGAGTCGAATCGTCGGCCTTGGCCAGCACCTGCTCGCAGTACGCGAACGAGTCCTTCACCGCCTTGGTCAGGATTTCCTTGGAATCAGTTTCGCTCAGCTTGATTTCGCGCGGCTGTTCGCCGGCAACGCGCGCACATTGACCGTAGTTGGCTTCCGTCACGTGGATGACCAGGTGAGCGAAGGTCATCTGCTCCGGCGTGGGGTGGTAGCTGTACTTGTCGGCGGGCATTTCGTCGGCAGCGCCGATCAGGTTCTTCGATTGCCGCTCTTCGAGCTGCCGCACCGTGCTGACCACGGGATTGCTCGCGGTTTGTGGCGCGTTTGTCTGCGCGATCATGGCCGTCGCGCAAACCAGTACCAGTGCTGCAAGGACAATGTGTTTCATATCTCCCCCACAAAAGCTGAAGAGAGCATACCGCATTTGCGGCACCCATGCCCTGGCACATAGGTTGTCGATGTCATCCGCGCAAAAAACGGGGCACACCATCCTAGGCGTGCCCCACTTCTTACAATGAGCGCTTTGCTCTCGCTTCGTTAACCTTTGGTTGTTGTTGCGCCGGCGCTGTGCATCTTGGCGCGCTCAATCAACATTTGTACCTGGTCTTTCTGCGGATAATCGGGATTGGTTTGCAGCAGCTTCTCCCAGGCCACAATCGCGCCCTTGGGGTCCTTCTTGCCCTGCCATTTCACGATGCCTAGGTTGAACAACGTCCCCGGATGGTTAGGACTAATGGCCAGCGCTTTATCGAAGTTTGCGATTGCTTTGTCGGGATCACCGGTGTACCAGTACGCAGTTCCCATGTCGGTGCGGACGTCCGCGTTGTTAGGCTGCACCGTCAGAGCTTTTTCGTAGTACTGGATAGCCTGCGGATAGGCCTGGCCGTCGTAATAGACGTTGCCCAGTTTCGCCAGGGTATCGAAATCGTTAGGATTTGTTTTCAACTGCGCCAGTAATGGCTCGGCAGCCTTCGCGAGCATCTCGGGCGAGGCGGGCTGCTGCTGTTGCCCGCTGCCAATACCCGGCAACTGTGCTCCGCCCATTGCGCCGCCGCCCATTGCGCCGCCGCCCATTGCGCCGCCGCCCATCCCCGCGGGAACGGAAGCAGCTTGTGCGGTCTCGTTGGGGACGGATGCGGGGGCCGATCCGCGGGCAAAGTAGCCGACTGCGATGCCAATCGCCAGCGTGATGACTGCCAGCGTATAGGCTTGCACACTGGTGAAGCCCAGGTTGTTCGTGTTCGTGCTGTCTGCAGATGGTGGCATTTTTACTCCATGGATATCTAATTCTTGGCGCCGGCGGCGGCCAGAGGCGGTTCAAGTTGAAACAGGCGGCTGACCGCAGCGGTCATTACATCCTGTTCGTTCCTCTCTGGAAGCTCCTTCAATTCACGGGCCAGCGAACCGGCGATGCGTTGCGTAATCTGGTTCGTCAGGGCCGTAAGCGCCTGGTCCTGGTCCTCCGTGAAGGGTCCGAATTCCTTGCGAAGGACTTCCAATTCCTGCCGGCAAAGGTCATCGAGACGTTGACGCAGGGCAACAATGGTAGGCACTACCCGCTCCGCCATTAGTTTACGACGAAAGCCCTGCACCTCATTCTGCACAATATTTTCCGCGCCCTCAGCGGCGGCCTGCCGTCCGACCGCGTTGCGCTGCACCACTTGCTCAAGGTCGTCCATGTCGAAAAGATGAATGCCGTCGACTTCGCGCACCGCGGGATCGATATCGCGCGGCACGGCGATGTCAATCATGACCATTGGCTTGTGCCCGCGCAACCGGGCGATTTCCTCGGCTTCCTTGCGGCTCAGAATACAGTGCGGACACGCCGTGGAGCTGACTACGATGTCAGCTGTCTTCAGACACTGCAGCCGGCCTTCGAACGGAACTGCCGTCGCCCCCATCTTCTTCGCCATTTCCTCGGCGTGCGCCAAAGTGCGATTCATCACCTTCACGTGATTGGCGCCGGCCTTCATCAAGTAATGCGCCGCGCGGTCACTCATCTTCCCCGCGCCGATCAGCAAAACCTCCCGGCCTTTGAGCTCCCCGAGCACCTTCCGGGACAATTCCACCGTGGCATACGGAACCGAGACCGCTGAAGAGCCAATCGCAGTCTCGGTGCGCGTCCGCTTGGAGACGGTAAGGGCTTTTTGCATTACCGCGTCCAGAAAACGCCCGGTCGTGCCCACCTCCTGGGCTTGCGCCCAGGCTTGCTTGACCTGCCCGATAATTTCGGGCTCGCCCAGGACCATCGAATCCAGACTGGAGGCGACGCGAAAAATATGGGTAAGGGCAACGTCGTCCATCACACGATAAAAGTGTGACCACTCGCAGAGTCTGAGCTGATATTCCTGGGTCAGAAACCGAAGCACTGAGTTGGCGGCGGTGGGAACGTCGCTCGCCCACAGAATGAACTCGGTGCGGTTACAGTTCGCCAGGACGATGACTTCTTCAATGCCCTCCGACCGCACCAGTTGCCGCAAAGCTTCGGAGCGCCGCGGTTCGCTAATCCAGAATCGCTCGCGGACGCCGACGGGCGACGTCCGGAAATTAATGCCGATTACGGCCAAAGTCGGTTCCACGGGGCCCCTCACTGGGACAAATTGCTGTCCAATACGTAAAGGCACAAGTAGTGCCAAACTTTTCCCATTGTTGGAGTTTGCTTAAGTTATTGAAATGAAAGACTTAGATTTGGTCGTCGCCGCTCGCCATACGCGTCCCTGCAAACTTGCCTTGCGGCATATGACCCGCTCGGAGTGTTTTTTCCCGCCTACTTGTACCTAAGGGGTATAGCGAAAACCGTCCAGGGGGAGTACATTACTTTCGCCGTGGTTTTGCGGCGCTTTGTTCATATCTTGCCCCTCAGAGGGGCTTTGGCAACGAGAGGGATAACGATGACGATGAGATTGCTTGCAACGATCGCTGTGTTGAGTTTAGTGGTTGCACTGGCGCTGCCGCCGATGGCTGCGGCAGATGCCGCTGCGGACTACAAAGCAAAATGCGCCATGTGCCACGGGGCGGATGGCAGCGGCAAGGCCTCGATGGGAACCAAGGACCTCGGCAGCGCTGACATCCAGAAGATGTCAGATGCCGACCTAACCGGCGCCATAACCAACGGCAAAGGCAAAATGCCGTCCTATAAAGGGAAATTGACCGACGCACAGATTAGCGACCTGGTGAAGTACATCCGCACACTGAAGAAGTAAGTCGCGAACGCTCCCTGCGTGAACGGCGGCTCTCCTGAGGGCCGCCATTTTTGTGTTCAGTCCCGTCCTCGATGCCCTGCGTCCCTCCTTTCGTGCCAAGCCACGCGCCCCAGAGTTATACTCGCAAATTGCAAAGATGGAGGCGCCATGAAAGATGACGACGCGCGCAACCCCGAACCAGGCTCCGGGGTAACGCGACGCGATTTCATGAAGATTTCCGGCATCGGAGTTGCCGTGCCGCTGCTGGTGGGCCCCACGGTCGTGAACGCCGCCGGGGAAGATGTCACGATCCATGGCCCCGGAAAAGTCCCGGTGGAACTCACTGTGAACGGCAAGAAGCTGAGTGCGCAACTCGAGCCGCGAGTGACACTGCTCGATGCCCTGCGCGACAACTTCAATCTGACGGGCGCAAAACGGGTCTGCGATCGTGGTGTCTGCGGCGCGTGTACGGTACTGATGGACGGCAAAGCTGTGTATGCCTGTGCCGTGCTGGCCGTCGATGCGCAGGGGAATAAGATCACCACCATCGAAGGTCTCACCGAGGGCGACGCGCTGACTCCGGTCATGCAAGCCTTCGTTGACCATGACGCGCAGCAGTGTGGCTTCTGCACTCCGGGATTCATCGTTGCCACCACGCGCTTCCTGGAACAGCATCCCAATCCCACGGCCGAAGATGTTCGCCATGGATTGAGCGGCAACTTCTGCCGCTGCGGGACCTACGACGGAATTCGCGCCGTCGCGCTGGCCAACAAGCAGGAAGGGAGGGCGTCATGAGCGAGTATCAATGGCCCGATCCCGCGACCCGACCGCTGCTGGGAAAACGCATCTCCCGAGTGGATGGGCCAGTGAAGGTCGCCGGCCGTGCGAAATACACCTACGACTACAACCCCGCCGGGTTGCTCGCGGGAAAGATCTTGGGCTGTCCGTATGCGCACGCGCGCATTACCAGCATCGACACCAGCGCCGCGGAGAAGATGCCGGGCGTAAAGGCGGTAAAGATTATCCAGACACCTGGCACAGAAATTTTCTGGGCCGGCGATGAAGTGGTCGGCGTTGCGGCTGTAGATGAACAGACGGCAGAAGATGCCATCCGCGCGATCAAGGTTCAGTATGAAGTTCTGCCGCACTTCGTTTCGGACGCCGAGCCGCCCAACAATGTTGGGTCCGAAGGCGGTCCCATCAGCCGCGACGACTTCGAAGACATGGAGGACAACCAGGTCCCCGACGAACAGGTCATCGCGGCCATCAAGAAGAACGGCATCAGCTTCAAGCCCGACGACAAATACCTGAAAGCTACGCAGGAGTCGGGCGTCGATCCCAAGGTCGTGGAGGCGCTGCGCAACGCGAAGTATGCGGAAGGAAAGGCCGCCACTTCTCCCTACAAGAAGACGGCAGTGCAAAAACAGGGTGACCCCGACAAGACGTTCGCCTCGGCGGCAGCCGTTGTTGAGGGATTGTACGGCGCTTCCTGCATCACGCATTGCTGCCTTGAAACGCACGGTGCCGCTTCCGAATGGACGGGCGACAAGGATTTAGTGGTCCATATCTCGACGCAGAACCTCTCCGGCATCGCACCCCAAATGGCGGAGCCAATCGGCATTCCTGCCGGCAACATTCAAGTTCTGCAGCAGTACGTTGGCGGAGGCTTTGGCAGCAAGTTCAGCGTTGACCGCTGGGGAATTACTTCAGCGCAGTTATCCAAAGCCGCCGGCGGCAAACCGGTGAAGATCATGCTGGAGCGCGCAGCCGAGCAGGAAGTCGCTGGCATGCGCCCCTCGGACTTCGCGCGAGTGAAGGTTGCAGCCGACAAGGACGGCAAGCTCGTCGCGTGGGAGTCGCGGTCGTGGGGCACGGGAGGAATAGGCGGCGGCGGCACACCTCCACTGCCATACATCTTCGAGGTCCCCAATCAGCGCAAGCAGAACGTCGCCATTGCCACCAATCAGGGCAGCGCGCGCGCCTGGCGCGCACCGAATCATCCACAGGCTGCGGTGATCACCATGGGAGCCATCGAAGATCTCGCGGCCAAGCTGAACATGGATCCCTACGATGTCATCAGTCGCAACCTTGAGCTGACGGGGACCCGCTCCCGCATTTACCGCGATGAGTTGCCGATTGCTGCCGAGTTGATGGAATGGAAGAAGAACTGGCATCCGCGCGGCGATAAGACGCCCGCTCCGGTCAAGCACGGACTCGGTCTTTCCCTGCACACCTGGGGCGGACGCGGACACAACAGCGATTGCGACCTAACCATTCATCCCGACGGCTCGGTCGAGATCAAGATGGCCACGCAGGACCTCGGCACCGGTTGCCGCACCGTGATCACGATTGTTGCGGCCGATACACTTGGCATCCCCATAGACAACATCAAGCTGCTAATCGGCGACAGCCGCTATCCCGTCTCCGGCGGCAGTGGCGGCAGCACGACCACCGGTGGCGTGAGTTCGTCCACGCGGCGAGCCGCTGTGGATGCGCGAAACCAACTCTTCGCTGCGGTAGCTCCTGCGCTCAAAGCCAAACCGGAAGAGCTGGAGGCGGTGAACGCAACCGTGCGGGTCAAGAGCGATCCCAACCGAAGCCTCTCGTGGAAGGAGGCTTGCTCCAAGATCGGCGCGATGCCTCTCACCATTCGCGGCAAGAATCCCGACAAGGCAAAACCTCCTGACCTGACCAACAGCGGTGTGGGCGGCGTGCAGATGGCCGACGTCTCCGTCGACACCGAAACCGGCATCGTGCGCGTCAACAAGATGGTTGCAGTGCAAGACTGCGGCCTGGTCATCGATGTGAAGACTGCCGAGAGCCAGGTGCTGGGCGCGCTCATCATGGGCATCAGCTACGCGCTGTACGAGGAGAAGATTCTCGATCCTGTCACGGGACGAATGCTGAACCCGAACATGGAGTTCTATCGCCTGGCCGGCATCGCCGACATCGGCGAACTGAAGGTGCACATGATGACCGGCAAAGGTTACGACGAGCGCGGCGTGATCGGGCTTGCCGAGCCGCCGGTGGTCTCGCCCGGCGCGGCGATTTCCAACGCTGTCGCCAATGCTATCGGCGTTCGCGTGCCCTTCCTGCCGCTCACACCCGATCGCGTGCTCGAAGCGCTGGGTGGGGAGCCAGGATAGATTTGAAGGGGCACACCTTTAGGTGTGCGTTCGGGTAGAGCGGGCCTTCAGGAAGCGTGAGGCGCAAGGACAGATTTGAAGGGGCACACCTTTAAGTGTGCCGTTAAGGCCGTCCTTTTCTGTTTCCATCGGGCTTCAGCCCGCGTGACAGTCTTGGGGTGGAGCGGGCGTTCGGGCCCGCGTCCAGCGCGGCCTTTAACAGATTCGGGGCTTCAGCCCCATTCTGAATCAGGAGTTGCAATGCGAGCGTTTGAATACGTTACTCCGACCAAGAAAGAGCAGGTCGCCACGCTGCTTGGCGAGCAGGGCTCCATCCTCGCCGGCGGCACCGATCTGCTGGCGCTGATGAAGGACGACGTCGTCGCTCCCAAGCGCCTGGTCAACATCAAGCAGATCGAGTCGCTGCGCGGCACGAGCTTCCGGCCGGGAAACGGCTTGCGCATCGGCGCGCTCACGACCGTCGCCGAGCTTGCGGACCATGCCAGCGTTCGTCAAAACTATCCCATGCTGGCCGAGGCCCTGCGTGAAGCTGCCAGCCCGCAGATTCGCAACCTCGCCACCATCGGCGGCAACATGTGCCAGCGCCCGCGCTGCTGGTACTTCCGCAACGGCATGGGGCTGATGGCGAAAACCGCGGACGGCAAATCCCTGGTGCTTGAGGGCGACAACCGTTACGCTGCGATCCTCGGCAACTATGGTCCAGCCTACTTTGTGAGCCCTTCGACGATCGCGCCCGCGCTTATCGCGTATGGCGCGAAGATCCGTCTGTACTCGGCAAATGCTCCCGGCAGCGGCGTGCGCGAGTTGCCGCTGGAGAAGTTCTTCGTCATTCCCGAATCTGAGAACCAACTGGAGCACGACCTCAAGCCGGGCGAGATGGTGATCGAGATCGTGGTGCCACCGCCGCCGCAGAACCTGAAGGCAGCGACATACGAAGTCCGGCAACGCGCCGCCTTCGATTGGCCGCTGGCGCACGCCTGCGTCGCGCTCGAAATGGACGGCAACACGGTGAAGAGCGCACGCGTGGTGCTTGGGCAGGTCGCGCCCATACCCTGGATTGCGCTGGGCTCCGAGCAGGAGCTCACCGGCA
>Ga0209040_10001528_pt1 | contig 18320 bp, 9 predicted proteins | sample BogFormECP12_OM3_FD_188240 | JGI IMG/M metagenome (GOLD analysis project Ga0209040, IMG submission 188240) | Bog forest soil microbial communities from Calvert Island, British Columbia, Canada - ECP12_OM3 (SPAdes) (version 2) | ecosystem: Environmental > Aquatic > Freshwater > Wetlands > Bog ...
CCAGCGCCACGAGTCTTGCACCGGATGCTGTAGCTGCGTAAGGTGCTATCGGGCGATGGCCGTAAGGCGAATTTCAACAGAGAGCGGGACATTCCCAGCCATTCCCCGACGCCACGATTGAGCGGCACGAAACCGGCTTCGCCTTCCTCGATCGGCTATGTCGGTTGTGCTCCGTTCCGGCCACGGACGACGAACAAGGCCGCCTCGTGCTGACCAGGACGGGCAGCGATCGCGCCCCACCGCAACCAATCACCCCACGCCAACCGCTGCGCCGCCGGCCAACTGCGGCACATCCATCAGCCGCGCATGCAGCGCGCTGTTCAGCTCTGCCCGCCGCGCCCACAGCGAGCGGTACCACGCGATGCGCGGCGCCACCTGATAGGCCAGCATGCGCTCGCCCGCGACATAGTGCCGCGCCGCGTCGCCCAGGTCGCGCGCCAGCTCCGGCATTGCCACCAGGCGCAACAGCCGGTCGCGCAGCTCATCGGCGGTGTGAAACAACAGCCCGGTGCGGCCGTCCTCGATGCTGTCGGCATACACGATGTGACTCGCCAGCGCCGCCACGCGGCAGGCTCCCGCCTCGATGAACTTCAGATCGGACTTGGCGCGGTTGAACGGCGTGTCGCTCAGCGGCATCAACGAGATCTCGCATTGCCCGAGCAGCGCCATATACGTGTCGTAATCGCAGGTCGGGGTGAATTGTTTGTGCGGCGTGTGCAGTGCGTCGAAAAAACCCTGGTCGTGCACCACGCAGAAGCGCAACCGTTCCCCCGCTTTCTCTGCCACCTCGTTCAGCGCCGGCATCAGCAGCGCCCAGTCGCGTTCGCGGTTCAGCGCGCCGAAGAACAAGGTCAGTGCCTGTGGATCGACAAAGTTGCGCACCTCCGGCAGCGCGCGGATCGCATTGGGGAACACCACGACTTCGGGATTGTGCGTGCGCAGAACCGCGGCCAGCGCTGGCGTGCTGGTCTGCACCGCATGCACGCCGCGGAACGCGAGCTGGTCCTTGGCATCGAGCATCCCGAAATGATCAGGGTGGTCGTCGAACTCCGTCACGATCACCCAACCTTCGGACAGCAGGTTGCGGACCACCGCGGCCCCCGGCTCGCCCACCAGCATCGGCCGGTGCATGACAAAGATGCGCGGCATATCGCCGGGCACCTTGATCTCGCCGGCGGTGGCGAATTGGGTCAGCACCGTCGGATCGCTGCGCAGCGCCTGCAGCGGATAAACGACGCGGACATGCGACACGCCGCCCACCGGCTGCAACATGCTCGCCGCGACCGAGATCGTCTGTCGCGGCCGTTTCAGCACGCGCCAGAGATACTGCATCGGCGCGGCACGCTGGGCGTAAGCCGACGGATCGACACCGAGCCTGGTCAGCGCCGGCGCAATCAGATTGGCGAATTCCTGCGCCTTGGCCGCATTGGACACGCGCGGCGAGACATCGTGCGGCACCAGGCCCGCCTTCTCCAGGCCCTCGCGCATGGTCTCGAGGCTGAACCAGCGCAGATGCGTCTCGTCGAGCAGGCCTTTCGGCTCGTATTTCCAGGTCCCGCGCAGCAATCGGTCGGCGAAGCTCCAGTGCTGCATGTTCGGCACGCAGATCACCATGGTGCCGTCGTCGCTCAGCGCCTCGGCGTGGCGCCGCAGCACCGGCCACGGATCGCGCAGATGTTCGAGAATGTCGCCATACACGATGCAGTCGATCGGCCGGTCCAGCGTGAACGGCATCGGGTCCTGCTCGACGTCCACCACCGCCACTTGGTCGAGGCGCTGCGCTGCCAGCTCTGCCGCGCCGGGATCCTGTTCGATGCCGAGTAACCGTGCGCGGGGATTGAGCCGCCGATAGGCCGCGCCGAGGGCGCCCGTGTTGCAGCCAACATCCAGCACGATGCTGGCGCTCAGCGGGATACGTTCAAGCAAGTCGTTGTTGGGATGGTCGGGATAGGCGGGCATGGACGGCGGACGCTCCGTGACAGTGGTGATGGCGGAGACCGCCTGGCGCGGCGATCAGCCCTGGTACGCGGAATGGCCGCTTGGATGCAAGGCACAAGCGGCCGGCTGGCGGGGATTGCGCCGCAGGGCGGCCAGCCGCTCCAGCATCCGCGTTCGGCAGCGGTCCAGTGCGGCGGCGGCGGAGAGTTGCGGCGTAGCCGCAGCGGCAGCGGCCAGGGATTGCGCGGCCTGCTCGATGAACCTACGCCGCGCGACGCCGGCCAGGACAGGGCTGGCGAAATCAAGCAGGCGGTGGATCCGATGCGGCGAAGCAAGCGGTGAAGCGTGCAGTCGCTCCGGCAGCGACGAGGCGGTGAGCGGGCGGAAGCATATCCGAAGCGCCAGGGCATCGGCCCAGTCGTACCACTTCGCGCGGTGCACCGGGACGAGCGGCCGCAGCGCGACCCACGGCACACGCATCGCGTCGGCAACGATGACGCCGTGCATCGCCTCGCTGAGCAGCACGTGGCAGTTGCCGATTGCGGCGAGGATCGCACTCGGGTCATCGCGCGGATCGATCAAGGTGACACCCGCCGCTGACGCCGCCTCGGCCCACGCACCACGCGCAAGGCTCTCGAAATGCGGCATGAAGCCGATCGAACGAGCGCAGCCATTGCCGGGAACAGCGAGCAGCATCGCCGGATCGCCCAGGCCGAGGGCTTCCGGCAGGCCCAGCAGGCGCGCCGTACGGGGTCCGCGGACCCAGTGCACTATCCAGTTCGCGTCAAGCACCGGCGGAGCCCGATAGCCACCGTAGCCGGCGCCGGCGACCAGCTTCGTTGCGGTCACGTCATGCTGCACATCGAGCACCGATCCGATGCCGAGAAACAGCTCGGCGGGATCGTCGTCGAAGAAGTCTGGCAGCAACCGTGGCCAAAGAACGGTGTTCAGTTCATCGCCGAAATTCCGTACCGCACCGCGCCAATGATAGAGCTGCATGCCTGCTACTCGTGGGTGCCGATGCAGATGGTGATGTCCATGTGCCCGAGAATAGGCACAGGGGCATTGAGGAAGGATTACCCGCGTCAGGTGATCTCTGGCCTTCCCACGCAATGGTAGTGGATACCGGCCTGCCGCATCGCCACCGGGTCATAGACATTGCGCAGATCGACCACCACGCGCCCGCGCATCGCATCGCGAAGTCGCGTCGGGCTGAGCGCGCGAAACTCGTTCCATTCGGTGATCAGCACCAGCGCGTCCGCCCCCTGCGCCGCGTCGAACGCGTCGTGGCAATAGATCACACCGCCGGGCAGCAGTGGCTTCGCCTGCTGCATGCCCTCCGGATCGAAGGCGCGGATCGTCGCGCCATCGCCCGCCAGGCGCGCCACGATCGACAGCGACGGCGCATCGCGCATGTCGTCGGTTTCCGGCTTGAAGGTCAGCCCGAGCACCGCAATGGTCTTGCCGCGCACCGAGCCGTCGCATGCCGCGATTACCCGCATCGCCATGTGTGACTTGCGCGCGTCGTTCACCGCGACCGTGGCTTCCACCAGGCGCGACGGTGCGCCGTAGTCCTGCGCGGTGCGCATCAGCGCCAGCGTGTCCTTGGGGAAGCAGGAGCCGCCATAGCCCGGGCCGGGATGCAGGAACTTGCGCCCGATGCGGCCGTCGAGGCCGATGCCGCGCGCCACGTCATGCACATCGGCGCCGACCTTTTCGCACAGGTCTGCCATCTCGTTGATGAAGGTGACCTTCATCGCCAGGAACGCGTTGGCGGCATATTTCGTCAACTCGGCGGTCTCGATGCCGGTGAACAGGATCGGCGCCTCGATCAGGTAGAGCGGGCGATAGAGTTGGCGCAGCACATCGCGGGCACAGTCGCTTTCCGTGCCAATCACCACACGGTCGGGGCGCATGAAGTCGCCGATCGCATTGCCCTCGCGCAGGAACTCCGGATTGGAGGCAACATCGAAGGCGAGGTCCGGGCGCGTGGCGCGGACGATCTCCGCGATCCGACGGCTGGTGCCGACCGGGACGGTGGACTTGGTGACGATCACCGCATAGCCGGTGAGCGCGCGGGCCACCTGCTCGGCGGCGGCGTAAACGTAGGAGAGGTCAGCATGGCCGTCGCCGCGGCGGGTTGGCGTGCCGACGGCGATGAACACCGCCTCGGCGTCGCGCACCGCTGCGGCGAGGTCGCCGGTGAATGCTAGCCGTCCGGCGGCAACGTTCTCCGCCACCAACTTTTCGAGGCCGGGTTCGTAGATCGGCATGCGGCCTTCATGCAGGGCGGCCAGCTTGTCGGCGTCCACCTCCATGACCATGACGTCGGTGCCGAACTCGGCGAAACAGGCACCGGAGACAAGGCCGACGTAGCCGCCGCCGATCATCGCGATTCGCATTGAGCGGGTCCTTGCGCTGGTAAGCGCGGGGATAAAGCACGGCAGGGTTAACAGTTTCCAGCTTCGCGTTGCACTGCGAGATTTTCCTTGGCGCGCGTCCAGGTGGCATGCGAGCGTAATAATGCGGCTGGGAGTGATCGGCATGGCGACGCTGCTCAACTGTGAGAGATCGCACATTTCCCTGGTCGGCGGCACGCTTGATCGCCGCCGGCCGCTGGCAACTGCGCCCCTGAGCACGCTCAACCGCCGCTACGCCCTCGCGCGCGAGAAGGGCGACCGGGACGCCTTAGTGGAAATCGGGCGGGACCTGTATCGCTGGCTAGACGGCGACGAGGGCTGGCTGTCGGAGCTGCGGCAGCAACAGCCTCGGCCGTTCGTCCTAGAGGTTCGCGGGCCGCTGGAGCCGAATGCCGCAGAATGGCAGGTGTTGCAGGCGCCGTGGGAACTGCTGGCCGACGGCAGCGGCTTCCTCGCTCTCGATACCGAGCTGCGCTACGCGCCGGCGCGGCGACTCGGCAAGCCGAACGCGCCGGCTCCGTTGGACGACTACCGGCTTGGTGTGGCGTTCATGGCGGCCGCACCGCGTGGCCAGCAGGAACTCGATTTCGAGGCTGAGGAAGCGGCAATCATGGCCGCCGCCGGGGAGAACCTCGATCTGTTCGTCGAGGAGAGCGGCAACGCCGAGGAGCTGGGCAGGCGGCTGGCGTTTCTGAGGCCGCCGCTGCCGGTGCTGCATCTCTCCTGCCATGGCCACAACGCGTGGCGAGGCAGGGACGGGAAGGACGCGCCGCAACCGGTGCTGCTGCTGGAGGACGCGACCGGCAGTAACGCGCCGACGACGGCGGGACTGCTGTTCGATGCGCTGGGAAAATACCGGCCACGGCTGCTGTTCCTCTCGGCGTGCCTGACGGCAGCGGGCGGACGCGATGCGGCGACGGCGGGGGCGCTATCTGACTCGCTCGCGAGCCGCATCGTGCGGGACATCCCCGCCGTGCTGGGCTGGGACGGTTCGGTGGCGGATGTGGCGGCGACGGCCTTTGCTCGTGAGCTCTACGATGATCTGGACAAGGGCGTGGACCTTCCACTGGCGGCAGCCTCGGCGCGGCGGGCGTTGCTCAACGCATCCGGCGTGCCGGATTCAGATTCGCGTGCCGAGACCGAATTCCAGCGCCGGCTGCGGGCGGAGGCCAATGCGCTGCGGCGCGATTGGCATCTCGCCCGGGTTTGGCTTGGCGCCGAAGGCGGCGGCCCGGTGGTCGACGGCGCCTTCGCGCGCTCGCTGACGCCGCCCGGCGGCGGGCACAAGGTGGTGCTGGCGGCGCGCGGAGACGAGAAGCTGGAGGTTGCCGACCCGGCGATGTTCGTCGGCCGGCGGCGGGAACTGCAGCGCTCGCTGCGGGCGCTGGGCAGCCGTGAAAAGGCCGGGCTGCTGCTGCATGGAATGGGGCGGCTCGGCAAGTCGAGCCTGGCGGCGCGCGTCATCGACCGCCGGCCCGACCTGACGCCGGCGGTGGTGTTCGGCGCCTACGACGCGCTGAGCGTGGTGGATGTGCTGGCGCGCGCACTGGAGGAGCACGAGCCGGCGGCGAAGCTGTTGGCGGAACGGCGGCCATTGGTGCGCGAAGATGCGGCGGCGCTGCGGCCCCTGCTGGTGGCGCTGCTGGCCGGGCCGTGCCGATCAGCGCGCGACGGAAGGCCCTTGCTGCTGCTGGTGGACGATCTGGAACGGATCCTGGTGCCAGGCCCTGATGGCAACCGGCATCAAGTCCGTGCTGGCGAACGGCCGGTGCTGGCGGCGCTGCTTCATGCGTTCGATCCGCGGCGCAGCGACAGCCGGTTGCTGCTGACCAGCCGGTTCGCGTTCTCGCTGATTGAAGGCGGGAACGATCTGGCCGAGCAGAAGCTTGTGGCGCTGGAGCTGGGCGAGTTCGGCGAGCGGGCGCGGGAGAAGCTGTCGCTGCGGCAGATCCGGGTAGCGCAGGCGGCCCAGGATGGCGACGCGCTGACTGGCGCCGCGCTCGACGAGCGGCTGGCGTTGCTGACGCGGGCACAGGCGGTGGCACGCGGTAATCCGGGGCTACAGGACCTGCTGGGTGCGGACCTGGCACTTCGCCCGGCGGTGCCGGCTGCCGCGGCCGAGGCGGCGCTGGAGGAGATGGAGCGGTATCTGTCCGGTGGCGACCTGCCGCAGGCCGAGGCAGTGCGCGAATTCCTGCAGAACCTTGCGCTGGATGCGCTGCTCGACCTGGCCGGCGCGAGCGGGCAGGCGCTGCTGCGCGCCGCGACGGTGTTCGCCGCGCCGGTGCCGGAGGCGGTGATCGCCGCGCTGGCCGGTGCGGTGGGCGGCGATCCTCGGCGGCTGCAGGACCTGGGACTGCTGGTGCCGTCGGAGGACCTGGTGCGACCGCGGGAGTTTGGGCTGTCGGTGAACGGTCTGGCTGCCGGCCGGCTGCCCGCACTGGCCGAGAACGAGGAGGCCGAACTGGCGCGGCTGGCACTGCCGGTACTGTTTCCGCTGTGGGGTGGCGTAGAGGATCGGCTGGGTCGATCCTACACAGCCGATCTCGTGGTGACGCTGCTCGCGCTCAAGGCAAACGACGCTGCGGTGTTGGCTGCCTGTGGGGCGGATGCGGTGCGCGGGCTTGCCGACAGCGGCCGGCCAGACCCGGCGGGACGACTGGGCGAACAGGCAGTCGCTGCGCTGGAGGCCGGAGGCCAGGCACCGCCGCTGCGCCTGCTCGCGCGCACGGCGGACGCCTTGCAGACCGCCGGGCACGGCGCCGCCGCGGACGCCGTGCTGGCGAAGGGCAACACAGCAATCGCCACGGACGACGCAGTTGAGCTCGGCCAATTGAGCAATTACCTGTTCGCGCGCGGCCAACGGCAGATGCAGGCCGGCGATCTCGATGGTGCCGAGCGGACATTCGGGCAACTTTGCGAACTCGAGGCCAGACGCAAGAATGACCACCAGTACGCGGTCGCGCGGGGCGCGGTTGCCGACATCCTGGTGGCGCGCGGCGAGCTGGACGAGGCGTTGCGTATCAGAAACGAGAAGGAACTGCCGGTCTACACCCGGCTCGGCGACATCCGCGAGATGGCGGTCACCCAGGGCAAGATCGCCGACATCCTGTTGGCGCGCGGCGAGCTGGACGAGGCGTTGCGTATCCTCGACCAGGAGTGCCTGCCGGCTTTCACGCATCTCGGTGAGATACGATCGATCTCGGAAGTTCGCGCAAGGATCGCAAAAATCCTCGCGCGACAAGGCAGGCCGGATGAAGCCATAGCCATGCAGGAAGAGCGGCTTGCCACCCACCGGCGCCTTGGCGACGTCGAGGGCATCGCCGGGAGCCTTTGGGACATCGCTCAGATCGAACTGCAACGCGAGCATTTCGACCAGGCATTTCCGCGTCTTGCCGAGGCATGGGCGATCCTCGAGCGCATCGGCCGCGCGGAAGGCATCGCTGTCGTCGGCAGGCGGTTCGGACGGATTCTGGCGACCGGCGGCCAGACAGACGACGCTCGCGTGGTTCTCAGCCGCAGCGCCGACGCTTTTCACAAGCTCGGTCGCGACGCAGAGGCCAGACAGGTCGAGGCGCTAATCCGCGATCTCGGGTCGCAGGAGTGATGGGGGAGAGGTCCATGGCCGAGCTTCGCTTTGTGCTGGGCGGTTCAGACGCCGATGCCGCCGCTGCAGCGCTGATCGAGGCGCTGGAAGGCGGCGATGGGGTCAAGGCGACAACCTCGCCGGTGCCGTCGCTACCGGACGGCGAGCGGAAGCTGATCGATCCGATCTCGCTCGCCGCGCTGATTGTTGCCATCCCGGGCGCCGTGCTGGCCGCGTGGGACATTGTCGACCGCATCCGCAAGCGGCGCAAGGCGCATGCGGTGGTCGAGACGGCGCGGCGCCTGCGAGCCGAGCGGCAGGTGGAGACCTGGCTGCTCACCGCCGATGCGACGCCACGGGCGGTGGCCGATCTCGATGCAGACGGACTGCTCGACCTGGTCGCGAAGATCGATCCGCCGCCTCGGTAGAGGGACCCACCGCAGGGTTGCAGCCACTTGGGCGGCATCGCGAGGCGCCGCCTCGTTTCATACGCCACCGCGCGCTGCTCCAGGGGCTCCACTCCAGCTTCGGCCCTCGCCGATCAGCGCGAACGGTGCCCAGTAGAACGGGTGCGCCAGATAGCCCGGCAGGTCCTTGCCGGCCCGGCCAATGATCCCGAGCTGGGCCGCACGTAGCGCGCCGGCCAGCCCACCATCATTGCCCGCCACCAGACGTCGCAGTGTGTCCGCTACCAGGAACGCCGAGGTCTGGTCGTTGATCGACCAGTGAGTCACCAGCATCGAGCGGGCGCCGGCGAAGAAGAAAGCGCGCGCCAGGCCTGACAGGCTCTCACCACCCGTACTGGTGCCTGGACCTCCGGTGTTGCAGGCCGACAGGATCACGGCGTTGGCGTCGAGATCGAGGCCGGCGACATCGCTCGCGCTCAGCAGCGTGCCGGAGGCGTCGCGCGCGCCCGGTGGCGCTGACGTAACGATAGCCGGTTCGTTCTGGCACCGCAGTTCCGCCGGCAGCAGGGCATGCGTGGCGAAATGCAGGATGCGGTACTCCTTCAGCGCGGTGCGCCGCACCGCCTCCGCGGTGAACGCCGCATTGAGCAGTTCATCGGTGGGTTGCGCCCCAAGCAGGCCGCGCGCCGCATCCAGTTCGCGCTGGGCGAACGGCAGGGTCGGCAGTGAGGCGAACAGCCTGGCACTGTTCGCGCAAGCGGCGCCAGGGAAGGTCGCCGCGGCCTGCGCGAGAGTCACGGGACGGAACCCCCCGAAGCCGAACCACGGATGCGCGGCGCGCGAAGTGCCCGCCTTGCGCAGGGCGACAAAGTTCGCGGCGGACGGGACATGCGCGACCGTCATCTGGCGGATCAGCCACGGCGCGTCGGCGAGGGCATTGGGATCGCCCGGTCCGGTCAGCAGCAGCGGGAATGGCAGCGACAGCAGCGGGCCCGACGGCGCGACCACCAGTGCATTCACGCCGCTGAGCCGCGTGGCCACCGGCGCAAGCGTCGCATCATACAGCGCCTGCGCCGCCCCCGTGTCGAACTTCGGCAGTGCCTCGGTGGGCGATTCGATGCTCGCCCGCACCCGCTTGACCAGCGTGGTGATCGTTGCCGCGTCACCTTTCACCGGGGCCGTATCGATCGAGCCCTCCCGCAGCAGGAAGCTCCAACCGCCATGCGCCGTGAGCGTAACGGCGGCAAGTGCCTCGTCCGGTCGGAGCGCCGCCAGCACATCGGCGGTTGGCACCACCTGCTGCACCAGCTGGCCGTAATTAGGCGCCGCGGCCTGCAATGCCGCGTCCGCATCGGCCAGATCCGCCTGGGCGTCGGTGATCTGCTTGTCCAGAGCCGCCAGGCTGGTCGGGGCGCCAAGCGGCAGACTACCGGGTGGTGCATTCCCGACCAACAGATCGCGCTGGCGATACAGGTCGGCGAGCTTGTCCCCCGCGTCCTGCCTGCGGCGGATTGCCTCTGCGATCCGGGGATCACGGGCGTTGGCTGCCAGTCGCGCCGCCGCCTCGTCGATTTCCCGGCTGGTCACGCTGTCTTGCGCCAGCTCCGCCGTCTCGAACATCTCGGCCAGCAGCGCCTGCCGCTCGCCTGCCCGCCGCCCGGCTTCGGCGGCGAACGATGCCAGGCAGGGTTCCAGCAGCGCCGGATCGGTGCCCGATCGCAATTCACGCAACAGCTTGGCGCCGACGCGGCACAGGTCAACGGCGCGAGCGGTGTCGCCTTGCTTCGCTGCCACGCCGGCCTGCAGCAAAGCGGTTTCCGCAACCGGGCGCGTGCGGGGCACGACCTGGGTGAAATTCTGCCGCGACGCCGACAGGCCGGCGTCCGCCGCCAGCTCATCGCCCTGCACATCGTCGGTGGTCGCCGATGTTCGCGTCAGGCGCGCGGACACCAGTGGCACACCCATCTGGTTCGCCCGGGCCAGCGCCTTGGCCGATGCGATCGCCGCCGCACTCTCGGCCGGCCGGCCCAGCTGCCGCAGCACGATCGCCCGGTAACGGCGGACCTCGATCAGCCCGATCAGCGCCGACTGCGCTGTCGGGTCGATCGTCAGACGCGGGTTCGGCAGCTCCGGAAGCGCACCGGCGGATGCCAATTGCACGCCCGTTGGCGCGACCGCCTGTAGGCTCTCCTGCGGCACCAACGCCGCATAGCCGGTCTCGGCTTCGCCGAGCAGTTTCAGCGCTTGGTCGGTGCGCCCCTGGTTCAGCGCGTGCAGCGCCTGATAGTGCCGTAGGCGCGCAACCGCCGCCTTGTCGCTCGCTCGCGGCGCCAGGGCAGCGGCCTGCTTGAACAGGGTATCGGCTTCGGCAAAGCGACCCTGGTCGGACACCTGCAACGCGAGATGCATCAACGCGGTGACAGTGTCAGGATGGTCGCGGCCGAGCGCCTCTTGCTGCAACGCGAACGCAGCGCGGTACGCAGTCTCCGCCGTAGCGAAATTCTCGGCAAGGTTGGAGCGGGCACCAAGCGCCATCAGCCGTTGGTACTCGCCGACGTCGCCGGCGCTGAACGCATGTGCCGCCAGTTGCGATGCGAGCAGCGCATCCGCGGCCGATGGCGGCAGCGCAACTGTCGCGGCGGCGGTCCGGCCCGACAGCACGCCGATAGAGCGTTTCATCACCGCGAGCGTCGGCAGGATGCCATCGGCCTCGTACAATCGCCCGCCGACCGCGGCGACCAGCGCGACCTGCGGCCAGCCGCCGATGCGCCGCCGGCATTGCAGCACGGCGGCCTGGGCGTCGCCGAGGATCGATGCAGCGACCGGCGCGTCGCAGGCAAAGCGCAGGTCGATGGTGTCGCGCCACCGGCCCGAGGTGGCGACGCTCATCGGTGTTGCACCGCCGGACGCACGCTCAGTGCGGATGGTGGCTGCCGGTTGCTGCCAGGTGCCACAGAACACTGCTACGGTGTCGGGCGCATTGCCGGGCAGTTGATTGCAGCTCTCGCCGCTGGCGTTGGTGCCGAGACTGACGCCTTCGGTACTCTGCGCCGCGCCGCCCCCCACAAAGGCGGATGGCTGCGGTTGGGCACATCCGGCCAACGACGAGAGCACCGCCAGCGGCGCGAGCCATGAACGCATCTTCTAGTAATCCAGGTAGGTGATGTTGGGTGGCACGACGTCCGGATCCGTCAATTGCGGTGGCGGCGGCTGCAGCATCGGCAACGCGATCAGCACGAGGTCCGGCAGATTGGTGAGCGAAGGCGGCCTGATGGCGAGTAGCGGGTAAATGGCGCCGAGTGTCGCGGTCAGGCCGGTGTTGAGCGATACGGTCGTGCACTCCGCGGCTTCGATCACACAACGGTTGAACAGGTAGTTCACATTGATCGCCGGCTGGATGAACCCCAGGGAGGCGGCGCGGCCGCCGATGACGCCATCGATCGTGCCGAACAGATTGGTGCTGCCCGGTCCGGTGTAGGTGACGTCGAGTGCGTTGACGAACACACTGCCGGCGGCAGTTCCGGTGGTCAGGTTCAAGATCAGCCAGGTGCCGGTTGCCGCCAGGCCGAGTGGCGGATCGAACTGCGTGTTGCCTGTGGTCGAGATTTGCAGTGTGGCGGGGCCGCCGCCCTGTCCGACCACCGTGCTGCTGCCGATTTGCGCGAAGCTGGCCGACCGCAGCAATGCACCAGGGCCGCCATTGGCCGGTTCCAATGCGGGCTGGATCGCGCCAGGCGGCCGGACCATGCCACCGGTGATGATGGTCGCGCTGTCGCCCAGCGCGATGCCGCTGACCGGATCAAGTATCGCTATACGTGCGGCGTTCAGAGTACCCTCGATCAATAAATCCGTGCTGTCATCCAACGTGAAGCTGCCGGCGCTGAAATTACCGAGGGCGGTAACCTGATTGACGCCCGTCAGGCTGGCGGCACCGATCGCGCTGCCGCTCAGCGTGCCGGCGATCAGTGATCCCGTTTCATCGATCGGACCAGCCGTCCCGGACAATGTGACCGATCCGCCGCTGACCAAGCCGGGAACGTCGATGCTGGCGGCGGTCAAACTCGCCGTGCCGGTCGCAATCAGACTATTCGAAACCGTCAACATCCCGGCGTCCCCGATCGTGATGTCGCTTGCTGTCAGCTTGCCGGCAACATTGAGATTGCCGGTGTCGGTCAGACTGAATGTGCCGCCACTGACCGCCAGCGAACCAAGCGCGGCGATCACATTGCCGGCTCCGGCCATCACGACGTCGCCGGTGATACCGCCGGTGCTCCGCAGGGTCCCGGCGGTCACTGTCGCCGTGGCAGCCTCGGTCACACCGCTGGCGGTCGTGGTCAGATCGACCAACCCGCCGGGCTGCCCCACGGACGCATTGCTGTTCAGCGCGATGCCGCCGGCCGCGCCGTTCAGATCGATCGTCGGACCGGTCAGCACAGCGCCGGTGCCAAGTGAAATCCCGCCGCTCCCTGACGTCACCGACAACGTGCGCCCGGCACCGATGCTGCCGGTGGCGGCGATCGCGCCTGACCCCGATGCGCTCAATACAACATCCTGCGGGGCGCCCAACGGGCCGGACACACCGAGATTGACGCCGGGGGCATCCACCAGCGTGAAGCTGTTGCCCGCGCCGGTGACCATGAAGGCACCGATCGAAGCGACCGTGTTGCCGTTGGCCAGCGTGACCGGCCCCGCGACATTGCCGCTGCTTTGCAGCGTGCCGGCAATGATGGTGCTGGTGCCGGCTTCGCTTACGCCGACGCCGCTCGCGGTCAGATCGACCACACCGCCAGTCTGCCCAACCGACGCGTTGCCACCGAGTGCGATGCCGCCGGCGGCGCCGTTCAGGTCGATGGTCGGCCCGGTGATGATGCCGCCAGTTCCTACGCCGATGCCGTCGGCACCGGACATGATGGTGACCTGCGTGCCGGCACCGATGCGTCCGGCGACACTGATCGTCGGCGCATTCTCGATTGTCACGCTGGTGCCCGTCACCGGCCCGTTCACGGTGAGATTGCCCGCCAGCCCGCTGTCGTTGAGCGCGAACGGGCCGTTGCTGGCACTGAAGCCACCCAATGTGCTGACCTGGTTGGCAGCGGTGCTGAGGTCGGCGGAGCCGGTCGTGCCGAGCAGAGTACCGACGTTGGTGATCGGCGCCGACGCCGACTGCGTGACGCTGCCGATCGCCTCGAGATCGAGCGTGGTGGCGAGCGCAATGAGATCGAGTGGCCCATCGATCGTGACGCTGCTGGCACGCGGTGCAGAACTCGTGCCTCCATTCGGTATGTCGGTGAAGCCGCCGATGCGCAACGTGTTGAGCCCCGGCGCGATGATCGACAGGATCGACCGGCCTAACTGCTGCGACGGGCCGATCAGCAACTGGTTCGAGGCAAAACTGCCGTTCACGCTCGTATTGATGTTTGAATAAGGCGACAGCTCCAGGGTGCCTGAGACCGCGGTGATGCTGCTGGCCGGCTTCGAGACGATTATGCGGTAATTGTCGGCGACCAGCGAAATCCGTCCGTTGGTCGCCGCGGTCAGCACTGCCCGGCCAATCTCGAAGGTGAAATCGCCGAACGTCAGTGTTCCATTGTTGGCCATGACCTCGAAGAACAGGTTATTGCCGCTGTGCGTGCCGGCCAGCGTCAGATCCTGGCCGTCCACCAGGACCACATCGCCATTGGTCGCGGTGATCCCCCCGCTCTCGAAGATCATGTTCTTGGAACTCGGCAGCGATATGTTGCCGCCTGGCGAACTCGTGCTCGCCACCAAAAGACTGGCATCGACCGATGCCGTCGATTGTTCGGTGATCGCCCCGACCGAGCTCAGCGTCACAAACCCGGCTCCGCTCCCGGTCCCGGCGTTGACGTTGCCGTTCAACACGAGTCCGGTACCGCCGCTGCTCGCTATTTCGCCGCCGCCGGTGGTGGTCAGATTGACCAGGGTTATCGTTCCCGGCAGGAAGTCTCCGCCGCCACCGGTATTCGCCGCCGACGGGCCGACGGCGATCGTGATGCTCCGGCCACCGACACTGGTATCGATGGTAACGCCGCCGGCCATTGTGAAAGCTCCGGGGCCGGCGCCGCGGTCGGGCAGATTGGTACCGAGGTCGACGCTGTCATTGGCCGTCGCGGCGAAGCTGCCGCCATTCAGCGTGATGCCGGCATTAATGGCGATGGTTCGGCCAGCCTGAAAGATCAGGCTGTTGGTGGCGATGGCATCGCCAGTCGCGTTGATCGGATCCTTTACCGTGAGGTCGTTGTCTGCGGTGGTTGTTACGTTGGACGATTCTAGCGCCTTGACGACCTGGGCGGGCGTCTCGTCGCCGCCGGAGTTGGCAATGGTCCAGTTGGTGGGGTCGCGCTGCCACATACCCGTGAGCCCCCGCGGGGCCCGCGTGTCAACCGTCACGGATGGCGCAAGTGTCAGCGTATCCCCCGAGGTCTCGACAAACCCGCCGTCGCCACCCTGCGGACCACCCTTGGCGCTGATCGACCCTGCCAGCGCGGTGGCTTTGGTCGACAGCACGGTGACCCGTCCGCCCTTGCCCTTGCCCGTCGCATCCGCCCAGATTGTCGCGCCCTTCTGCACGACGACATTCGCCGCCGTCAGCGTCGACGCGACGCCCGGCCCGCCCGCGGCCCGCGCCAGCGTCGTGCCGACCGCCACCGTGCCGCCGCCCGCCTGGCCAGCGGCATTCAGCATTGCGGTCGGTGTCAGCGTCACGTTGCCGGTCGCATTGGCCACGATCGCGCCGCCGGTCGTGCCGGGTGCCGAACCCGGCGCCGAGAGCTGTCCCTCCACCACGATCGATCCGCCGACCCCGTTCAACGCCACCACGCCGGTCTGATTGCCGATGCTGGCAGCGGAGATCGTGCCGCCCGCCTGCACCAGGTTCTGCACGATGCCATCGGCCGCTCGCGCCGTAAGCTGCACCGTACCGCCGTCGGCGATGATAACGCCGGTGTTGGTCACCAGTGCGGTCGCGCCCGCCGGCGCCTGCGTCACCTGATTGGTGACGTCCAGCGACAGCAGCCCGTCGCCATACAGATCAAGTGTGGCGGTCTTGGCACCCGCCAGCACGACATGGCCGAGCTTCGCGGTGATGGTGCCGGAATTGGCGACCTGCGGGGCGACAAAGGCAGCGAGACCAGCCTGCTTGAGCGTGATGTTGGCCTGGTTGTCCACCTTGGCGTTCGGATCGCCCGGCTGGTCGAGCACGAGCTTGCCGGTGTTCGAAGCAACAAAGCTCTTCACGCTCTGATCGCTTGCACCGATGGTGGAGACCATCACCCCGGCGGCGTTGACCTGCGCGCCCTTGTAGAAGTTCACGCCCGACTGGTTGATCAGGATGATCTGGCCGTTGGCATCGATGCGCCCGGCGATCTGCGAGGGATCGGGACCGGTGACGCGGTTCAGCGCCACCGCGCTAGCCGAGGGCTGGCTGAAGGTGACGCTCTGCTTGCTGCCGACATCGAAGCTCTTCCAGTCGATCGCGGCGCGCTGGGAGGACTGGTTGATCTGTGTGTTGTTGGGGGTCTGGCTGATCGCGGCAGCGCCGGCGACCACGGAGCCGCCGGTCGGGCGTGCATTCGGCAAAGGCTGCGCATCGGCGGGAGGGGCCGCCAGTGCAGCCATGAATGTCAGCGCAGTTTGTAGTGCCGTCCCCAGCAGCAGGTTTCGCGCCATCGCAAGCTCCGATCCGATGGCACGCTAGCGGATTCGAACGGCGCGGACGATGGATCGCACCAGGGAGTTTTCACTTTTGTATGATCGCACTGCCTCGCTGCGCCACCTCGTCAATCTCACCCTGCGCGGCACGCTCCGCCGCCGCCTGCGCCGCCACAGCGTGTTTCTCCAGCATCTCTTCCGTTGCCCGCACGGCAGCGCGCGCCGCGCCGAGGACCGCGCGGGCGCTCGCTGTCGCCGCCTCGGCTTCCGCTTCCACGGCCTGTGCGGATCGATGTTTCGGGCGAATCCGCCGGAACCAGGCACCGAACGCCTCGACTTCCGCATCGCCGGCCGCGAGGTTGGTCGCGACCTCCGTCTCGCGTTCGATGGCAGCCTCGATGGCGGCCACCGCCACCGCCGCCTCGCTTTCGACCCGCAGGCATTCGGCCAGGCCACGGCGCGCTTCGTCGGCCGCCATCCGGCGCAATCGCAGCAGCGCTTCGAGCGGATCACGCGTCATGGCGGATCCAGGATCGCGCGCAGCAGCGCGAAGCTGTCCTCGATGCCGGTACGTTCGTCGCGGTCCTGGCGCAGCAACGCATCGATGCGCGGTGCCAGCGCCACCGCCTCGTCGACCGCGGGATCGCCGCCGGCGCGATAGGCCCCGAGACGCACCATGTCCGCCATGTCGGCGTAAAGCGCCAGCAGAGCGCGGGCGCGACGCGACAGTGCATTCTCCTCCGGGGCATTGCAGCCGGGGACGGCACGCGACAGCGAACGCAGCACGTCGATCGCCGGATACCGCCCGCCCTCGGCGATCCGACGATCCAGCACGATGTGGCCGTCCAGGATGCCTCGTACCGCATCGGCGACCGGCTCGTTGTGGTCGTCGCCCTCCACCAGCACGCTGAACAGCGCGGTGATATGGCCGATCGCACCGTCCGGCGCATCCAGTCCGGGGCCGGCCCGCTCCAACAGGCGCGGCAGTTCGGCGAACACGCTGGGAGGGTAGCCGCGCGTGGCCGGCGGCTCGCCGGTTGACAGGCCGATCTCACGCAATGCCAGGCAGAACCGGGTGATGCTGTCCATCAGCAGCAGCACCGACTTTCCCTGGTCGCGAAAATGCTCCGCCACGGTCATGGCGGCGAAGGCCGCCTGGCGACGCATTAGCGGCGGCAAGTCCGAGGTGGCCACAACCACCACCGAGTGCGCGAGCCCCGCCTCACCCAGATCGTCCTCGAGGAACTCCCGCACTTCGCGTCCCCGTTCACCGACCAGGGCGAGCACCGCGACATCGCAGGCGGTCTGCCGCGCCAGCATGGCGAGCAGGCTCGATTTGCCGATGCCGGACCCGGAGAACAGGCCGAGCCGTTGCCCCCGGCGGCAGGTGGCGAAACAGTTGAACGCACGTATGCCGACATCGAGCCGTGGACCCAGCCGTGCCCTTCGGGTCGCATCGGGTGGCGCGGCACGCACGCGTCGGAGGTGAGGACCGGCCGGCAATGGCCCGTGCCGGTCCAGCGGCCGGCCCAACGGATCCAGCACGCGGCCAAGCCAGTCATTCGATACCGGCAGTGTGCCGCCGTTCGGTTCGCCGAGCGGGTGGGGATGGAACGCGGCGGCACCGCCTGGGCCAAGCCCATCGAGCGAGCCGAATGGCATCGCCTGCGCCAGACCGTGGCGGAAGCCGACGATCTCGGCGGGAACTCCGTGTCCGTCGCGCGCTGCCAGCAGCAGGCGGTCGCCCACGGAGACGTGTCCGCTCAGCCCATCGATATCGACCACCAGGCCGGACAATGCGGCGATCCGCCCTTCCAGGCACGACGGCACGATATCGTGCAACCTGGCTCGACATGCGGCGCTGCGCTCCGGCAGAGTTGTGCATCTCATTGAAACGCCGGCGCTCCGCAACAAGGGATTTTTGTAGGAAAATAGGCAGCAAGCCGTTGCCTGGCCGGCTTGCCGCAAGAAAGATGCGCGCAATTGGTGAAAATTCTCTAGCCAAATACACGCGTAGGTGGTAGAAAGTGAGATGCATCATACCGGGGAAGCAGACCAATGCGAATCCTGCTCATCGAAGACGACCTTGTCGCGGCCCGTGGCGTTTCCCTGATGCTCAAGTCCGGCGGCGCGGTGGTCGACCACGCCGATACTGGCGAGGAAGGTCTCGAACTGGCCCGCCACTATGACTACGACATCGTGGTGCTCGACCTGATGCTACCCGACATCGAGGGTTTCGAGGTGGTACGGCGGATGCGGGTCTCCCGCAACGATACGCCGGTGCTGATCCTGTCCGGGCTT
>Ga0209040_10001531_pt1 | contig 18299 bp, 14 predicted proteins | sample BogFormECP12_OM3_FD_188240 | JGI IMG/M metagenome (GOLD analysis project Ga0209040, IMG submission 188240) | Bog forest soil microbial communities from Calvert Island, British Columbia, Canada - ECP12_OM3 (SPAdes) (version 2) | ecosystem: Environmental > Aquatic > Freshwater > Wetlands > Bog ...
ATCGAGCATATTCAATCGAGCTGGCTAACGCCGGGAATCAAAGTTTGCCAGATTGGATTGCAATTCGGCGCCGATGACGTCGGCAGCATTTTGATCGAAGAAAACGTCGTATTCGCGGCCGGGGTGAAGCGGCGGACGAATGAAGAAGAATTGCGCCGCATTATTACCGATGCCGGGTTTTTGCCTGCGCAGCGCGACACGCTGTACCGCTCTTACGCGCTAAAGTCGCCCTATGCCCCACAACCGCAAGCCGCTTGACGATTCTATTTCGTTGGCTGGGGAACGATGCGCAGATGGGGCCGGCTCGCTTTCCAGCCGTTCGGGAACATTTTCTTGGCTTCCTCATCAGAAACGGCCGGGACGATGATGACTTCGTCGCCCGGTTTCCAGTTTACCGGAGTGGCCACTTTGTGCTGGGCCGTGAGCTGCATGGAATCGAGGACGCGCAGAACTTCGTCAAAGTTGCGGCCGGTGCTCATCGGGTAGACGAGCATCAGCTTGATCTTCTTGTCTGGACCGTGGCGCTGTATTTTTCGTGGGCGGCATTCTATGAACAAAATGCTTAACTTGCAAACTGCGGTCACTTCTTGATTCGGAGGAGGATATCGAATACGGTGCCATCGGGAAAGCGCAGGGGTTCGTCGAGAAGCAACTGGCCGCCTTTGCAACGAGCACAGAGGCGCAAGGCGACATCTTGGGGAGCGGGCTTATCCGTTGTTGGCGAAGAGGAAGCCCCACCGCCGGAAGTTTCGTCCAAGGCCTGATTGGCGAGCGCATCGGCTTCGCTGTTCTGTTCGCGGTAGACGTGCTCGACGCGGAACGCTCCTAAGGATTGGGACATTTTCTTGGCGCGCTCAAAGAGCGGGCGCAGATCTTCGCTGCGTACCTTGTACTGGCCGCGCATCTGCTTGACAAGAAGTTCGGAATCGCTCAGAACGTGCAGCGCGCGAATACCGTGGTTTTCCGCGTAGTCCAGAGCAGCGATCAGGCCAAAATATTCAGCAACGTTGTTGGTGCTCCGGCCGATATATTTTTTAAGACGAGCGATGACCTCGCCCTTGGCGTTGCGAATCACCACTCCATAGGCGGCAGCGCCGGGATTGCCCCGCGAACCACCATCGATATTGGCTTGATAGAACGCGGCGGGATTCGGCTCCGAGTGGTGATCGCCAAAGAGGCCGCGGTCGCGCGGGGCTGCTGGGCGCGGGCTCATCTCAGGACTCGGACAACTCGGCCGGCCGAGCACGATCGGCACACTCGCTATCGGTTGACGGTGGGATCAGTTCGAGCGTATAGAGAATTCGCCCACAGGTTTCGCAGCGAAAGACCTCCGTGTCGCGGTCGTCCTTCAGCATTTGAATCACGTGGGGAAGAACGCGCATGCCGCAGCCTTTGCATTGATGGTCGCGGACCTCCGCCATGACCGTTCCGGGATGGGGCTTCGAGATTCGAGTGTAAAGGTCGAGCAAATCCTTCGGAACTTTCTCTGCGACTAGCGCGCGTTCCGCCTGAGCGGCTTCCAGTTTCTTTTTTTCGTCGTAATACTGCTCTTCAATCTTTTTCTTCTCGACGGCGATTCCGCGCTCGGCTTCCCTCAGATCGGCTTCAAAGTGGCGGACGCGGGCTTCGGCTTCTTCAATGGCCATCATCTTGCCGAGCACCTGGTCTTCGGACTTGGATGCTTCGGCTTCGGCGTTGGCAATTTCATGCTGCAGCGCTTTGTAGGCTTCGTTGGTTTTGACTGCGGCGCTTTGCTCCCGATATTTCTTGGCTCGACCTTTCCACTGTTCGACGTCGAGTTCGTATTTCTTTCTTTCAGTGAGCGCTTGGGAGTGAACCCGCTTTGCGTTTGCGACGGCGGTGCGTGCGCCAGTGAGTTGAGCGTCCGCATCGCGCATACGTTTGGGAAGCCCGGCCAGATCGGATTGTAGAGCGGCGATCCGTTGATCGAGGCGTTGCAATTCCTGAAGTTGTCCAGTGGCAGGATGCATGTGAGGGACGATTCTAGCACAAGGGTGGGAAAGGCTTTGCCGTGTCTGAAGAGAGGGCTAGAATCGTGAACTCGCCGAAGGGAAGAAACGGGCAAAAGAAGTGGCCAGACTGCCGCACGTGCAGATTACCTGAGTAGAAGGTCGGAGCGCGGAGCGGAAGCGCGTGATTGCCGAAAAAATAACAACGGTGTTGTTCGAAGATGGCAGAGCGCAGAGAGAACATTTATTTGGCGTCGCATGACGTGTTGGCGACGAATTATGCCGAGGCGGGAGGATTGCTGGTCGATCAGAAGCGGACAGCGTGAAAAATCTGAACCTGATCCCGCTTCGAAGACCTCTGGACTGCGGAGTGACACGGTTTAGTTTGTTGCCTCCTCAGGCGGCTTTGCTGTCGCGCTGGATCAGGGTGGCGTCAACGAAGTAGCCCAGTCCAATGACCAAGGGGAAAATTCCGAACGACGCGGCTGTCATGGCCTGAGGCTCAGCGACGAATCTTGCGATCGCCGCGAACGTCAGGAAGAAACCGAGGCCAGTGCTGACAAGAAGAATGCCGTAGCGGCGTGATTTGGCAGCGGGAGAGAGTTCCTGCTCCATGGGAATTTGCGCGCCTCGAGCAAGCGCGGCAAGACGTTCTTCCGTGCGCAGCTTCCGGACGCGGTAAAAGGTATACATCCCGGCCACGGGAATTCCACAGGTCAGAATTACGGCAACGAGTCCGATCACATTTCCATCCATACTGTGCTCCCTCGATACTTCAACTGTGTGGCCGCGTGTAGCGACCTCGATAGTAGAAACGCAAAGAGAGGGTGAAAAGTTCCGGGAAGGAGTGGATCAGTTAGAGGTGACTTCCATGCTGGAATCGATGGAAAGAGCCGGATAGCGGATGGGCGAGCCGGCCGGGGCCGGCACGTGTTGCGCGGTGGCACGAAAATCCGAGCCGGAACAGGTGACTTCGTAGGTGTACCCGTCGCGTTCCGGCTTGGTTAGGGTGAGCGCGCCGGAAGAGACCAGTTCGTCGAGGGAAGCACATTTACCATTGAGGGCCATATTGGAGCGCTCGGCTTGCGCAATTTGCAAAAGGTCCGAGCGGACGCCGGTCAAGCTGATGGCTTGGGTGGGAGCCGTGCCAGGATCGCTGGTGGGCATCTTTTTTAGATAGAACACATAAATGCCGGCAAAAAGAGCTGCTACGGCGAGCAATGAGGCCAAGGCGCGCATGGGTAAATTGTGAACGCAGGTTCAAAGACTGGCAAGCTGTTCGGACGGGGATGGTGTATTTGAGAGCAACAGAGCCAAGGCGGATGTTCCCTGGCATAACTGGGCGGCCCGCTTTATTTTTTACGGACGGATTGACGGATGCCAGATAGATTCCAGGTAGATTGAGGATCAGGAATTTGAATTCGCGGGATGGTAGAGAGATTCTGGCGTCGGAATCGGCTGGCCCTTTCTCGTTTACAACGCCAGGAGGCAGGCGCTCATCTAAGGAACGAGAGTGTACCGTGCCGCGCCTAGCTGAGTAAACCGCCCTTGGTCTGATGTGTGGCGGTGGCGTACACTGAAGGCTTGCGGTTTCCGTCTAAGATCGAGTGAGGCATCCATTGAGCAATCTATCTCTTGGTTCGCGGCTTCGTCGCCGCAGGAACACGACGTTTGCAATCGTGCTGGCTGGGACGCTGTTCTCGTTATGGCCAGAAGTTGCCCCAGCCGCAGGCGATGGGACTGTGGGCGGGAAACCTTCTCCGCTGCTGCCGGCGATGAAGTTAGAGCTCGACCGATCCTTGAAGACGCTGGGCGCGCAAGATCCCGCGGCATATTTCATAGGTTATGCTCTCACCGAGACACAGCGTACCAACGTTACCGGATCAAACGGCGCACTGCTGACTAGCGAGGAAGATCGGAATCGCTGGCTGGAAGTGACCGTGCGAACCGGGAGCTATCAGCTCGATGACACCCATAAGGTCGATGGCCGGCAACCGCCCAACGGCGGGCCGGGCACGAGCGCTCCTATCGATGACGATCCGGAAGTTTTGCGGCGGGCGATCTGGCTGGAGACAGACAAGCAGTATCGCGCGGCGGCGGAAGCTCTGATCAAGATACAAACCGGGAAAGAAGTAAAAGCGCAATCGGAAGAAGGAAAAGCGCCGGATTTTTCTCATGAAAAGCCGCAGAGCTACATTGGCCCATGGGCTTCGTTTCAACTGGATCGCAAGCCGTGGGAGGAAAAAGTGCGGTTGTACACAAAATATTTTCGAGATTCGGCGCCGGTAATCAATTCGATTGTGACCTTTACCGCGACGGCGACCAATACGCTGCAACTGAACTCAGAAGGAACCCAACTGCAGTTTGGACAGATTCGTTATCGGCTGGATCTGTTCATTCAGGGCAAAGCCGCCGACGGTATGGATATTGACCGGTATTATAGTTTTGATTGGGTGAATCCAAGCGAAGCGCCGGATGACAAGGCGGTCTATCTGGCGGCGGCACAACTCAGAAAAGAACTGGAAGGATTGGTGGTTGCACCAATTAACGAGCCAACGGTAGGTCCGGCGCTGCTAACAGGGCGCGCGGCAGCGGTTTTCTTTCACGAAGTGTTTGGGCATCGCGCCGAAGGGCACCGGCAGAAAGATGTGAGCGAAGGGCAGACGTTCACAAAGAAAGTGGGAGAGCCGATCCTTCCGGATTTTCTGACGATTGTGGATGATGCGACGCAAAGAAAAGTGGGCAATCAGGAGCTGCTGGGCTACTACCAATACGATGATGAAGGTGTTGTGGCTGAACGAATTACGCTCGTCGATCATGGCGTGCTGAAGGATTTTGAGATGTCCCGTTCGCCGATCGCTGGATTCCCTCACAGCAATGGTCATGGCCGCCGGCAACTAGGAGCGACTCCGGTATCTCGCCAGGGCAATTTAATTGTGGGGAGCAGCAAAACGCTGACCAACGAACAATTGCGGGCCAAATTTATTGAGTTGATCAAACAGCAGAACAAGCCTTACGGGTTGCTGATTGACGACATCGCGGGAGGATTTACGCTGACTGGACGAGGGCAGCCACAAGCGTTCCAAGTTGAGCCACTGGTGGTGTACAAAGTGTATCCCGACGGACGACCTGACGAATTGGTGCGCGGCGTGGATATCGTCGGCACGCCATTGGCATCGTTGACAAAGATTGTGGCGACCGGAGACACGCCGGAGGTATTCAACGGCTATTGCGGAGCGGAGTCGGGCTCCGTGCCGGTATCGGCATCAGCGCCCGCAATCCTTACCTCGGAGCTTGAAGTGCAGAAGAAGGCGACATCTTCAGACCGTCCGCCGATTCTGCCGCCACCTGCGCATGATCCCGTAAAAGCCGGAGGTGCACAATAATGCACGCACTTCGGATGGCCCTTGCGGTTTCACTTTTTTCCATCGGTTCGATGGCTGTGGCCCAGCCACAAGCGCTCACCGATAATGATCACACGATACAATCGATGCGGGATGAAATGGCTCGCGCAAAAGCGCGGCTGGAACTTAAACTTCCACAATCGGATCAGCCGGTTCGGCCTTACTACATTGAATACCGTCTTCTCGACATGGATATTCGGGAGGTGGTGGGACAGTTTGGCGCCTTGCTCAGCACCAATCACAATCGCAGCCGGGTGATGAATGTGTCCGCGCGCATTGGCGATTACAAACTGGACAGCTCGAACTTCTTGAGCGACGACGGATTCCGCGGATTTATCGGACCGAGCGGTGGCGTGGGAATCGACCGCGACTACGATTCGTTGCGACAGGATTTGTGGATCGCAACGGATCAGGCGTTCAAGGAAGCAGCCGAAACCTATTCTCGTAAACAAGCGTATCTGAGCAGTCTGGCGCGCGCGTCGGATATTGACGATTTTGCGCGGGTGCAAACCGTGCAGCATATCGAACCGCTCGTGAATGCGGATTGGGGCGGGCGCAATTGGGAACAGGAAGTGCGCGACACGTCCGCCGCACTGCGAGCGTTTCCACAGACTTACGATTCCCGGGTAACCTATTACCTCGTCTACCTGACGGAATATCTGCTGACGAGCGAAGGAACGGAAGTGCGCACCAACCGTTCTTTTGCCGCGATTGAAGCAGGAATGAACTCGCTAGCGCCCGACGGCATGCAGGTCAATCACTTTTACGCGACCTACGCCCCGCGGCCCGCGGATCTGCCAAGTGCAGATGTTGTGCGGAAAAATCTGACGGTGGCGGGCACGGAATTGATGGCCATGCGCGCCGCGTCACCGGCACCCGACTACACGGGACCTGTACTGTTTGAATCGCGTGCAGCCGCAGCGTTAATTGCCCAGGTGCTCAGTCCGTCGCTAAGCGGGGCACGAGCACCGCTGGCATTTCAGCCAGTTGTCGATCAACTGATGAGCAGCCTGGGTGGGCGAAGCGATTGGAGTGGCAAGATGGAAACGCGCGTGCTGCCTGCCTCGGTCTCATTGGTGGATGATCCGTCACTGAAAGAATACCAGGGAGCGCCGGTGATCGGTTCATACACGATTGATGAAGAGGGCGTACCGGCACAGAAAGTCACCATCGTTCAAGATGGGAAACTGAAGAACCTGTTGATGTCCCGGCGGCCTGGCCCGGATTCCGATAAGTCCAATGGACACGGGCGCTCGGCGTTTCTAACCGATCCAAAACCGGTGATGAGCACTCTGATTTTTTCCTCGACAGAAACGGTTTCGAGTGAAGATTTGAGAAAGAAGTTTCTCGATTCCTGCAAGGCCGAGAAGCTGGATTTCTGCATCGTTGTGCGGCAGATGGATAATCCTTCATTGAGCTTGATGCACCAAGACGATTTTTCCGAGTTGCTGGCAAGCTTTGGAGGAAATGCGGCGACCGATCGTTTGCCCCTGGTGGTGTACAAGATTTATCCGAGCGATGGGCACGAAGAGTTGGTGCGCGGGGCGCGCATCACCGGGTTTAGTCCACGAATGCTTCGGAACATCGCGGGAATTGGCAGCGATCCGTTCGTTTACAACTACATGCAAAGCCAGGTCGCGGGGGTTTCCGGCACGGCGCTCGGAGCATTCGGAACCGCGCAAAACGGCTTGCCTGCTACAGTAGTTGCACCCTCGTTGCTGTTTGAAGAGATCGAAGTGCGGGGAGCACGGGGCGAACCGAAACGGATGCCAATTTTGCCGGAGCCTCCGATGACCGCGAAAGTGATGAACTAGCCACGGGCATTTATCCAGAACTGGACGCGGCGCTTCTTTTTGGGGCGCCGTTTTTCTTGGGGATCTCCCCTCCTGGTTGTTGAACCCCCTTCCGACGCGAAGATGCCGGCAGATCGACACCGCGTTGGGTCACTAGTTGAGGTAGGCTTTAGCAATGGCGATTTCAGGCGCACTCCAACAAGCGATCAAGGAAAAGAAGCGGGCCGCATTGCTGAGCGTCTGCTCTGCGATCCTGCTGGTCTCTTTGAAGGCCTTCCTGGTGGCGCGGACAGGTAGCTTGGGCGTGTTGTCTGAAGCGCTGCATTCGGGTCTGGATCTGGTCGCTGCGGCGATTACGTATCTGTCGGTACGAGTTTCCGATCAACCCGCAGATAAACGTCATCCATACGGACACGGAAAGTTTGAAAATTTCTCGGCGTTTATCGAGACGGGTCTGCTGATCCTGACCGCAATTTACATCATTTATGAAGCGTTCTCTCGCCTTTTCTTCCGCAGCGTCCATATTCAACCAAGCGTGACCGCCATTCTGGTTCTGTTCGTGGCGCTGGCGATTGATTTGACTCGCGCGCGGGCGCTGAAACAAGTCGCGAAAAAACATATCAGCGAAGCGCTGGAAGCGGATGCGTTGCATTTTTCCACGGATGTGTGGAGCACCATCGTGGTTATCACTGGTATCGCGCTGGTTTGGGCCGGCGAATATTGGCGTTTGCCGTGGCTGGTTTACGCCGACGCGATCGCCGGACTTGGGGTAGCTGGCGTAATTTTGTGGGTTGGTTCGCAACTGGGCAAACGCACATTGGACGCGCTGCTCGATGTCGCGCCGGTGGGTCTACAGGATGAGATCAGCGAAGCGGTTGGCAGGATGGACGGCGTTCTAGATGTGGAGCGCGTTCGGGTGCGTCGAGCGGGAAATCGCCACTTTGTGGACGCGACCGTGAGCGTTCCGCGGACAGCTTCACTCGAGAAGGTTCACGCCTTGACCGACGCCATCGAACAACGAATCGGCCAGATTGTGCCTTCCGATGTGATGGTGCACGCGGAACCGAGAGCGCCAAGGGATGAGCACTTGTTCGAGTCCGTGCGAGCGGTTGCCCAGCGATTGGGACTGGCCGTTCACGATTTGACAGCCGTGCAGCAGGACGGGCACTTGTTCGTCGAAATGCATCTGGAAGTGGACGAAAATTTGAGTCTACGCGACGCGCATCGCCAGGCCAGTGAGTTGGAAGAAGGCATTCGCTCACTCCGCGGCGACAACCTGGACGTGAATATTCACATCGAGCCGCTCGGCAGACACATCGCCACCCCGGATGCGCGCGCGGGAGAAATGCGGCAGCTGGAGCTCTCCGTGGATTCATTCTTGAATGGTTTGCCTGGGGAGTACGATGAGCTAATCAATTGCCACGATGTGCGAGTGCGGCAAGTGGAGCAGCACATTTTGGTTTCGTGCCATTGCGTGATGAAAAGCGAGTTGCCGATCACCCGAGTACACGATGTGACAGCGGCGCTCGAAGATCGGGTGAAAGAGCGGTTTCCGCAGATTTCGCGGGTCACAATTCATCCGGAGCCGCCGGAATCTTCCTAGGAAGATCCGCAACCGATCTCGAGACCGACCACTGCCTTTGGATTCGGGCGGGCAACGAAGAGTTGAGCACCGAGAGCGAGTAGGGCGGGAAAACATTCCAAGGTGTAGCGCGGTTCGGGGGCTTCGAGTGTGGTCAAGAACGCAGTGCGCACTAGAATGTAAACTACGAGCAGCCAAATCGCGGGGCGCGCGGCGCGACACTTCCAAAGTCTCGCTATGCCCAGCACTGCAACCATCACGTAAAAAAGATTCAGAGAAAAATAGAGGATGGTCACGCGTTGATCGACGGGGTCCTCTTCGGACATGTAGGCGAGTGGGAAGACGTGCCCGGAAACGGGGATGAGCTCAATGCGGGGGGTGAACCAGATGCGTCCGGCGCGCAAGAGTGGAATCCAGAGATAGGTCCGGAAAGGGTACCGCGCGGTTCGTTCGCGAGCGAGCTGTGCAAAGACCCGGTCTTGTTCTGCAGTCAGCATTAAATCATCATTGTAAGTTTCCAAGATTGTCGCGACACGTTCCTTTTCTTCCGGAGTATCGAACGCGGCATCTGGAATATCTTCGAGATTGATGGCTTCCTCATTCAGTTTCCAGGGCACAAGGTAGCAATCGCGGACGCGGTAGAGCCAGGTACGCTCCCAAGACATGAAACCTTGGGGATCAACTTCTCCTGGCAGCGTGGTGTTCTTGGGTGCTAGGGCTTGAAACTCGTGAAAAGTGATCGCGTTCCTGATCGCCCAGGGCACGAGCGGCAGAGCGCCCGCGCAGACCATGAGGAAGCACGCCAGCAGCCAGCGTTGGAGCTCGCCACGACGCCACATCCAGTAACCCAAGAGCAGGCTGGAGGTGACCAGAATGAGGGGCGTTTCGGGACGAAACAGAGTGCCCAAACCAGCTGTGAATCCAGCGAAAACGGCAAGAGTCCAGAAATTTCGGGTAAAGGGATTGCCAGAAATGGCCCCCGGAACGTGGCCGGTTGTTACCCACATGGCCAGCACGACCAGCGAAAGGAAACAAGCTGAAGTGAACAATACCGCCCAGACCTCGGTAAGTGGCACGGCCACGTAATTAGCGGTTAGCGGGCAGAGGACGGCGAGCCACAGTCCAGCGGTAAAGGCGCTCTTCGGTTTGGCGTGATCGCCGCACCAGAGAACCAGCGCCCCGGCAAGCAAGGCAATGATGAGGGAGGTCGCCAGGTCGACAAGGATCTGTGCAGCCATGACAAACAACCGGGCCGTCTCTCCGGTGCGGCCGCTTAGCGCGTATACGATCACCAAAAACGCGGGATAGCCGGGCATCCGCAGATCGACCGGAACGGGTTGTCCGCCAATATCCATGGCGTATTTGCCGTATTTCAGCCAGTTGGCAGCCAGTTGTTCGTAAATGGCGGTGTCGCCTGCGCTGGCCGGGAATTTGAAAACGAAAAGAAGCCTGAGGCAGGCGCCAACCAGGAGAGCGGTGATGGGGTTCGATAAAATTCGTCGCATTCGCTGCTAGGCATCTTACAATAGAGAGGTTCATTCCAGTCGACGGAGTGTTAGGGGCCTCTCTGCCGGGCGTCGAGGCATCCTAATTAAATGAAAGAGCGAAAACCGATATTTTACGACGCGGAGCGAGTCCGCTGGCGATTCACGCGCCGAACTCTGGAAATCAGCGGAGCACTGCTGACCCTGCTGCTGGTATATTTCTTTGTCACTATTGCCCGAAGCGTAGAACTTCCCTCTTCGCTGCTACCAGATACGCGGCCAGCGTATCATTCACTGAAAAAGAAACTGCTAAAGCCGGTGGTGCTGCGCGAAGGACGCCACAAGCGTATTGCTAACATCGGCCAGGTGCCTGCCACATACGATCCCCTGCGCGCTGCCTTTTTTGTGAGTTGGGATGCCAACAGCCTTGCTTCGCTGAAAAAACATTATAAAGACATCGATTTACTTATCCCCGAGCAGCTCCATGCCATTACGCCGAACGGAGCGATCACGGTTGTCGATTACGAGCAGTACGAAACGGTTGAAGTCACGCCCGCAGAAGCGGTCGCACGCCTGAAGCAGGACAAATTGCACCAGTGGATGCGCTCGACCAACCCCCCGATCGAATTGCCGATGATGGGATTGCTGAATAATTCCGATGGCACAACATTTAAATCGAAAGAACTTGCCGGTCTCTTGAGCAATCCCGATTCGCGCAAACGATTGATCAACGACACAACGCAATTCGCGATGGAATCCCGCGAGGTGGGAATTGTCGTGGACTTCGAAGAAATTCCGAAGAAGAGCCAACCGGAGTTCAAGGAGTTCATTCGAGAGTTCGCGCCAGCGTTGCACGGCGCTGGTCTGAAATTGATGGTGGCGCTGCCCGCGCGCGATGACGAATTCGATTACGCGTTTTTTGGGCGGGAAACGGATGCGATTATATTGATGAACTACGACCAGCATTGGCTGACGTCGCTCCCGGGTCCGATCGCGGCACAGGATTGGTTTGTTGAGAATCTCCGGCAAATTCTGCAAATCGTTCCCGCGCAGAAGCTTGTCGTGGGAATAGCGAACTATGCATACGACTGGACAGAAAAAACGAAAAAGGAACCGGGGCATGCGGAAGCATTCAGCATCCAGGAAGCTCTACTGCATGCCTACGAATCGGAAACGGATGTGGAGTTTGATCCCGTCTGGCTGAATCCACATTATTCATACTCGGATGAACAGGACCGCGATCACCAGGTATGGATGCTGGATGCGGTGACGGCGTACAACGAGTTGCGCGCCAGTGAACGGTTGGGAGTGCAAGGTACGGCGTTGTGGCGTTACGGCTCTGCGGATTCTTCGCTGTGGCCGATCTGGGATGCGACGCGACCCGACAGCGCCATGCGGGAGAAAATTCGGGAGATTCCCCCGGGGCCAGATCTGATCTTGGAGGGCGATGGCGATATCTGGCACATCGCGGACGTGCCTAAAAGCGGTCGACGCAGTTTTACGTATGATGCGAACACCGACCTGATCACTTCGGAAAAATATGAAGCGTACCCTCTTTCATACGATATCGATCAGATAGGCACAGCGAAAAACAAACTGGTTCTATCGTTTGATGACGGGCCGGATCGGACCTGGACGCCCAAAATCTTGGACGTCTTGAAAGAGAAGAAAGTGCCCGGCGCATTTTTTGTGATCGGGGATGAAGCCAACCGAGCGCCGGATATTTTGAAGCGGGAATATGCGGAAGGCCATGAAATCGGCAATCACACGTTCACGCACCCGAAGTTTGATGAAATTTCGCGAACCCAGCTCCGATGGGAATTGAATCTGACGCAACGGCTGATTGAAAGCACCCTTGGTGTAAAGTCCATCCTGTTTCGTCCGCCGTACGGAATCGACCACCAACCGGAATATGCGGAGGAAGTTGCACAACTCCCCTATCCACAGGAGTTGGGCTACTTGATTATTGGTCAGCGGATCGATCCCAATGACTGGCGCATCGATGATGCCAAAAATGAGCGTCCATCGCAGGCGATCGTGGACGTGGTTATTGAGCAGGCAAAAAAAGGAAATATTATTTTGCTGCATGATGGAGGAGGCGACCGCGCGAAAACCCTGGCGGCGTTACCCCTGATTATTGACCAACTTCGCGCCAAGGGATATGAATTCGTCTCCATTGCCGATTTAATTGGCAAAAAAAGAAGCGACGTGATGGTGCCGCTCTCTTTTCGCGAACAGCTCTCAGCCCGCGCGGATGGATTGATCTTCGGAATTTTCCAGTGGTTCCGCTTTCTCATCGCCACGGTATTCCTCCTGGGAATTATTCTGGTAAGCGCCCGCGCCGCCATTATTGGGATTTTGGCCATTATCGAAAAACTTCGTCCCGACCATGACAAATTGCCGGAACCGCCTCCGAGCGTCACCGTGCTGATTCCCGCGCATAACGAAGAGAGCGTGATTGTTCAAACGGTGCAATCCGTGCTGCTTTCCGATTACGCGGACATGCATGTGATCGTGGTCGATGATGGGTCCACGGATGCTACGTTGGAATTGCTGCACAGCAATTTCGGCCACAACTCATACGTGCAGATTACTCACCAAGCAAATCGAGGCAAGGCCGCAGCGCTCAATAATGCGCTCGGTCATGCGCAGACCGAAATCGTGGTGACCATTGACGCCGACACGGAAATCGAGCCCGATGCGATTCGCAATTTGTTGCGGCATTTCTCGGATCCTAGAGTTGGCGCGGTGGCTGGCAACGTGAAGGTAGGTAATCGCTCGCGCTGGCTAACCCGGTGGCAGGCACTCGAATACATCACCAGTCAGAACATGGAGAAGCGCGCCTTCGATCTATTGAATTGCATCACGGTCGTTCCAGGGGCACTCGGTGCCTGGCGGCGCACGGCAATTGAAACGGCCGGCGGCATCACCGCCGACACGGTGGCGGAAGATGCAGACCTGACGATCGCCATTCGCAAATTGGGCTGGCGCGTGACGTATGACGAGTACGCTCTGGCGTGGACAGAAGCGCCGGAGACGCCAGCAGTTCTCATTCGCCAGCGGTTCCGCTGGACCTTTGGAACACTGCAGTCCTTCTGGAAGCATAGCGACAGCTTGTTTCGGCCGAAGTACGGTACGCTCGGCTGGATAGCGCTGCCGAATATTTTTATTTTTCAGATTGTGTTGCCATTGATTTCGCCGATCATCGATTTAATGTTCTTAGGGACCTTGTTGCTGTGGGGTCTGGCGCAATTGCACATCACACAAATCCCGCAATTGTGGACATCCTCTGACGTTGCGCGGTCCGTACTCTTTTTCCTGGGCTTTCTGATCATCGATGTGCTGACGTGCGTGATTGCGTTCGCACTCGAACGCAAGGAAGACTGGACTCTGCTCATTCCTGTTCTGCTCCAGCGCTTCTACTACCGACAATTGATGTACATCGTGCTGTTCCGTTCGGTGAAGGAAGCTGTCAGTGGAAGGCCGGTAGGCTGGAAGGGGGTGGAACCGGAGCCTCCGCGCCAATCCCAAACTCCCGCCCCTGTGACCCTTTAATTTTGACCCGGCATAAATAGAAAACCCTACGAATCCAGAGGATGCGCAGGGTTTTTTATCGAATGATCCTAGAGAAGCTAGTGCTGATCCTGAACCAGAGGAATCTGCGAAGCCAGCTGCATGTCGATCAGCATTTGGAGGCGTCGATCAAGCTGGAAGAACGTGGCCACCTTGGTACCAGGAATCACCTTCTGGAAAATGGGAACATACTTGATGCGGAGTTGCGCAACCGATTGGTCCACACCGAGCGAACGGTTGATCAAACTGATGGCCTGCTCGGTGGTCATCGTGCCCCACTGCTCGGCATATTCCTTCAGCGCGGCGTACTTGACGTCATTGATCTTCACGAGTTCTGCAGTGTATTGATCGTAGACGGGCCAGAATTTCGTGGCTTCATCGGGAGTGAGATTCAGATTCGCCGCGATCAACTGTTTTTTCTTGGCGCGGATATCCTGACGCAACAACTGGATATCCTGATCCGTCATTCCTGGGGAACTTCCAGCCGCTGGCGCAGTCTGTGTCGCGGTCGCCTGGGCCGAGAGCCTGGGGGCAGTTGCAGAGCAAACTCCTGCCAATACCAACATTCCAATCATTGTCTTTCGCAAGTTGATTCTCCTTAAATTGCGGCGCTGGACTCGATTTTTGGGCCTATCCGCCCTTTCGGCCAGCTCGCGGCTGTTTAACAAAACTCGGTCATCAACGAAACGCTTGCTTATACCCAGAGGCAAAAAGGGACTGAGCAGACGAACAAACTTCGACGACCTGGTGGACGAAATAGTAAGGCCTTTCCGAGATTTCTACAAGCGCCAGAGTTGGAAGGAGATTTCCCGGAACTTTTTGCGCACGATTTCTATCTCTCAGTCAGTGAAAGCGGTCCAAGGGTACGATGGCAAAGCGATGATAAAATTCCAGCGTTATTCGACAATTTTGAGGAAATTGCGGTGACCGCTCATTCCTTAGTCTTTCGCGACATTGCGATGGTATTTGCCGCAGCGGTTTTTTGCGGCGTAATTGCCTGGCGCCTGCGCCAGCCAATTCTGCTGGGCTATGTCTTTGCCGGGTTGCTGCTCAGTCCGCTCACACCGGGACCACATGTCGCCGATGTGCACACATTTGAATTGATGGCGGAAGTGGGCGTAATCCTGTTGATGTTTTCCGTGGGCATTGAATTTTCGATTCCCGACCTGCTTCGCGTGAAGTGGGTCGCGCTAGGCGGAGCCCCGCTGGGAATTTTACTTTCCATCGGGCTGGGCACTAGCGTCGGCACAATGCTGGGCTGGCCGCTGAGGCAAGGGATCGCGGTGGGTTGCATCATTTCCGTGGCAAGCACGATGGTGCTGATACGATTGCTGATGGACCCCGGTGAAATGTCCTCGGCTTCTGGCCGGGTGATGATCACCCTGACGCTTGTGGAGGACCTTGCGGTCGTCGTTCTTACGGTGGTGCTACCAGGACTTTCCCCGACAAGCGGAGGAAACTATCTAGAGGTGGCTTCGAAAATTGGCAAGTCGCTGCTCTTGCTGATTCCGATTGCCGCTGCCGCCTGGAAACTGGTGCCGCCGCTGCTGGCTCGAGTGGAGAAAACCTGCAACGACGAAATTTCTCTAATGTTGGCGCTGATGATCTGCCTGGCGATTGCCGCTCTTACAGAAGCGGTGGGGCTTTCTCTGGCGCTAGGTGCGTTTCTCGCGGGATTATTCCTGGGGAGTTCGGAGTTCGCGCACAAACTGGCGCGCCAGACGCAATCGTTGCGAGATGCGTTCGTGGCACTATTCTTTGCGTCGGTTGGAATGCTGATCGATCCACACAGTTGGGCTTCCAGCTGGAGGAGCATTCTGCTAATCGTGGGCCTAGTGTTGATTGGCAAATTCGCGGTCTGGTATGGAGTGGTAAAGTTATTTCGCTATTCGAACGATGCGGCGCTACGCGTTGGGGTCGGGTTGACACAAATTGGGGAATTCTCCTTCATACTGGCTCAGGTTTCGCTGCACTCCGGGCTGATCTCTTCCGAACTTTATAACGCAACTTTGGCTGCGTCGCTGATCACTATCCTGGCGAACGCTTCTCTATTTAAGTTGCTGAAGCCCGCAGTTGGCATTTCCCCTATCGGCAGACTAGCTCACGGTTAGGATGGGGAACTTCGATGCCACAGATATGCTAAACAGAGAACTTGAATTGCTACGAATTATCGTCAATTTCCATCTCCAGACAAACCTGGTGTAGGATATCGGGACTGCCCGCAGGAGGAGTTATGGCGATTACATTTATTTTGAACGGCGAAAACAAAACTGTGGATGTTGATCCGCAAATGCCGCTGCTATGGGTGTTGCGCGATACTCTGAATATGACCGGGACGAAGTTCGGTTGCGGCATGGCGCTTTGCGGCGCGTGCACGGTGCACATCAACGGGGAAGCGGCGCGTTCCTGCATTACCGCGATCTCGAGTGTGGCCAACAAGAAAATTACGACCATTGAGGGACTCTCAGTCGACGGATCCCATCCGGTGCAGCAGGCGTGGATTGCAGAAGACGTGCCGCAGTGTGGATACTGCCAATCCGGCCAGATCATGTCCGCCGCGGCTCTATTGGCGAAAAAGGCCAATCCATCCGACGCTGACATTGATGATGCCATGAGCGGTAACATTTGCCGCTGCGGCACGTACCAACGCATTCGCAGGGCGATCCACCGCGCGGCTTCCACGTCGGCAGGCTAGCAAAGAATCTCGCTGTAACCGCCGCGAATTCCTGGCAACAGGCAGCGCGGGCGGTGCTGAGCGGCTTTCTACATCGCGGAATGTTTTGTGGACGAACTGGCCAAAGCAGCGGGAAAGGACCCCGTCCAGTTCCGCCGCGATATGCTGCAAAAAGATTCGCGAACTCGCCAAGTCCTGGACTTGGCAGCAGAGAAGGCCGGTTGGAGCAAGCCCCTGGCGACGGGTCGTTCTCGGGGAGTCGCTGTTGTGGAATCGTTTGGAACATATGTGGCTGAGGTGGCGGAGATCAGCATCGATCCTAAAGCCAAGAGTTTGCAGGTGCATCGTGTGGTGGCCGCCGTCGATTGCGGCCGCTACGTAAATCCAGAAACGATTCGCGCGCAAATCGAAGGCTCGATTGTATATGGACTGACGGCGGCGCTAAAGGGCAAGATCACCGTGACCGGCGGGCGAATCGACCAATCGAATTTCAACAATTACGACGTGCTGCGCATAAATGGAACGCCACAGGTGGAAGTTCACATCGTAGAGAGTAGCGATGGTCCCGGTGGCATTGGCGAACCAGGCACGCCACCGATTACGCCTGCGGTTTGCAACGCGATTTTTGCGGCTACTGAGAAGCCGATCAGGCGTTTGCCGATACGTCCGGAGGATCTGGCCTAGCGGTGCGGGCAGGTTTCGCGGCACAATCGACTGTGTTCACTCTCTTGTTCATCCTCGCCGTAATTTCTCTGCTCATCTGGATCGTTCTCACTTTTTTTCGCGGCGGGTTCTGGCAAGTTCAACGGTACAATGCGGATTTCGAAACAATCGATCCGCCGGCGGCGTGGCCGCGCGTTCTGGCAATTGTTCCCGCCCGGAATGAAGCGGATACTATCGGCCCAGTTCTGAAATCCCTGCTTGAGCAGAGCTATGCAGGCGAATATCGGGTGATAGTTGTTGATGATCACAGCGAAGATCGCACGGTCTTGCTTGCTGACGCCACAGCGCAATCCGCTGGCCGAGCAGCGACGATCAGCATCATTTCCGCTGCAATACTTCCAGACCGCTGGACGGGTAAACTCTGGGCCATGCAACAAGGCGTAGAAGCCAGTGCAACATTTTTACCAGATTATTTCTGGTTCACAGACGCCGACATCACGCACGCGCCGGATACTCTTAGGCGATTGATCGAGCGCGCGGAGAAGCAACATCTGGATCTCACCTCGCTGATGGTTTTACTCGAAGCCAAATCCTTTGCGGAGCGGTTACTCATTCCTCCGTTTTTATACTTCTTCTTAAAATTATATCCGCCTCAGTGGATCGCTGATAGAAAAGCGAAAACGGCAGGCGCTGCAGGCGGCTGCATTCTCTTACAGCGAAAAACCCTGGCACAAATAGGTGGCTTAACGGCGATTCGGTCCGAAGTGATTGATGATTGTGCTCTAGCGCGCGCTGTAAAAGATGGCGGCGGCGCAATTTGGATGGGGCTTACGCGGAAGAGTGTAAGTCTGCGCGCATACACCTCCTTGGGTGAGATTCGCGACTTGATTGCGCGAACGGCCTTCACGCAATTGGGCTATTCCACTTTTTTGCTCTTGGGTACTCTGTTCGGAATGCTTCTCACGTATGCGGCGCCAGTCGCACTTGCATTCAGCACACAATCAACATTATGGAGGTTGGGGCTGGCGGCTTGGACCTTAATGACGATTACCTATCTGCCAACGATTCGGTTCTATGGGCTATCGCCGCTCTGGGCTCCCGCCTTGCCACTGGCTGCCGTATTTTATTCCTACGCCACCTGGATTTCCGCTATGCA
>Ga0209040_10001532_pt1 | contig 18297 bp, 16 predicted proteins | sample BogFormECP12_OM3_FD_188240 | JGI IMG/M metagenome (GOLD analysis project Ga0209040, IMG submission 188240) | Bog forest soil microbial communities from Calvert Island, British Columbia, Canada - ECP12_OM3 (SPAdes) (version 2) | ecosystem: Environmental > Aquatic > Freshwater > Wetlands > Bog ...
CGATTCGTAATCGACAGGTCATCGGTTCAAGTCCGATCGTCGGCTCCACTAAGTTTCTGCGCTTCATGCACTTGGCCGCCGCTCTGGCGGCCATCACTTTCGTGTGTGTCGTAAATTGTGTCGTAACTGTGCCGATGCGCAGTCACATCACCCTCTGATTTCGATGATCGAAGGCATCCCAGCCGGCATTGAACGCCAATTACCAGCGCGTCAAGGCCAACACCTACACTTGGCCCAGGGGCAACGACGAAGCGCAGGCACAGGTCGCTGGGGCGACCGAAGAATAACGCCAGCGCGACTCAGTCAACTTCCGTCGCCCGGTCGCTAAAGGCCTTTCGCCCCCACACCTTTCTTGCATCCCCAATTTTCCCGCGCCAACCCTGCCACCGAGGGCAGAAAGCGACCACCCGTCCTTATCACGCTGCTCCGTGACGCACGTCCTATCCAGCTTCCGCCCGCCTGCCCTAAACTCCCTCTCGAAGAATGAGGGAGAGCTGTCTCCCCACGAGGAGGCAGCCGGGAAAGTGCCCGTCCTCACTAGGAGTTTCGACCTGTGACAGGTCCTGCGCACTTCTGCTTTTCCGTTCTACTCCCCGCCAAGACGTCCTCCCATCCCCAATGTGCCCCACCTAAGTCGTTTGTTATGAGGATTTTGCCTCTAACTCCCACGCGCTCAGGAATTTGCGAGCGCAATCCCCGTAAGTCCGTTAAGAATGAGGATTTTACGAAAATGGAGGGGGGGAGGGGGCGCCCGTTGTCGGACATAGCCCAAAGCCACCGTAATCATGACCGTGAGCGGATCAACTGGCGAGGCGACAAATCCACAACCCTGCCGGCTCCGTTGCGCGTGACCCGCCAGCCAGACGACAGCGCGAGTGCGAGCACGAGTTCGGCGGACGAGGGGCGGACTGACTGCGGGCTCGTGTTCACGCTTACCCATTCCCGGACTCCATCTCGATTTCACTGCATGACAGCTGACCCTTGCTGAACGGGTGTCAGGCCATTCTGGCCCAGGGGTTTGGGTGGTATGCCTACCGTTTGCTTGCCTATTTGCTGCCCATTGTTGCTCGGGGGTACTGCTAACTAATCCTATTCTCAATAGGATACGGCTTGACTACTCCTCTTTTTTGCAGGTTTTCCCGATAAAACGACGGAGCATTTGTGACGCCCGCGCGCTATTGCGCTGCGTAGTGTGCAGCCATGGTGACGCGGTTCCTGTTCCTGTTGAGCGCTCGTTCCGGTTCGGTGTTGCGGATGTGAAGTTGGTTGCAAGGGAATTTCATGGCATCGTGGCGAGGAACGGATGCACGGATGGACGGATGCGGGTGATGGACGTCTCCGAAGCGGCCCAAGTACCGCTGGCGATGCGGCGGAATGACTTCCGGATTGTCGTTTGCCCGCCGACAGGAATCGACTCCCTGGCGCAGCCCAAGATCTTCTCCGCCTGGCTCCGCCAACTGTTCCGGCATGACTGGGTGGTCTACTGCAAACCGCCCTTCGGTGGTCCAGAGCATGCTCTACGCTATCTCGGCGCTTACACCCACCGCGTCGCCATCTCCAATCACCGGCCCATTTCTTTGGCCGATGGCCAAGTCACGTTTCGCTGGAGGGATTCGGCTCACAAAAACCAAAAGCGCCTGGTGACGCTTTCCCTCGATGAGTTCCTACGGCGCTTCCTGCTCCACCTTTTCGCCCGCGGCTTCGTTCGCATTCGCAACTTCGGCTTTCTGGCCAACCGCCGGCGCGCTCTATCACTACCACTCTGTACTCACTTACTGGGTTCGGCGCACCAACCAACTCCTGTCCCTTCGCTTGCACCGCGTCCTGTCCGCGCTCTTACTTCCTGGACCTGCCCCATGTGCGGTGGACCGATGCACGTGATCGAGAGACTTACTGCAGCCCAGATCCAACTTCGCGATTCTCCGTTTCCACGCGAGTATGCTGCATGAAGCCACCGCCCCAACCTCGATCCATACGCGTGCTTCGGCACGCACACGACTTCTGCGCCTCGCTGGCATCTTCGCAAGTCTTTTCGCCCGCCGCGAGAGCCGTTCCCAGCGCGCCCCTCACACAAGCACCGGTGCCATCTCTAATCCAACCAGTCCTTCACGCTTCGCCACGGACTCGCAATCCTCCTCATCTCAACCCAGCAACATTCAAATCCCATAGACAAGCGCTTCCTTCAAGTCGCTGCATCGAAAACGCGTCCGCACACCCCAATGTGATCCATGATTCCTCGCAAGGGCGTTTCCGATACAGCCCTAAGACTAATGAGATGGTCCGCCGCCGAGTAGGATAACGGATCGGCAATTCACAACAGGAGGATCATCGCATGCACATCACATCCATCGGTATCGATCTGGGGAAGACCACCTTTCATCTGGTCGCACTGGGAGAGCGGAACAAGGTTCTGTTTCGTAAGAAGTTCTCCCGTGCAGCGCTGTTATTTTATACGGCGAATCTGCCCGCACCGCTCATCGGCCTTGAGGCCTGTGCCGGAGCGCACTTCCTGGGTGCCGCATTGAGGGAGCAGGGACACCGGGTGCGGCTCATCCCTGCCCAGTTTGTCAAACCCTACCGGAAATCGAATAAGAACGGCTTTCTCGATGCGGAAGCAATCGCCGAAGCCGTGACCCAGCAGAACATGCGCTTTGCGCAGATCAAGACCCTATACCCGGACGAAGCGAAATATTTTTGTGCTGGAATCCCTGAATGGGTATATAGTCTGCCGATGTCAGGAGCCAAGATGGAAGATCCAGGTGACAGCAACAGACAGACAAGGACTATGTAAGAGGAGGATTAAGAAAATGAAAGCACTGTATCCCAGACGTCAGCAGATCCACGCGGGCAGAGGAAAGAAGTTTGTGTCTGGAGTCGTTCGCGCGAGCGTCCAGCCTCGTGCGGCGTTACCTGCACCGCATCAACTTACGCCGCCCAACGGTGCAATCTTCAGCAATTACCCCAGAACAACTACGTTGACGTGGTCGCCGGTGGCCGGGGCCGCTTCGTATACGGTTGAGTTCGACTGTTTCCAATGTTGCGCCGCAAACAAATGGTGTACGGCCGTCGGCCACCCTTGGCAAACCGTCACAGGGATAACGGGTACCACGTACGTCTTCAACTGGGTGGGCGCGCAGGCAGGGCGCTGGAAGGTATGGGCAGTCAGTCGGAAGGGCGGGAAGGGTCGGAAAAGCCCTTGGTCGAAGTTCACATACACCGTCTAAGCTGGGGCCCGCGGCGATTTCTTTCGATGCGAGGCCAGTTTGCTGAACAGCGTCCACATTTAGGGCCGCTCACTACGAGTTGCCTTCGGCCAAGTTTTTCTGCAACTTCGCCAAGGTCAGGTCCAGCTGCGGCCCTGTGGATGCGGAATACGTTCCATCCTCCCTGTGTGTCGCCGCTGCGGACGAATCGTCGGCAGATAGTCTGGATTCATCCTAAACCGTTGCACGGACTGCAGCTGGGTTCGGCGCAATTAAGAGAGAGATCGCTCATCTCGCAGTTTATTGGTTATCGCAATGGCCCGAGTGCCCACAATTGTGGCTGCGATCTGCGCTCCCGAACGGGTAGTCACTAGTAGCTCATAACCGACCGACACAATGCTTACGTCGGAGCAATGCGTGAGCGCTTCGACCAGTTGCGCAAGATCCACGTTCAACTCCCATTCCCAGTGACCCCGACTCGAGTATCCACCGCAAGGACCTGGATTTTGACCCATTCCCAACAGACACCACGGTGCAACTCGAGCTCCTAAGTTTTGGATCGCCAGGATAGGCGATTGATATAGCTTAGGGTCGAGCGGTTAAGGGACTTGAACTATATCTATTGATGTGATTCACGCCGTGTCCCGGTGGCGCCGTTGCCGATCGAGGGTGCCACCCGGGCGGAGGCGACAAATCTTGGCATTCACCTCCACGAAATCGTGGCACAACCGCTGGAATTTGCGAAACTCGGAAATCTGGTCTCGGGCCCTTCGGACAGCCGCTTGATCGGGAAGTGATTCAGAGTAACTCTTCCCGTCCAACTTGTATGTCAATCTCAGGTTCGGCCCATGGCCTGGGTCATCGGGTTGAGCGCAACGGCATGTCGCCTTCCCGCATCGCCGAATCAAGGCGGTGATCGATCCCGCTCTGAAGTCTCGCAGCCGGAAAATCTCTTCCAGCAGTTCAGATTTCTTACGTTCCAGATCAATTAGCAGTTCCGGCATTGCTCCTCCTGATTTGCTGAACGTAGACTCTACGCTCAGTTCGATTGCCTGAACGTATATTATACGTTCAGGCAAGAAAAGTCTTGACAAACTTTCAAAGCCGAGCATAATACGGACAATATGCTCCGCATCAAAGTGAAGCAAAATTCGTTGATCAAGCTGCTTACTCTGGAGCATGCCGCAACCCCGTCAAACCAATTTAAACATTCAGAGCCTGACTTTAAGAGTTGGAAGGAGAGACACCAATGCCACCAGTAGGTCGTTTTGCCAAGAGAATCGCGTTTCACAGGCGCGCAGCACGGCGCCTTGTCCGAGTTGCTCTGCGGCGTCATTTGAGAGCTGCGCTCGTGGGCAGGCGGGCTTTAGCCGCTAAAGCGAAAGGCCACCATGTTCGCGCTCGTCGCCTGCTCAGACGGGCGCTGAGGTTGAAGGCGGCAGCAGTCAGAGCCCGGTTGCGCGCAGGAAGGCATCTCCGGCGCATTGTCTTGGTTCGTGCTGCTCGGAGAGTGCACCTCCACAGACTAGCTGCCAGACGAGCTGGACGCTAGCCAGCGGCTGTCAAGAACACTGAAGCTGAAATCGGACGGGCGCCGATTCTGATGCAGCTGACCGGCGCGCTCTTGAAGCTCGCCGGTTCCGGCGCGTGAGGAGGGCATCGTGAGACCATTCGCATTTCGAGGGGCATTAGGTTCAAGAGCGGGAGGACGCGGGCAGTATTACAAGCCCGTTAAAGGTAGCGACATCGCACCCCTCCCGGGCGCCCACATTGTAGACTCAGCCAACCCGGCTCGTCGTATTGGAGTCACCGTGCTTCTCCGGCCACGTCCTTCGGAGCAGCGGCTGACTTCACTTGACGAATTGGGAACTAAGTTGCCCCATGAGCGCCAGCACCTCACGCGTGAAGCCTTTGCATTAGCTCACGGGGCGGCTCCGGCGGACGTCCAAGCAGTTGTCCGTTTCGCACGTCAACATGGCCTGCGCGTCGTCGGTCGGCACCCTGCTGCAAGAACGGTACATCTGCGTGGTACGGTAGGGCAGTTCAGCAGAGCTTTCCACGTTGCTTTGTCGGTATATCGCCACGCTGGGGGCCTTTATAGAGGCCGTACCGGGCCGGTGCACGTGCCGTTGGCCCTCGACGGCATCGTGCAGGGAGTTTTTGGTCTCGATAATCGGCCAGCCGCAAGGCCACATTTTCGCCGTAAGAGACAGCTCGGAGGAGTTTGGGCTCATGCGCTGGGTGTGTCGTACGCCCCGCCTGAAGTGGCAAAGCTCTACGACTTTCCCCAAGGTGCAAGTGGTGCGGGACAGTGCATCGGCATCATCGAACTTGGCGGCGGTTATAAGAATCCAGATCTTAAGGTGTACTTTAACGGATTGGGAATTCCGATGCCCCAAGTGACCGCCGTGCCCGTTGCTGGGGGACGGAATCGTCCGACCGGAAACCCAAACGGACCTGATGGTGAAGTGATGCTGGACATCGAGGTTGCGGGGGCCGTCGCATCAGGCGCCAAGATTGTCGTTTATTTCGCTCCTAATACCAACCAGGGTTTCTTGCGAGCGATTAATCGGGCAGTGCACGACAAAGTCCACCGGCCTTCAGTCATTTCGATTAGCTGGGGCGGGCCCGAGGCTTCGTGGACACAACAATCACTCAACGCCTTCAATCAGGCGTTTGAGGCCGCCAGTGCAATGGGCGTCTCGGTTTGCGTAGCCGCAGGCGACGGGGGTTCGAGCGACGGAGTCTCGGGGACATTGGCGCACGTCGATTTTCCCGCCTCTAGTCCCTTCGCGTTGGCGTGCGGAGGAACAAGCCTTCAAGCCTCTGGAGGTGTAATCACTTCGGAATCAGTCTGGAACGACGGACCTCAAGGCGGGGCCGGTGGCGGAGGGATAAGCGATTTCTTTCCCCTGCCCTCCTGGCAGACCACTGTAGGCGTACCCCCTTCGGTCAATCCCGGTGGTCGCATCGGTCGGGGCTTGCCGGATCTTGCTGGGGATGCCGACGAGAACACTGGTTACAAAGTTCGCGTAGACGGCGTGGACACGGTGATTGGCGGCACGAGCGCGGTCGCTCCTCTTACAGCCGGTCTTATTGCGCTGCTGAATGAGGCGCTGGGAACCAGCGTTGGCTACTTGAACCCACTCCTCTACAGTAAGCTCGGCAACAGCGCTGCTTTTCATGACATCACGAAGGGCAACAATGACATGACCGGGTTGGTCGGCGGCTACAAAGCAGGCCCCGGTTGGGATGCTTGTAGTGGGTTTGGGTCACCGGATGGAAACTCCTTGCTTAGCGGCCTGAAGGCGCCGAAAGAGGTACCCGTCAAATCGCAGGGCGGTCCACCACCGGTTGAATCACAGGTCCCCAAGAGCAGTGAACCAACGCCGAAAGCCAGTAGCGCCTCGGAAGGCTCACCGGCTTCAAAAAAGAAATCGTGAAGCTCACGACACACCAGAAGCGTGGGTTTGCTGCCATGTCGGAGAGCTGAGCTGGGCTGAAACTGTAATGAGCAGACGCTCGACCAGCGAACCGATCTGTCTACCATGTACTCGCGAATGGCTTCTAGTCACGTCGTTGGGGTCATGAGGTGTCGTTACGAGGAGCATCATGCCGCCGCCAATCGGGTAAGCGACCCGGAATGGCGACCTCAGGCGGAGCAGGAAGTGATGATGATGCAGAAGCTACCTCGCCAGGCCACATTCTTCTGCCACGGTCAGGAAGATCGTGCTTCGATTGGAGGAAAAATGTACAGACTAGCCAGACCCGTAAACCCTCGTGCAGCAGCCCGGCGATGTATGGCGTGTGCCAGCTCACACAGAATACTACGTCATCGACGGAGGCAACTTCAGGGGCCTGCCATAGCCCGATTCGATCCAGTTGCAACACCGGCCACGTTAGTTGGGTCAACGGAACATTTCCACGTCTTTTACGCATCGATTTTAGGCACCGCGGGTGACAAGATCGCGCAAGGCGTCTTGAACAATTGTGAACGCGACTACAAGACCATCGCAGGATATTTTGCGCAGCAGCAGTCACTCATGTTCCAGGTGCTCGTCGCTCCTCTGTCCCGCAATATGGATGGCACCGGCGGAGCTTATCACCATTCGTGCTCGGCGACCGATCTTTATTGCGACGTACAGGTCACGCCAGCGATTAATCCGGATGTGACGAGCGCATTGGTCGTAGCGGAGGAAGTCGAAGTTTTCCAAGCACTGCAAAATCGCGGTTGGAACTGCGGAGCCTCCAATGGCGAAGGTCTTTCCCGTGTCATAGCTGAGGAGCTCTATCCGGGTTTATTAGAGGGGTTGGGATACGAATCCGCCAGAGATTGGTTGAACAGTCATCGCCCAAACTGGGTAGGCCGGACATTACAAACAGATCAGAACCCGGTGGCTAATGGGTGTTCGGTGCTCTTCCTGAACTATCTTCACACCCAGTTGGGCTTCGGTTGGGACAAAATCTGCCAGGCTGCAGCGCCGACTCTGGCTGGAACGTACCGCCAACTCACGGGTAAGATGGCTCCATTTCTCGGCTTTGCTGCTGTGTTAGGGAAGGCATTTCCGCGAGGCACCCCGACGGACCTTGCCAAAGACAATCCTTTCCCAATCCACTAGTACGATCGTGGCCCGCCGCTCCCGCAAAAGACCGGGAATAGCTTGTCCGATTCGCGGATCCATTGCTCAGGCCGAGTCACGCCAATGGGTCCGCGGACGTTGGTCAAATTGACGCCAGCAAACTAGATGCTCTCCCTCGAAAAGGGGCGGCAAGTTATTGAGGCGACTGGATCAGCCTAACGCCTTTGATGCTTCATGGTGAGGGGCACCATCATGCTGAGCCGGTTTTGTCTTCTGGCGTTGACCTGCACCCCCAGAAATAGTCCTTTGGAAATATGACTCCTCCGCTTATTCAGCGGGCAGCCAAGGGTTTTGTGGACCTGTCCGCGTTCGCCGAACATATCGAGCGCTTGGTCGGCTGTTGCACGCCATGAACTGTAGCCCCGCAGAAACCGCCACGCAAAACCGTCGAGCGCGACGAAGACGGAATTCGGCAGCGGATCAAACAGGGTTGGCCTGCGTTTAAAAGAAAGCTCGTCTGCTGAGGGATTGGCTACAGCAACTCCAAGGTTGGTGTGTCCCGGAGAAGACCCGAGGTGCCGCCGGGTTAGAACCCGGATGTCGCCAAAGGCCGTGCTGGACGCGGCGCTAAAGAGCCTGTTACGAAACTCGGTAACCGGGGAAAGATAGAGATGAGAAGGTGTGGGGCGGGTGGAGTAAGTTGGCGGGCATGGCTTACATCACAGGAGAGGCGCGGGAACAGGTGACGATGTTCCCGGTGACGCTGGACGTGTTGGTCCCGGCGGACCATCTCTGCCGTGTTATCGAAGCGTTCGTGAAGCGGCTGTTTTGCAAGGCGCTCGGCGATCGATCCCATCCCCAACCTCGAGTGATCAACACTGACCTGGCGCCGATTCACAGCTCCGCGATCCCCGACAGTAAGAAGGAAGGAACGCTGCGCAACCGCTGTCGACACCGACCGGTGCAATAACTGAACAACCCTCTCGGACAGGATCATCGAGCCATCAAACGTCGAGTGAATGCCAAGCAGGGCTTCCGAGAATTCCAGGCGGCTCGGCGAACGATTCAAGGCTACGAAGCAATCCACATGATCCGGAAGGGGCAAGCTCGATGGGTGGCAGGAGATGATGTTCTTCGACAGATTCAGTTCATCGACAGCCTTTTCGAGTTGGCAGCCTAGGAACCACGAGAGACGCTCGGCGACAAACGTGTTTGCATTTGAAACTTGCAACACTACCGTTTCGCATCGGACCGAAAAAGACGCCGTGCTCCGCAAACACCTGTGAGTCGGGCGCCGGCCGATCCGGTTGACTGACGGGGAATTCCGTAGCAGATGCAAGCTTCACTGATATCCAAACTGCGTAGCAAGCTGTTTCACCTCCGAAGAAAACCCTTGGCCATCCTCGCGCCAACTAAGTGGGCCTTCCAGGCTTGGACACCCTACCCAGTCCGGCCGCAGGATCGGACCTGGGAAGAGGAACAAGTCGCTGCCGAACTGCGCGCTGGCCGGACCCTGGCAGGAATATGGGGATCGCTCAGGATGTTTCATCTCATCCACGGCTTCGGGGTCTGTTCGCAAACCTAACCAGGCAAGAGTTTCGACGATACGTCCATTCAAATCAGCCAGTAAGTCTTCCCCTCTCACAGTTCTCTGTTGGTTCTGCGGTACGGACCTGAGGAATTCCAGAATCCTCATGTTGAGGGAGTACCAGCCCCACTGTGGGTCCAAACCAACGTCGTCTGAGGCTTCAATTGCGATCGACTGCGGATAAGCCGCGAGATGCCGTAACCAGTGTGACTGTGGGAGAGGTTGGGCGCGGTCAAGGTCGTGCAGAGCTTGCATTACGGATTCACCGTACGTCCTTGGATGCCTCAGTAGATGAATGAAACGAGCGTCCGGGAACATTGCGAAGGCACGTTTTAAGGACTCTAAGCGATAGACTATACTAGGGCTCTTTTCTACCACAACCAAGGGGCATACTCTCTCAGCCAGCATTTCGAGGACAAGGCTCGTGTTGAAATGTCCTCTACGCCTCAGCCAACCGCGGGCACGAGTGACCGTGTACTCCGATTGTGTGCCGAAATAGAGTTCGGCCACCGTCCGGACCAAACCGTGATCCATTTGATAGCTTTCACGTGAGCAGAGATGCGACCATTCCGCTAAGGTTTCCGCAGAAAATAAATGCAGCTCGGGAAGGGCATACATCTGTGGGTGCTGCCCAAGCATAGCGCATATGGCCCACGAAAACGTACATGGCGGTGCAAGAATAAGTACGGGATCAGCTGAGCGTGAAAAGCTTCTCTTCATCTGTGTTCTGCCTAGGAGGGGCTAATTGCGCGATCAGAGACCCCATTATCAGCAACCACGGCCTACTCACACTCGCCCGAATTGCGATCAGAAGTGTCGAGTTGCCGCAAAAAAAGAAGAGCATTGATACTCGAGCAAGTCTACCAACGAGGAGAGTCTCGCCGGTCAATCCGACCCCTTTGTTGCGCACACCAACAAATAATATCCCCTATCCTTTGCCTGGATCTGGGCCCTTCTCTTTTGGAACAATGACGAATCAATCTTTCCTTGCTGCAGCCAGCGGCGCAGTCCCTGCAAAGTGTGCATGTAGAAGCCTGTGCTACATTCGAGAGTAGAATCTACGATTTCCACTCGTTCAAAACCCGCGCTGAAGTAGAGATCGCGATATTCTCTCGGATCGATCACGCGGGACTTGGGAGCTACTAATCTAGGCACCTTCCGCACCCTCGAAGGAAGCATATCCGAGAGCACGAGCCTACCTCCCGGCTTTAGGACGCGATAGATGCCATCGGCAAATTCTTGTCTTGTCACAAAATGGAACGCCGCTTCCACACAGATCACATTGTCGAACGTGCCAGCCCCAAAGCCCAAATGGGTTGCGCTCATGACGTAGAAATTACATCCCGGAGCGTTAATCATACAGTCCCGTATCTGCTTTTCGGAAATGTTGATTCCGGTTATTGCCTTAGCCGGATAGTAGTACAGAAGGTGTCGCGTCGTAGCCCCTTTTCCACAAGCGACATCGAGAATAGTACCTGCCTTCTGCGGGATAAAGTTCAATAGCATCTCCATCAGGTTTTCGCAGGCTTCCTTCTGAGTTCGTGTCGTGGGTGTCCAGTAGCCAAAGTTGTGAAAGCCACTTCCATCGTAGCGCTCTCTGGCCGCAGATGAATACACGCGCTTATCATACCAACGGTTCACAACAGCCAGGGTTCTTTCCCGCAACCGCTGAACGCCCGGCTCAGAGTTTGGCCGTTGGTCCCTAGGAGTCGCGACCGGGATGGTGATCTGTAGCTCTTTCGCTGTCAGCTCTTGGGCCGGTCGGACCCACACGCCTGTGTATTCGAACCTTTGGGGCTGGCTGGACATCAACCCAAGAGCCCCGGACACGCCGACACGGGTCTTTTTCGCGGCTGTGCGATAAATGTTTTGTTCGACCCCATTTTCCGAGACGGCGCCGAGCCGCTGCAATGCTTTTACTCTGATGGCAATAGCGACGCGATTTTGCGGGCGCGCGCCAAGAACGATATCGGTCAACTCCAACACCAGTTGATGCCGGCCTTCGCGCAAGGCCCTCCGAGCGCGTCGGACAAGCGGCTCTGGACCCCCGCTAGCATCAAGTATCGCTTGACAGAGAGCCGACCGGGGGCCCGGGTTCAGATCTGTCGGGTTGAAACTGTACCACCCAGTGTGCTGCCGGAAAATGCCATTGATTGACCACCTCACTGTCCCATACCGCTCCTGTAGGTATGGCAGACGACACAAATCACCCGGCAGTTTGATTTGACGGCGGATCTCTTCCAGCCCTAACCCCTGATTGATTCGCTTGACGGTTTCGTCATGAACGTATCGAATCGCGCACGCGTAATTTGCCAAAACCGAATCAATCTCTTCAACTCCCGACACTGGCCGGCTGTGGGAGGGTACCAGATATAGAGGATGGAAAGCGCGCATACTCTCCAGCGATTCAGCCCACGCCAAGACCGGCCTGTCCGGTCTCATGGGATTGCTCAGCATAGGAAAACTGGAGTAATACAGGTCGCCCGGAAACAGGGCCCGTTCCTCCGGAATCCAAACCATTAAATGATCGACAGTTTCACCCTGCGTGTGGTAGAGCTCGAAGCTCAGGTCGCCCTCCTCGAATTCATACTTTTCATCAAAGAGAATGTCCGGGGGCACATAGCCGCTCTCGGACTCATTCAAAAGCGTGACTCCCCGCTCCGCCTCTTTAAGGTGAAATCCGAATTGCAGAGCGGTTACGCGCTTTCTGTAAGGGAGCATACGGTTGACGTACGCAAGCTCCTCGGGCATCTTTTTCTGGGCGATCACTTGAGTCGACGGCGTGTGAAATACCTTAGCCCCACGGATATGATCGCCATGAAAATGGGTGTAGATGACGTGGCTCACCGGCAAGGAGCATATCGTTCGGAACTTATCGAAAGAGGCACGAGCCGCGGCCATGCTCTCGGTCGTGTCAATCACCACTACACTCGTACCGGTTATGACGTACAGAATGTTGCTGATCGCATACTCGGTCGCGCAGTAGACCCGATCGCTCACTCGTATGAGTTCCGGTGGTTGTGAGCTCTCAGTGGCATCGGCCCGGAGCGAACTCATTGAATGAAATCTTGACACGACAACCTCGCGTTGCGACTACCGAAAGCAGTTTCGGAGTCACCATCTTGAACCAGACTGCTACTGGTAGCCAAACTCTTGCGCAAGCAACTTCACTTCAGAACAGAATCCTACGCCATCGTTTCGCCAGCCAAGTGGCCCTTCAAGGGCTTGAGGCGCGGCACGGCCCGGACGCAGAGCAGGGTCCGCCAGAAAAAAAGCGTCATTGCCGTAGCGCGCTCCCGCTGGACCGAGGAATGCGTAGGGCGACCGTTCGGGGTGTGTCATCTCCGCGATCGCCTCGGCATCGGTTTGCATTCCCATCCAGGCGGCAATTCCATGAAGATTCTTCTCGGGGTCGGCTAGCAAATCTTCGCCTCGGACCCGCATTTGTTGATCAACGGGAACCGAAGCCAAGAACCCGCAGATGTTCTTGTTAAGCGCATACCAGCCGTTCTGCGGATCCAGTAGCGATCCATCCTGCCGATTCTCGGCGGCCGCGTGCGGAGACGGATAGGATGCGATCCGGAGTAACCAATGTGAAGATGGAATCGGGCCGTGCTTCGCCCTCTCGGTAATGTACTTCATCACGGACTCGCCGTGAGCTCTCGGGTGTCGCAATAGGTGGATAAACCGCGCTTGGGGAAACTTGCGGCGTACTCGTTCGAGGCCTTCGAAGTCGTAGACAATACTCGGACTTTTGTCAACCAAAGCCCGGGGAAAGACCCTGTCCGCGAGCACCTTAAAGATAACGTCCGTGGTCAGATCAGATCGAAGACTTAGCCAATGCCTGGCCTTTTGGATTGTTGTTTCAGTCTGATTGCCAAAGAAGAGCTGAGCCACTGCTCGCAAAAGACCATGTGCCATCGGGTACGTTGCTTGTGCGGCGCGTTCGGCTCTTGCCTTTAAGGTCTCGTCGCAAAAAAGATGTGTCTCAGGCAATCCGTAGAGTTGTGGGTGCTGGCCCAACATGGCACATGCTAACGACGTAAACGAACGGGGAGCGCCGAGGATGAACAGCGGTGGAGGCAGTTCGTCCCAGTGCTTTAAGATAATAACTCGCTGTCTCCCTCTGAGCGACAAAATGGTCCACCTTTAGCCTTTCGTGCTCCCCTTTTGCAGAACGGCAGTCCGCGGTATCTTCGACCATCCGACTCAGGGCCTTGCACTGTCACTCATGCCGCATCATTCTCTTCGTTTTGCCCCCCAGGAGCAAGAATGACGGTTTGTGAAAGTTAACCCGCCTCGTCAGGCAAATTAAATCATTGATCTTGCGAATCTGTCGATTAACAGACGATATCTGGGTTGATGGCAAAAGCCCCCTCTTGTTTAGCAGATGATAGTGCAACACACGAGGCTGAATCTCAGTCTTCCGCGTCACGCGATATAACCCTTGAGGACGGGACACACCATCAAAATTCATCTCCAGTGGAAGGTGATCGACACTCAGCCCTAGCTCCTCACAGCTCAATGCAAAAGAGATCTGATCGGCAAATGCCAAAAACGGTCGGATTAACTCATCATGATCCAACAACCAGCGATCCCAGCGTGGCCATGCTTCGCGCAATTTCTGCAACAGGAACTGTGGAATGATATAGATCCCTCCGTTGCAATAAGTGGGAAGGGTATCTTGGCAATTCAGCACCGATTTCACCCTCAACGCAGGCAGTGAGAGACCAGCTGACTGGAAAACATTCTCCCACTGTCGGGGTGATAGGCCGGCAAAGGACGCTATTCGCGCCTGGATGGAATCACCTTTCATCCACGTTGAAATAGCTTCGCAAAAGGCGGTGTCGCAGTCACAGAGCACAACATAGTCGGCAGAGTGCAGAGCTTCGCTTTCGAGCTGGGCCAATTTATTTGAATTTGGGTGTCTGGGATCGAAGGGCTCGACAATCCGAATCTTGATTCCCCAATCCTCGAATATTCTCTTGTATTCTAAATCACAGTCACCAACGGCGTGAATGACAAGCGAATCAGCCTCTTGTCCGCCATAAGTGAGCAAGCTTGCGGCCCAGACCTGCGCTTGCTGCGCAAACCGCGGATGTTGATCCATGACACATGAAAACGTTACGGTCATCAGAGTCTCGTATATTGTATTTACGATCCCAAGACACGGAAATCGAGAATTCTGGCTACGCCGTACACTCCCTAACTGTAACCAAAATCCCGTGCAAGTCGCTTCACTTCCGGCAAAAACCCTTGGTTGTCCTCGCGCCAGGACAACGGCCCCTCTAGACTCTGTGGCTTGACTCGATCTGATCGAAGCACAGGGCTTTCGATAAAATAGGTGCTGTTACCGTACTCTGCGCCAGGTGGACCCAGGAGCGCATAGGGTGACCGCTCGGGGTGCTTCATCTGCTCGATGGCTTGGGGATCGGCGCGAATCCCCATCCAGTCCGCGATCCGACGCAGACCCTGGTCCGGATCTCCTAGTAGCTCTTCGCCTCGGATCCATATCTTCTGCTCTTTCGGGACAGATTCCAAAAATCTAACGATCTTCGTATTGTGAAGATACCAACCTCGCTGAGGGTCTAAGATCCTGTTGCCCGCCGGTTTTCTGGCCCTCGCCACACCCCCGGCGATGTGCGGGGCTGGAAAGAGAGCCCAATGCGGTGGTTGTTGACCCTGTTCCGTCAATCGTTTGAAGACTCGGACATTCGACTCACCATGTCCGCGCGGATGTCGCAAGAGATGAATGAACCTGGCCTGCGGGAAAAACCTGTACATTCGCTCCAAAGACTTGGTGTCACAGACAACATCCGGACTTTTTTCCACCGAGATTAAGGGATAGATTTTCTCGGCCAATAACTCGAAGATGAAGCCAGTGTTGAAATGAGCCCTGCGTCGAAGCCATCCGCGCGCCAGTTTGACGCTGGTCTCCGTCTGCTCACCAAAATATAACTGTGCCACAACTCGCCGCAGTCCATGCTTCGGATAGTCTACGTGGGGATGCGAGGCCCACGTCCCGGCGAGCGTCTCTGCAGTAAACAATTGCGTCTCAGGAAACCCGTACATTTGGGGGTGCTGCCCGAGCATGGCGCAAACCACCGAAGTGAATGAACGTGGTGGGGCAAGAAGAAACAGCGGAGCAAGCATCGGTATCGGGCTAGGAACCCGCATGCTCGGATCCTCCTGAAGAGGGTCCATTTCGCCATCAAACGAAGCAGGCGCGATCACCATCAAAGTTCACCTGACCTCTATCTTACTTAACGTCAAGCTACACTAACGAAATGAACCTCACTGTCACCATGATCCGTCCGATTACAACACCTAAGCCTTGTCGGTATCAAAGAACTACTCGTAGCCCAGATGCAATGCAAGCTCTTTCACCTTCGGCAAAAACTCTTGGCCATCAGATCGCCAACTAATCGGATCCTCTAGATTATACGCGTCCACCCTCTCCGAGCCAGACTCGGGACTTGGTGGCGGGTAGTTCTCGTTCCCGTAGCGCGCACTCGACGGACCGACTGAGGCATACGGCGAGCGCTCGGGATGTCTCATCCCTTCAACAAGCTCGTCATCCGTGCCGAGACCCATCCAACCTGCAATTCGTCGAAGCGCCGGACCGGGAGCTGCAAGCAGCTCTTCGCCGCGCACGACGACCTTCTGGTCTTCCGGAACCCTCCTAAAGAATTCACAGACATTAGAGTTCAGAGCATACCAGGCCCCCTGAGGGTCTAAACCCTTATAAGGCGTTCCATCACCGATGGCCGATGGAGTCGAAAACGATGCAAGATGAAGCATCCAGTAGGGCACGGCACCGTAGTTTGCCGCCTCCTGAATATCTCTCATGAGCGACTCGCCGTATGCCCTGGGATGCTGTACGACATGAATGAACTTAGCGTTAGGGAACATGCCTAATACACGATGCAGAGACTTACGGTCTGAGACGAGCGTCGGGCTTTTCTCTACCAATCGTAAAGGCCGAACCCTATCTGCAAATGCCTCAAAAATGAGACCGGTCGTGAATTGCGACCGACGCCTCAGCCATCCTGTAGCTGCTTCGATCGCGGAATCAGTCTGCTCACCGAAATATAATTCAGCCACAGCGCGCAGAAGACCATCCGCCATCTTGAATCTCGCATGCGAGCACATGACCCACCAATCTGCCATGGTCTCGGCGCTGAATAAGTGAGTTGCAGGAAGTGCATAAGTCTGAGGGTGACTGCCTAGCATAGCCGAAACTAGACCTGAAAAAGAGCGTGGAGCAGCCAAAACAAAGACAGGAGTACTGATCGTCGTCGGTGTGATGCCTCTATCGAGCGGGCTATCTTTACAAGGCTTGCGCTGATTGGGATCTTCGAGCGCAGCGAAACCATCGGTGGCGTTATCTCGCATACTAAATGCTGGCCCAGAGAGTGTTGTATCACACAATCGCGCATCCGTATGACATGGCGTGCTGTCGCGATCAGCGTGAAGGGGCAGCTTTGTCAATAGGAACTGGTTGCTTTCTATCAGCACAACATCGCAGGGATGGTTCGATCTAAACTCATCGACGGCTTTGCGTACGCCATCATTCCACCATCCTGGTCGATGATAATCATCTCCCGCAATAAAACCTCCGGTCTTGACTTTAGGAAAGAACGATTCGAAGTCCTGTTTGACGAATTCGTATCGATGATCTCCGTCTATATAAACCCAATCGAAATACTCATCATCAAACTGCAAACACGCCTCCCCCGAAGGCACTCGATGGATTCGGACAAGACCAGATCTGATTTCTCCCGCGAATCGGCTGTTTACGAACCGATAGATAGAGTCAAGGTGGTTCTGGTCTCTTCCTTTCTGTCCGCCATACCATGCGTTCTTGTACGCCTCGGCCGGTTGAAACGTCCACGGGTCTATGAGGTGCAGGATAGACGGGCTGACAACCTTGATGATCTGGGCAGAGAAATCCCCTCTAAAAACACCGATCTCAGCGCAAACGGAATTCTTAGGCATACGGTCAAGTAGAAATGCTCGAGAGTTCCCTTTGGAACGTTGAACGACCGCTTCGGTCTTCATTTTGCAAGATCCTCTGGCATACCGGCGTTGCTGATTCGGAAATTACACAAATCGTTTTTACTGATAACCAAACTGCTGTGCCAATTCCTTGACCTCGGGCAAGAAACCATTGCCATTTGGCTGCCACTGGAGTGGCCCTTCCAAACTATGTGGCGCCGCTCGCGCCGGGCGCAGAGCGGGGTCCTGAAGGAAAAGAACGTCATTACCGCACCGGGCTCCTGGCGGACCAAAGCACGCAAAGGGCGAGCGTTCGGGATGCTTCATTTCTTCGATAGCCTCAGCATCGTCCTGCAATCCCATCCAACCGACAACTTCCCGAAGAACGCGATCTGGGTCTCTTAACAAATCTTCGCCGCGAATTGTAATCGATTGTTCGCACGGGACTGACTTCAAAAAAGTCACTATATTCATGTTGAGGACGTACCAGCCTCGCTGCGGATCTGTCGTGGATGCGCTCTGCGAGTCGGCCGCTCGACCTGGAAATGAATACGGAAAAGAGGCCAGATTGCTGACCCATTGTGGCACCGGGCCAAGCTGCGCCGCCCGGCGCTCCCTCGACTGGTACTCGCGCTTTGCGAGTTTGCGAAGATACTTCAGAACCGACTCGCCGTGGCCTCTTGGGTGACGCACCAGGTGAATGAATCTGGCTTGAGGGAAGTACTGGTATGCTCGACGCATAGATTCTACGCTGTACACGATGCTCGGGCTCTTTTCTACCAAAATCGAGGGATACACCTCGCGCGCCAAATCCTCGAAGATCATGCCCGAAGTGAAACTCGATCTGCGCTTTAGCCATCCACCCGCCGACCTCACGGCGCTCTCGGTCTGCTCCCCGAAACATATCTCGGCTACAGCTCGGAGTAAC
>Ga0209040_10001535_pt1 | contig 18274 bp, 16 predicted proteins | sample BogFormECP12_OM3_FD_188240 | JGI IMG/M metagenome (GOLD analysis project Ga0209040, IMG submission 188240) | Bog forest soil microbial communities from Calvert Island, British Columbia, Canada - ECP12_OM3 (SPAdes) (version 2) | ecosystem: Environmental > Aquatic > Freshwater > Wetlands > Bog ...
GCCTCGCGCCCTCCGCAGCGGCGGGTCATCCGGCTTGATGGCCAGTCCGGCGTCGGCGGCGCTGAGCCCCTCATTCGCGCGTCGTGAACTGCTCAAGTATAGGCTTTTCGTATTATGCGCCCACATATTATCGGGGGCGAGCGCGATGGCCCGGTCGGCCTGACCGAGTATTTTTGCCTCGTAATCGGTCCCAGCGGTTGCCCATCCCCGCGTGTATTCCAACATATAGGCGTAAGCATCGCCCGCCAGCGCATCGGTTTCGTTCGGGTCGATCTTCAGCGCCTGTTCGAATAACGCTTTCGCCGCATTGTTGTTCTCCCTCGTCCGCTGCTGCTGTTGTTCCTGCCACACCAAGGCCCAACCGCGCATGGCGAGATCGACAGCGTCGGGGCTTTTGGAACGGGCGTCCTTTTCCGCCTCAGTCCTGACGAGCTCATAACCCAGACTATTGGCCAATCGCGCCACCACTTCATCTTGCAGCTTGAACAGGTCGGCGACGTCTTCCTCGAAGCGGTCGGCCCAGAGATGCGCGCCGGAGCCCGCGTCGATCAGTTGGGCGTTGACGCGCACGCGGGTTCCGTCGCGCTGCACCGAGCCTTCCAGCACATAGCGCACGCCGAGCTCCCTGCCGATATCCCTGGCGTCGACGTTCTTGCCCTTGAAGCTGAAGGCGGTATTGCGGGCGATGACGAAGCTGTTGCGGATGCGCGACAGTTCGGTCGTCAGATTCTCCGTGACGCCGTCGGCGAAATATTCCTGGCTCGGGTCGTTCGAGAGATTGGTGAAGGGGAGGACAACGATAGAAAGACGCGCGGCCTCGGCGGGAGTGGCGGCTGTCGGCGCGACGGTCGCTGTACGGTTGGCGCTAAGAAAATACCCTATGCCTGACGCGATCGCGATGAACGCCACGATGCCGCCGGCCATCAGCGCCGAAGGCCGCTTTGGTCCGCCGGGCCTGGTCATCTTCGCCTGGGCGGGCTGGCCGACGTCAAGCGAATAGACTCGGATTGGTTCGGCGATATTCTTGAGCTCTTTCGGGCCAAGATCGGTGACTGCCAGATCGAGCCGCCCCTTGACCTGGCGATAGGCGTCCTCGGAGAGACAGATCGCGCCGGGCGCGGCGATGCCTTCGAGCCGCGCGGCGATATTGACGCCGTCGCCCATCAGATCGCCGTCGCTCTCCTCGACGACGTCGCCCAGATGGATGCCGACGCGAAATTCGATGCGGCGCTCCGGCGGCACGCCGGCGTTGCGCTCGATGAGGCCGCTCTGCACTTCGATCGCGCAGCGGACGGCGTCGACCACGCTGCGGAACTCAATGATCGAGCCGTCGCCGGTGCGCTTGACGATGCGGCCGTGATGGGCGGCTATCGCCGGGTCGATGAGATCGCTGCGGAGGCCGCGCAGGCGCGCAAGCGTCCGATCCTCGTCGGCGCCGGCGAGCCGGCTGTAGCCGACGACATCGGCGACCAGGATCGCCGCGAGCTTACGAGTCTCGGTCATGCGCCCGCTCCCGGCTGCGAGACTAGCACACCGAGCGCGCTGAATCAGCGTTTGGAGTCAGGTAGGGCTCTGCGTTCCTGCCAATCGCGACGCCGGGACACGACCCGCGCGGAAAAATGCGCGTCGGCCTCTCCCGCAGCCGCGATGGCGGGACCTGCGGAGCCAAGCGGGATGCCTCAAGTGTTCTTTTTCGCCTTCGCCGGAACCATGGGTCGCTGTGCGTGAGGAACGCGACGCGAGGTGATCGTCGTTGACGCCTCGGCGCTGCATCCCCGAATATGTTCGTCTCGAAGCAAGCGGCAAGCGGAGGGATCGGCCATGGGGACCCGATACGCGAACATTGTTGAAACGGTGGGCCGGACGCCGGTCGTCCGCATCAACCGGCTCGCGCCGGAGGGCGTGGACCTGTTCGTAAAAATCGAGGCGTTCAATCCGCTGGGGTCGGTCAAGGACCGGCTGGCGCTCGGCGTCATCGAGGCGGGCGAGCGGTCGGGCGAGTTGAGACCCGGGCAAACGGTCCTTGAGGCGACGAGCGGCAACACCGGCATCGGGCTTGCGATGGTCTGCGCCGCCAAGGGCTATCCGCTCGTCCTCACCATGGCGGAGACGTTCAGCGTCGAGCGGCGCAAGCTGATGCGCTTCCTCGGCGCCAAGGTCGTGCTTACGCCCGCCGCGGAGCGCGCGGTCGGCATGATCCGGAAGACCGAGGAACTCGCTAGGGCGCACGGCTGGTTCATGACGCGGCAGTTCGAGAACGAAGCCAACCCCGACTTTCATTCGCGCACCACCGCCGTCGAGATTCTCGAGGATTTCGCCGGCGACAGGCTCGACTACTGGGTGACCGGATACGGCACGGGCGGCACGCTCAAGGGGGTGGCGCGCGTGTTGAGGCACGAGCGGCCGGAGACGAAGATCATCGTCTGCGAGCCGGCGGACGCGCCGCTCATCGGGTCAGGGGTTGAGCAGAAGCGCAACCCTGACGGCTCCCCGGCTTCGCCTCACCCCGCCTTCAAGCCGCACCCCATGCAGGGGTGGACTCCGGACTTCATCCCGAAGCTCACCGGCGACGCGGTTGCGATGGGCCTCATCGACCGCATGCTGTCGATTGGCAACGCCGAGGCGCTGAGTTGCAGCAAAGATCTTGCGGCGAAAGAAGGCGTATTCGTCGGCATCACCTCGGGCGGTACGTTCGCGGGCGCGCTCAAGATCGCGGCTGAGGCGGAAAAGGGCGCGAACATCCTCTGTATGCTGCCGGACACCGGCGAACGCTATCTGAGCACGCCCTTGTTCGCGGAAGTCGCGTCCGACATGACGGACGAGGAAATGGCGATCTCGCGGTCGACCCCGAGCTGCCAGTTCCCGCAGGCGGCCAGCTAAACGACTTCGTCCGACGCGAGCGCGCAGGCGAGGCCCGGATCGGTTTCGATCTGCACGGTCGAATGGCCGATCTGGAAGCGCGCCGCCATATCGGCGGCCAGCGCGTGCAGGAAGGCGTCCCCTGGATGGCCGGCGGGCATGACCAAGTGGCAGGTGAGCGCCGTTTCGGTCGTGCTCATCGACCAGACATGCAGGTCGTGCACCGACTCCACTCCGGCCCGCGCCGCGAGGAAGGCGCGCACTTGCCCCGCATCCACGGCCGGAGGGACGCCCGCCATCGACATGTCGAGCGACTCGCGCAAAAGGCCCCAGGTTCCCCACGCGATGATGGCGTTGATCGCAAGGCTCACAACCGGGTCGAGCCATAGCCAGCCGGTGAACAAAATGACAAGACCGGCGACGACAACGCCGGCCGAGACGAGGGCATCCGACGCCATATGAAGGAAAGCCCCGCGAATGTTGATGTCCCCTTGACGGCCGGAGGCGAAGAGCGCGGCGCTGACGCCGTTGACCGCGACGCCGATCGCCGCCACGACCGTCATGGTGAGGCCCGCGACCGGCGCCGGCGCCGCGAGGCGCTGGATCGCCTCAAGCGAGATCGCGCCGACCGTCGCCATGAGGAAGACCGCGTTGAAGAGCGCTGCGAGTATCGATGAACCGCGAAGTCCGTAGGTATAGCGCTCCGACGGCGCGCGCCTGACCAGCGCGCTCGCGAGCCAGGCGGCGCCAAGCCCGAGGACGTCGCCGAGGTTGTGCCCCGCGTCCGAGATCAGCGCGACCGAGTCGGCACGGAATCCATACGCCGCCTCGATGACCACGAATGCGAGATTGAGCGCGATGCCCAGGCGAAAGGCCACGCTGAAGTTGCCGGGCCCGCCGCCGCGGCCCAAACCATGATCGTGATTATGAATATGGTCGTGGCCGTGGCTCGGCGGCCCGGGATTCATCATGGGTTAACCCTTCAAGAGGACCGCTTCCTTCCAACCGCGTCGTCCAGCCGCTCGTCTTCGATGCCGTGCGGTTCGATATGCGCCGTGGCCTCGACCGACCCCGGAAGCAGGTTCTGAACGCGGTCTCCGTGGGGTCGCCGATCGCGTGGCCGGCGTCGACGGTGAGGCCGGGATCGACCTCGAGGTGGTATTCGACAAAGCTCCGGTCGCCGGAAAATCGCGTCCTCAAATCATGAATGTCCCGGACGCTCGCGCAGGCGCGCACTGTTTCTTTGATGCGCCTGCGGACGTTGAGCTCGCGCGCCCTCGCCGTGTCTTTCGGGCCGTCTGGAATCCGCTTCATAGAGTCCGCGCTCACGACGCCCCCGACCACGCTCCGGGACGCGGAGGAGGTCATCTCAATAAACCGGATATAGTCGCTTTCCGGCTCGCGTTAGCGTCCTCAAGCAGTCCCGTGTTGAACCTGGTCCTGGCGGCGGGCGAAACGCCGACCCAACTGAGGCCCGCGAAAACCCTACTCCGCCTGCTTGAGCACGCGTAAGCGGTCGAACAAAACGGCGGTGATGATGAAGGAGCCGATGAAGGTCCCCTGCCAGAACGGATTGATGCCAAGCAGGGTCAGGCTGTTGCGGATCATCTCGAAGAGGACCGCCCCCACCACGGCGCCGAAAGCAGTGCCGCTGCCGCCGGCGAGGTTGGCGCCGCCGACGACGACCGCGGCGATGGCGTAGAGCTCAATCCCGGCGCCCATGCCGGTGGTGATGGTGCCGAGCCAGCCGACCTGCAGGATGCCGGCCAGGCCCGCCATCAGGGCTGAGGCCATATAAACGCTGATCTTGACGCGGCTGACGGGAACGCCGGTCAGCCTCGCCGCGTGCTCGTTGCCGCCGATCGCGAAAATGTAGCGGCCCCATCGCAGCCAACGGAACGCAAAGCCGAAGACGAGGGCGAAAAAGGCGAGGAAGACCGCGGGGTTCGGGATGTTGACGTAGTCCGCGAGCGTGAAAGAGACGGCGCCAAGGCTGGTGTCGGGGCCAACGAACTCCGCAAATGCGCGAAACCATCCGCCGGTCGAGCCGCCGCCGATCGCGACCAGTTTGGAATGGTCGACGCCGAACTGATAGACCATCTGATTGCCCGACAGAACCATCGCCAGGCTGCGCGCGACTGACATCATGCCGAGCGTGACCACGAAAGGCGGCATGCGGACGAAGGCAATGAAGAAGCCGTTGGCGAGCCCGCAGGCGAGCGCGGCGACGAGCGCGCCGGGGATCGCCAGCCAGATCGGGTAATTCCACGACATCATCATGCCGCAAACCATGCCGGCCAGCGCCAGCACCGATCCGACCGAAAGATCGATGCCCCCGGTCGCAACGACCGCCGTCATGCCGAGGCCGATGACGCCGACAAAGGCGCAGTTGCGCGCGATGTTGAAGAGATTCTGTCCGGTGAAGAAGGCGCTGCTCGCATAGCTGAGGTAGAGGAAAGCCAGGACCGCGGCGCAAAAAACCCAGAAGGTCTGCCGGGAGAGCAGTTGGCCGAGCGCGCCGTATGTCTGCCGATTGATGGATTCATCGAGGGCGGTGAAGGCCATGGCGGCGTTTCCTCATCGAGGTTCAGGCGCTTTCGAGCGCTCCAGTGATCAAGCCCGTCACTTCTTGCGGCGAGCTTTCCGCGATCGGCTTGTCGGCGACTTTTTGGCCGCGCCGCAGAACAACAATACGGTCGGAGACCGCGAAAACGTCGGGCATGCGGTGGCTGATCAGGATGACGGCGATGCCTTGATCACGCAGATGGCGTATGAGGCTCAAGACCTCGGCGACCTGACGCACGGAGATGGCAGCTGTCGGCTCGTCCATAAGCACGATCTTCGGCTCGGACAATCGCGTGCGCGCAATCGCCACCGCCTGGCGTTGCCCGCCCGACATTTGCTTGACGAGGTCGCGCGGCCGCGTCTCGGACTTCAGCTCCTTGAAAATCTCGCCCGCGCGTCGATACATCGCGGTGTAGTCGATCACTCGCAGCGGGCCGACCGGCTTCAATATTTCGCGCCCGAGAAAAACGTTGGCGGCGGCCGTGAGATTGTCGCAAAGCGCGAGATCCTGATGGACGATCTCTATTCCGTGTTGGCGGGCCTCGATCGGCTTGTGCAGCACGATCTCCTTGCCGTTCATGCGGATTGAGCCGGAGGTCGGCCGATAATTGCCGGCAATGATTTTGACGAGGGTAGATTTGCCAGCGCCGTTGTCGCCCATGAGGCCGACGACTTGGCCCGCCTCAAGCGTCATCGAGACATCGTCGAGTGCGTGAATGGCGCCGAAATGCTTCGAGATGTTCGCCAGTTCAAGTATCGGCATTGCGCCTGCTCGTCCCCCCCGCGGGCGCCGGTTTGACGTTCTGGTCGGTCCCCGGGGAGGGCGCGAACGGCTCTGCCGACCCGTTGCTAAAAACGGACAACGAATATCGTGACAACTTGAAGGGCGTCAATTGAAGGCCGATCCTGTTTCGGAGCCGGGACCCGCTTCCAAAAAGCGCGCGAGCCCCAGTAGGATTGTCGCCCAGTTTGGCCTCACAGTTGCGTTCGCGCCTCCGGCCCACAATGCTGGATTGAACGTGTTTGTATTTTTATATGAAAAATACCATTGACTGCAATTCTGTCATCGATATCAGTTATCGTCCGGGAGGAAGCGATGCTGGTGCTGGTCACAGGCGCCACGGGCAAGGTCGGCCGGCGTTTCATCGATCGGCTGCTCGCGGACCGTAAATGGGTCGGCGTGCGCGTGCGCGCCCTTTGCCACAATCGCGGCTTTCCCGATCGCGACCGGGTCGAGACTCTCTTCGGGTCAATCGCCGATCGCAAGACGTGTGCGCGGGCCATGTCTGGGGTCAGCCACGTCGTCCATCTCGCCACATGCAAGGAGACGCCGGACGACGTCATAGACGTGACCGTCAAGGGCCTCTTTTGGATCCTGGAAGAATTCCGGAAGAGTTCAGCCGCGCGCCAGTTCATCCTCATTGGCGGCGACGCCGGGGTCGGCCACTTCTTCCACCGACATGACGGGCCCATCACCGAGGCGACGCCGCACATGGCCTACCCCGGCTGCTACGCGCTCTCGAAGGTGCTCGAGGAGGTCGTGCTCGAGCAGTTCGGCATTCAGTACGATGTCAACGGCTGCTGCCTGCGCACCCCCTGGATCATGGAGAAGGACGACTTTAGATACACGCTGTCCTTCGGCGACGAGGTCTTCGGCGGTCCGGATTGGAAGACGATGGTTTCGGAAGAAGACGCCGAGCGCTGCCGTCGGGAAGGAATGATCCCGCTTCTTCGCGACGCCGATGGGGCTCCATTGAAGCGCAATTTCGTGCATGTTGACGATCTCGCGAGCGCCATGCTCGCCGCTCTCGACAATCCGCGCGCCAAGCGTCAGCTTTACAATGTCTCAATGGACCGGCCGGTCGACTATGGCGAGGTGGCGACCTACCTCAAGCGCACGCGAGGATTGGGTTCGATCAGCGTCCCCAGCACGTATCACTCGAACTGGATGGACAACAGCAAGGCCAAGTATCACTTGGACTGGGCGCCGGCTTACGACCTAAAAAAGCTCATCGATTCGGCCTGGGAGTACCAACGCTCAGCGGACGATCCGCGCAAGGTCTGGTATCCCGGCTGAAACGGGAGGCAAGCCGCCAAATGGGCGGCTGCCAACAGGGAGGAGTGGGAAATGAAAAGACTGCTTTTATCCATCGCGTCGGCGGGTCTTGCGCTGGCCGTCGCTTCGGCGAACGCCGCCGACAAGAAGACGCTGGCCGTCGTGGTTAAGGGCCTCGACAATCCGTTCTTCACGGTGCTCGGCAACGGCTGCAAGAAGTGGAACGCCGACCATAAGGACTCGCCCTATGAGTGCCTGTACACGGGACCGGCGCTGTCGTCCGACGAAGCCGGCGAGGTCCAGTTGGTCGCCGACCTAATCGCCAAAGGCGTTTCAGGAATCGCAATCTCGCCGTCGAACGCGCCCGCGATGGCGTCGATGCTCAAGGAGAAGAAGCCGGCCATGCCGGTCATGACGATCGACGCGGACCTGCAGCCGGCTGACCGCGCGCTGCGCAAGACCTACCTCGGCACCAAGAATTACGACATGGGCGTCAAGATGGCGCAACATCTGACGAAACTGAACTCGAAGGGCGGCACCGTCTGCCTGCAGCTCGGCAATGTCGCGGCCAACAACATCAATGAGCGGGCCGCGGGCTTCCGTGACACGATCTCCGGCAAGCAGGGCGCCGAGCGCCTGAAGGGTCAGAACGGCTGGACCGAAATCGACGGGTGCCCACTCTACACCAACGACGACATCGCCACCGCCAACCAACAGATGGCGGACGTGACCGGGGCCCATCAGGACCTCGCGGCCTTCATTCTGGTGGGCGGCTGGGCTCAGTTCGGGCCGGAGGCCTACGCGGCCAACTGCAAGCAGATCAAGTCTCGCCTCGACAGCAAGCAACTGATCGTCATCGCGGGCGACACGCTGCCCCCGCAAATGGCGGCGCTCAAGGCTGGGTGCAGCCACGCCCAGATCGGCCAACGTCCGTTCGAGATGGGCAACCGCGCTCCCGACGTCCTCATCGATCTCATCGCCGGCAAGAAGGTCGAGGATCCCCTTTACACCGGCCTCGATGAATGCACCCCGGCGAACGTCGACTCCTGCCTGGCGAAATAGTCTTTACTTCAATTTCGGGGGTCACTCCGACCGTCCGCTTATCCCGCAGGATGATGATCGGCGAGGCGAAAGGGCCGATCGCGGGCAACGGGATCCCCGGGAGAAGCGTCGCTTCTCTCGGGGACGACGCTGCGGCCGAAAGCTGCAGCGGGATGTTCTGCTCAAATAGGGAGGAATGATGATGGAAATGAAACGCATGCTTGTAGCAGGCCTGTCGGCGGCCCTGGCGCTCGCGATCTCGTCGGCGTCTGCGGCCGACAAGAAGACGCTCGTCTTCGTCGTCAACGGCGCATCCGATTTCTGGAAGATCGCAGAAGCCGGGGTCAAGAAGGCGCAGGGGGAGTTGCCGAACTACAATCTCCAATTCAAATACCCCGAGCAGGCCGCAGCCGCGGTCCAGCAGCGCGTCATGGAGGACCTGGTCGCCGCCGGCGTCTCCGGCATCATGGTGAGTTCGGTCGACCCCAAGAACCAGACAGAGGGGCTGAACAAGATCGCCGCACAGACCTTGCTCTTGACCACCGACAGCGACGCCCCGCAATCGAAGCGCGTCGCCTATATCGGCTCCTCCAATACCGACCTCGGCAAGGACGCCGGCAAGCTCATGCTGAAGGCGCTGCCCGACGGCGGAAAGTGCATTGGCTTCGTCGGGCTGCCCGGCGCCGACAACGCCCGTGAGCGGATCGAGGGCGTCAAGGAGACGATCAAGGGCTCCAAGGTCGAGCTCATCGACGTTCGCGGCGACGAAATCGACCAGACACGCGCCAAACGAAACGTCGAGGACGCTATCGCCGCCAACCCCAACATCGGCTGCCTCGTCGGCTTCTATTCCTACAACACGCCGCGCATCTACGAGGTGCTGAAGGAATCCGGCAAGCTCGGCCAGATCAAGGTCATCGGCTTTGACGAAGACCCGATCACGCTCGGCGGCGTGAAGGAAGGATCGATCGTCGGCACCGTCGTCCAGCAGCCGTTCGAGTGGGGCTACCAAGGCATGAAGCTGATGGCCAACATCCTTCAGGGCGACAAATCGGGCGTGCCGGCCAACGGCATCATTATCGTTCCGGGCAAGGTGATCGACAAGTCGAACGTCGAGGATTTCATGGCCTCGATGAAAATGATGCTCGGCAAGTAGAGCGTGACGGCCGGCGCCGCGATCGGCGCCGGCCATTCTTGCCCGACGGTGGCGGGGCCGTTCCGGGCCGGTTTGGCGGACAAATGGTCTTCCTCGAACTCGTCGATATCGCCAAGCGCTATCCGGGCGTGGTCGCGCTCGACCGGGTTACGCTGTCGGTCGCGCCCGGCGAGGTGATCGGCCTCATCGGGGAGAACGGCGCCGGCAAATCGACGCTGATGAAGGTGCTCGGCGGCGTGATCGAACCGAGCGCCGGCGCGATCCGCGTGGACGGGGTCGAGCGCAAGCCGTTCACGGTCGGCGACGCCATCAAGGCGGGAATCGCCTTCGTTCACCAGGAGCTCAACGTCTTCGACAATCTCGACGCGGCCGCCAATGTCTTTATCGGTCGCGAACCGCTTGCCGGCGGGTTCCTCAGGCTCATCGACCGCAAGAGGCTCTATGCGGCGGTCAAACCGCTTCTCGACCGGCTCGGCGTCGATTTCGCACCCGACACGCTTGTCGCCGAAATGTCGCTCGCGCAGCGGCAGCTGCTTGAAATCGCCAAGGCGCTGTCGCTCAGCGCCCGGCTCGTCATCATGGATGAACCGACCTCGTCGCTGACGCTGTCCGAAACGGAGCGGCTGATGCGCGTTATCGACGGGCTGAAGAAACAGGGCGTCAGCGTCATATTCATCTCGCATCGGCTGAACGAGGTGCAGACCTGCGCAGACCGGGTCGTGGTGCTCCGTGACGGACGCATGGTCGGCGAACTCGACCGCTCCGCCGTGACGCACGACGCGATGATCCGGCTCATGATCGGACGTGAGCTGAAAGCGCTCTATATCCCCCCGGCGTCGGAGCGTCCGAACGGAACGACCCTCGAGATTGAAGGCGTCCGCACGACGGCCTACCCGGACCGAGTGGTAAGTCTAGAGGTCTGCGGCGGCGAGATTCTCGGCCTTGCGGGGCTGGTCGGCTCCGGCCGCACCGAGCTGGCGCGCGCCGTTTTCGGCATCGATCCCCTGCGGAGCGGCGGGTTGAAGATGAACGGCGAGCCCATCGAAATCCACGGGCCCCGCGAGGCGATCGACCGCGGTATTTTCCTCGTCCCCGAGGACCGCAAGCGCGCCGGATTGCTGCTCGACTCCTCCATCGCCCGCAACATCTCGCTGCCGGACTTGCGCTCGTACGCGCGGGGCCTCCTCGTGCGCAACCAGGCGGAGCTCGACAATGCGGCGCGGCAGAAAAAACGCCTCAACATCAAGGCGCCGTCGGTGAAGGCGGAGGTTGGGACGCTCTCGGGCGGCAACCAGCAGAAGGTCGTGCTTGCGAAATGGCTGTCGATGCGCCCGAAAGTGATCATCTTCGACGAGCCGACCCGCGGCATCGACGTCGGCGCTAAGCACGAGATCTATGAGATCATGCGGGCGCTCGCGAATTCCGGCGTCGCCGTCCTCATGATTTCGAGCGACATGGAGGAGGTGATTGGCGTCAGCGATCGTATCGCCGTCATGCAGGAAGGGCGGATCAGCGGCTTCCTTGATCGGCCGGAGTTCAGCGAGCACAATGTGCTGCGGCTTGCGGTCGGCATGCGGCCAGGCCCGTGAAAGGCGGCGATGTTCAAGAAAGATCTCGGGCTGCTCGTCCTCATCATCGTTATAGGGACCGCGGTCGCCCTCATCAACGAGCGCTTCCTGCTGCCTGGGAACCTGTCCAACACCGCAAATCAGGTGGGTCTCTTTGGCCTCTTCTCGATCGGCGAGGCCTTCGTCATCATCACCGGCGGCATCGAGCTGTCCGTCGGCTCGCTCATCGCGCTCCTCGGCGCGATCTTCATCGACCTCATCGTCAATCACAACGTCAACTGGATGCTGGCGGTCGCCATCATCGTCGCGGGCGGCTGCGTCCTCGGCGCGATCCACGGCCTGCTCATCACCCGGATGCATCTGCAGCCGTTCGTGGTGACGCTGTGCGGCCTCCTCATTTATCGGGGGATCGCCCGCTACTACACGCAGGACGCGACGGCCGGCTTCGGGTTCGGCGTCAGTTTTCCCACGCTCGAATGGCTGACCGCCGGCCGCAGCGAGATCTTGTCGCCCTTCGCCCGGCTCGTCGGCTATTACGGGCCGACCATAGCCTTGCCGCACAGCCTGATCGCTCTCATCATCGTCGCCATCATCGCCGGCGTCGTCCTGCATCGGTCGATTTTCGGCCGCTATCTCTTCGCGGTCGGCAAGAACGAGGAGGCGGCGCGCTATTCCGGCATCAACTCCGACAGAATCGTCGTCTCGGCCTACGTTATTTGCTCCGGGCTGGCCGCGGTCGCGGCCATTTTCATCGCCATGTACACCCGTTCGATCTCACCAGCCGTGCATGGCAGCTTCTACGAGCTCTATGCGATCGCGGCGGCGGTCCTCGGCGGCTGTTCCTTAAGAGGCGGCGAGGGTTCGATTCTCGGCGTTGTGCTCGGCACGATCCTCTTGCAGGTCCTCCAGAACCTTGTGAACCTGCTCGGCATCCCCTCGTCGCTTAACTTCGCCGTGATGGGCACGGTGATCCTGATCGGTGTCCTCGCCGACCAGCAATTCATGCGCTATCGCCAGCGCGCCGCGTCGGAACGGGGGCGTGTTCGCGCTGGGTCTCCCGCGCCGGAAGCGGCGGAATAGGCGGTCTTTAGAAAGACGATGCCCGCGGACGGGGCGCGACCGCGGGCTCAGGCCGAAGGTCCAGTTATCCGCTCGCCCCAAAAAGCGCTCAGGCCGCCGCGGAGAAATCGAAATCGGCGTATCGCAGCGCCACCGTGGCGCCGACGAGGATGATCGTCTCGCCCGCCTCCTTCACCCGAATTCGGCAGCCGGGCGATTTGAGGCCTTTCGCGAGCTTGATAATCTTCGGCCAGGCGGCTTTCGGGTTCATGAGCGGGATCGCGCGCTCCGCAGCGATCACTTCCTCCCCCTTGAGAATTTCAAAGTCATACATATCCACTCGCTGTCCTCCTCATCGTCAGCGTTGAATTTACGGCGCTCTTCTCGCGCTGTTGATTACACGCATCCTCCCAGCCGATTATTTAAGTTCATCGGAAGAATTCGACATAACCCAAGTTTGCTTTTCAAGGACGCCGCAAGCCGCCTTACCGAGAGTGCGGGCCATTTCTTTAAAGCATCCTGTCGTCCGGCCATATACGGGAAACTACGTAGTGCAGCGCACACACGTCAAAAACGAAGAAGAAGCAAGCAGCGATATATTGTCACACTAATGTAACAGGCGCGCGCAGCGGCTGGGCTGCCTGGATCATCCGGACAAGGCGCATTTTCTAATTTTCCTTATATTCGATGGCGGCGGAACGCGGGGGCAGTCGCCCTCGAGCGGACGGTCGAGAAAGGCTTTGACCCGCGCGTCGATCTCCTCGCACAGGCGGCTGACCCGGGTATTTTACGATCCCCGGTCCCGCCCATGGCCTTCGACCGACCGGGGTCGAGACGCCCTGGATGCAGGCTTCCTGGATCACCGCGGTCAGCGCCTTCTCCGCCATCCGCCGCGGCTAAAAGGAAGCTCGGAAAGTACGAGCCCTGGCGCAGCTTGGGGATGCGCAGCTCGACCGGGCCCGCGCGCGTCTCAAAAGTCCCGGTCCGGGACGCCGACCTCCATCTCCATCAGCCGTTCGGTGGCGAAGGCATCATGTCGCGCAGAATATCGGCGTTGGGGACCTTCTCCACGAGCGCGCGAAGGTTCATCATCTCGTCTGTCATTGGGGGGTTCCTCGGCTTGCGTTGAGATTCGGAATCCAGCTTAATGAACAAAATTAACTTATCCAATCACTAGCGTCCCGTGTGGCTCAGTCAGAGAACTCCGAGCGCCGTTCCTTGCTTGACCCTCGCCTCATCCCCGCCCGCCCCGATCTCGCTGCGACGCATCTGCGCGGCCTCGTTCAAGCGCCGGGCTATGCGGAGGGCCGCGCCATGCGGGTCGTGGCGGCGAGCGCGCCGCTGCGCCGCGCGCCGCGCGTCGAGGCGCCGCTCGAGACCGAGGCGCTGTTGGGCGAAACCCTCGTCGTCTACGACGAGGCCGAGGGCTGGGCCTGGGCGCAGCTCGACCGCGACAAGTACGTCGGTTACCTGCCGGCGGCGGCGCTCGGCGCGCCGGTCGAGCCTACCCACAAGGTCACGGCCGTCCGCACCCACGCCTATCCGGGGCCGAATATCAAACTGCCGCCGCGCAAGGCCGTCTCGCTCGGCGCGCGGGTCGCCATCGTTGGGCGCGACGGGCCGTTCGCGGTGTCCTCGGACCGGCTCTTCTTCTGGGCCGGCCATTTGGCGGAGGAGGCCGTCCACGAGACGGATTTCGTCGCCGTGGCGGAGCGCTTCCTCGAGACCCCCTATCTCTGGGGCGGCCGCACCTCGGAGGGGATCGACTGCTCGGGCCTCGTCCAGACGGCGCTGACCGCGGCCGGGGTCGCCTGCCCGCGCGACACCGACATGATGGAGGGCGCCCTGGGCGCGTCCGTCGCCTCCGACGGCGTCCTCGTCCGGGGCGACCTCGTCTTCTGGAAGGGGCATGTCGGCGTCATGCGCGACGGCGCGACGCTCCTGCACGCCAACGGCTGGCATATGAAGGTCGCAAGCGAGCCGCTCGCCGAAGCGCGCGCCCGCATCGCCGCGACTGGCGGCGGCGAGGTCACGAGCGTCCGGAGGCTGATGTAAACGCGGTCGGCGGCCGCGTCGGCCGCGCTCGACGCCGAGGTCGGCTACTTCTTGCCGCCGATGCCGATGCCGCCGAAGCGGCTCTGGAAGCGCGAGAGACGCCCGCCTCGGTCGACGAGCTGCTGGGCGCCGCCGGTCCAGGCCGGATGGGTGTTAGGGTCGATGTCGAGGTGGAGCGTCGCCCCCTCCTCGCCGTAGGTCGAGCGTGTCGTGAACTCGACGCCGTTGGTCATGACGACCTTGATCATGTGATAGTTGGGATGAATGTCCGGTTTCATCGAACGTCTCGGCTAAAACGTAAAGAGGTCGTCCGGGGCGCCGGCGGCCAGGAAGCTGCTGGCGGCTCTATAGGTTGCGACGCCGGCTGATGCAATAGGCCGGGCCCCAAGCCAGCCCCAGGCTGGCCCAAGCGCCTTGAATTCGGCCCAAACCTGTTACGTAAAACGTTCCGAACCTGGAGCATGCGATGTCTTCCTCAGCCGGCGACGGCCAAAAGCCTCGCCGCGTCTCCCTCGCCGCGCTAAGGCCGCTCTTGCCTTATGCGCTGGCCCATAAAGGCCGGATCGCCGCCGCCTTCGTTGCGCTTGTGATCGCCTCGGCCGCTACGCTGGTCGTCCCCGTCGCCGTCCGGCGAATGGTCGATTTCGGCTTCTCCGATTCCAACGCCGGTTTCATCCGGGCCTATTTCGTCGCCATGCTCGGCGTCGTCGCGATCCTCGCGCTCGCGTCGGGGGCGCGCTACTACCTCGTCATCACACTCGGCGAACGGGTGGCGGCCGACCTGCGCGCCGACCTCTTCTCCCATCTGACGCGGCTCGACCCCGGCTTCTTCGACGCCGAGAAGACGGGCGAGATCGCCTCGCGCCTCTCGGCCGACACGACTCAGCTCAAGGCGGCGTTCGGCTCGTCGGCTTCCGTCGCGCTGCGCAATCTCTTCATGTTCGCGGGCGCGGTCGCCATGATGGTCGCGACCAGCGTGAAGCTCTCCGCTTTCGTGCTGGCCACCATTCCGGTCATTGTGCTGCCCCTGTTCGCGGCGGGCCGCGCGGTGCGCCAGCGCTCGCGGAAAGCACAAGACACGCTCGCCGAGGCGACGGCGTTTGCGACGGAAAGCCTGTCGGCGGTGCGGGTCATGCAGTCGTTCGTCGCCGAGGCGTTCACCGCGGGCCGCTACCGGTCAGCCGCCTACGGCGCCTATGAGGCCGCGTGCAATATGGCGGAAGCGCGCGCCTTCGTGACCGTCGCTGCTCTCTTCCTCGCCTTCGGCAGCGTCGTCGTCGTGCTGTGGTTCGGCGCTCGGGACGTGGTCGCAGGGCGGATGTCGGGCGGGACGCTCCTGCAATTCGTGCTGTACGCGGTGTTCGGGGCGGGGGCGCTCGGGCAATTGTCCGAGGTCTGGAACGACGTGTCGCAGGCGGCGGGCGCGGCCGGCCGCATCGCGGAGCTGTTCGCAGTCGAGCCGCGCATCGCGGCGCCTGCGGAGCCGCTCGCGCCGCCGCAGCCGGTGCGGGGCGAGCTCGCCTTTCATTCGGTCGATTTCGCCTACCCCGGCCGCGCCGAGGGGGTGGTTCTGCGCGACCTGAGCTTCCGCGTTGCGCCGGGCGAGGTCGTCGCGATCGTCGGGCCCTCGGGGGCCGGCAAGTCGACGATCTTTCAGCTGGCGCTGCGCTTTTACGACCCCTCGCTTGGTTCAGTCACGCTGGACGGCGTGGACATCTCCCGGCTCGACCCGGCGGCGCTGCGCGCCGAGATCGCCTTTGTGCCGCAGGACGCCTTCGTCTTCGGCGCCAGCGCCGCCGACAACATCGCCTACGGCTCGCCGAACGCGACGCGCGAGGCGATCGTCGCCGCCGCGAAAAAGGCGGCCGCCGACGGCTTCATCAAGGCTTTACCGGAAGGCTACGACACGCTTCTCGGCGAGCGCGGGACGACGCTGTCGGGCGGCGAGCGCCAGCGCCTCGCCATCGCCCGCGCGATCCTGAAGGACGCGCCGGTCCTTTTGTTGGACGAAGCGACCTCGGCCCTCGACGCCGAGAGCGAGACGCTGGTGCAGGGCGCGCTCGACAGGCTGATGGCCGGGCGAACGACCCTCGTCATCGCCCACCGGCTTGCCACCATCATCAACGCCGACCGCATTCTCGTCCTTGAGGCCGGATGCCTGGTTGAGGAGGGCGCGCACGCCTCCCTGCTCGCCGCGGGCGGCCTCTATGCGCGCCTTGCTCGGCTTCAGTTCGAGACCGGCGCGGCGGCGCTCACCGCAGTCGCACAGGCGGCGCAGTAGGCAGCCAAGGCGCTGGTCGGGCTCTCCAATTTAGCGTCTCCAAGTCAATCTTTTCAATGCGTTGTAGCACAGTTTAGCGTCCGATCCGCGCCCGTGGCGGCGCGAGCCAGGGTTTCATCGTCGCCGCCGTCGCGACAGAAACGTTGAACCCCCGTTTCCTCGTCCCTGTATTTCCGGTATCGGGAATAATGATGGCATACATTCTGTAATTCGTAAAGAAATTGTCGGCTCTTATAGCGTTAGTTGTTGGTAAGGCCCGCTTCATCTATGGAAGGAAAAGTAGAGGAGCGAGCAGAGGTGGCAAAGGCAATTCGGACCAGCCTTTTCCCGCTGAGTCTAAGGCAGGGCGTCATGCGCTTACTTGCGCGTCTCGGCCTAGACCAACTGCGGAAAGAGTGGGGCCGACTCTACGGCGTTAGAAGCGGCCTTTTCCACGGAACAACTCGCTTATCCGATTCTGAGATCAACCGAGCTGCGATGGATACCGTCACGCTGTGTGGGCGGATAATTCCCGCCACCGTTGCAAACGAAGGCGCACGAATTCCCTCCATTGCCGCAACGCACTTCGACACTGGTGTCCCGGCGACTGGACAGGGGCAGTCCGCCGGCACATAAGCGGCCGTGTCGGGCACCGAAGTCGAATTTATAGCGTTAGCCAACGCTGAGCTAATAGCGGCTTTCGACCCGAAGCGGACGTACCGCGGGACCTACTCGACGTTTGCGTTATGCTCATCCCAGATCAAATCTATTGTCTTGCTCATCTCCGTTGGTATCGCAAAGGCGGTTTGTTGGAATCTATGACCCCCTCCCATTCGCGCATTGATCTCCCATGGCTTCACAGCTTTACTCCATTCCGTTGACTCACGGAGCACCCACTCGAATCTGAGCGGAACGTAATACTCTTCGTCGCGATCTCCGTTGTAGTCGGTTCGCCTGAAGCCGGACGTTGCTGTTCCCTTCGCAATAATACCTTGACCAGTATGGTAGAGATACACTTTAGAACCTCGCTCAATTCGCTGCACCGCGAATTTGCGGTCATAATAGGCGGCAGCTTTGCCGTCATTGCCCTTCCCGACCATATCGATCCAGGCGTCTTCCATGTAGGTTGAGTTCGTGTTTACGATGTAAATTCCCGGGGATACCTCGCTTTGGGGCTCGAAATCTGGATCGTAAGTGTCGAATTGAATGAAAGGAATTTGATTTATCTCGTATAGTTTGTAGGTCACGCAATCTAGTCGGATTCCATTTTCCTTCCAGTACCTAATTGCGTCCAGCGTATCTCTGTCGACGCCATTCGTGACCACCACAAACCTCTGGTCCTTGTTGAAGGACGCTTCAGATATTGCGCTTTCTAACTGAAAAAACTTCTGATGGCTCTTTTGGAGTGAGCCCTCCAGCTTTTGGTGTCGGTGCGCTAAATCGTCAAGCTGGCCATAGTTGTACCGCCCAAACTTCTGACCATAACGAAGAACCTGGAGTAGATTTTCCTCATCCCCGCCCCACCTTTTGATCTCGAAAATATATAGCATCCCTTTGTTGTCGAGTGCTAGCCCGCATTATGCAGCCCATGCTGACGGATGTGGCTTAAAGATCTGATTTGGCGTATGATTTGGTTATCGACTCCAATCCGCTCC
>Ga0209040_10001537_pt1 | contig 18265 bp, 10 predicted proteins | sample BogFormECP12_OM3_FD_188240 | JGI IMG/M metagenome (GOLD analysis project Ga0209040, IMG submission 188240) | Bog forest soil microbial communities from Calvert Island, British Columbia, Canada - ECP12_OM3 (SPAdes) (version 2) | ecosystem: Environmental > Aquatic > Freshwater > Wetlands > Bog ...
ACATGGGCAGTGCGAGCGCATGGTCGGGGGCGAGCGGGACGAGTGGCAGGATCCCGCGTACGCGGGCGCCAAGCGCATAGAGCGGAAACTGGGGCCCTGGGATGCTCGTGACGGTGATGTTGAACAGCCTTGCGGCGACGAGCATCTCCGCGATCCGCTCCGTGAGCACCGGCGGTATAGGCTGGGCGATCGTGAAGATGGTCGAAGCTCCAAGCGCCGTCGTGCCGGACTTCAAGGCCTCGGCTGCAGCCCGGGTCTTGTCGTAGCGGCGGCGGTCGTCCGGCTCGCCGATCGGAAGGTCGACGAACAGCGAGCTCACCTGGTTGCCGAGGCTGGTGTGGTCGTCGCCGCGGGTTTTGACCGGCACCTGCGCCCGCAGGGGACGCTCAACCGGCTCACCCCGCTGCGTGAGCAGGCGCCGCAAGGCGCCCGTGGTAAGCGCGAGCACGGTGTCGTTGACGGTGCCCCCGAGCGCTTGCCTGATCTGCTTCACTGCGGCCAAGTCGATCGACACTGACATGAAGCGGCGAGTCGTGCCGATCGGTACGTTGAGCGAGGAGTCACGCGTGGCACGCACCTGCCAGAGGACGTTGCCCATGGCAACCGCCGCCTCACCCGCGCGCACCAGCCGGCTCGGGTGACGAGCGATGTGGATCGCAGCGCGCGCCGCGGCAACCGCCGGTGAGAGCGGGCTCAACAGCTGATGGCGATCGGCGCCCTGCTGCGGCTCGCTCGGCTGAGGAGACGGACGCGGGTCCGGACGTGGCTCCGTGTCGAGCAGGACGTATCCGATTCCCATCGCCCCGACGCCGTCGACCATGGCGTGGTGCATCTTGGTCGCAAGCACCCACCGGCCACCCTCAAGCCCGTCGACAAGGGTCATCTCCCAGAGCGGTCGGGCGCGGTCGAGGCGGTGCGACCAGAAGTCGCTGAGCCACTCGTGCAGCTCTGCATGACTGCCCGGCGCCGGCAGAGTCGCGTGGCGCACGTGTGCGGTGAGATCGAAAGTCGGATCCGAGATCCATGCCGGCCGGCGCAGCCCCCCGACGCGCGGTTCCGAGAGTCGCGTGCTGAGCCGTGGCAGCATCCCGAGGCGCTCCTCCAACAGCGCTACGAGCTCCTGGCGCGACGGGGCTGCGCCGTCTGCTCTCGGATCGAAGATTAGGGCGGCGCCCGTGTGCATCAACGCCCCGTCGTTGAGCTGCTCGAGCTCCAAGAAGAGCGCGTCGAACGGGTTCAGGGGCTCCCTGAGCATCGTCATGAGTCGATGGTAGGGGCCGACGGCGATGGTCACCGCAGGTCTGATTATCAGGTCGCAGATCGGGTTTCGAGGCCGGGTGAGGCTGTCCCTGCCCGGCCGAAGTTCAGCGAGGAAACTACGTTTTCGGCGTACGCGCGAACGGTCGGGCGATCGACGAACAGCGAGAGCGGTATCTGCTCCTGGAGTTCGGTACTCAACCGGGCGGCGATGTCTATGAGGTCCATGGAACCGATCCCCAGGCTGAAGAGATCAGCATCGAGGTCGACGAGCCGCGGGGAGTCCTGTCCAAGCGTGGCGGCGACCTCGCGTTGGATAAACGTCTGAATGATTTCGATCCTGCTGCTCTCCTCGGCATCCTCCATCCGCTGACGCAGCGCGTCACCGCCTCTTCGTGGCACCGAGGCTCCGACGTCGCGGCGCGCAGGTGGCTCGACCCAGTAGCGCTTGCGGTCGAAGGGAGCGGTCGGCAGCGGTACCCAACGGCGGCGCTGGCCGTCGTAGGCCGCGGTCCAGTCGACCGCGGCCCCGTCGGCCCACAGCCGCCCGACGGCGCGCAGCAGCGCTTCCCTGCCGGACGCCACCGGACCGAGCGCCTCGGGCCGCATGTCCACGGTCAAGTGCGAAAGGCCCGAGAGGGAGATGGTCACGTCGCGATCGGCAGTCACATTGCGTGGCTGAATCCAGCTCACCGGATCCGTCGCTGTTCGTGTCGACATCCAGTCTCCGGTAGCAGCGGACCAGAGCGGCAGTCTAGGGGCGCCGGGAGAGAATTCGCCCGGTGGTCCGCCGCTATCCATGGTGGCCAGCCCGAGCGCCGCGCGGACCGTGAACACGCCAGCGACACAGGCGGCAGCGAGTTCGCCTGCACCAACCCCGGCGAGCGCCGCAGGCCGCACGCCGGACGCCGTCCACAGTTCGGCGAGCGCACATTGGGCCACGACCGCGGCGACAGCATCTCCCGCACGCAACAGCTGTACCGGGTCTGCGGCGATCAGCCCAGCCGCCGCCCGCAGCCGGTCGACGACGTCGCGGAAGACGGGCAGGTCGCGATAGAGGGTCGCGGCGCGCTCACCGCAGTCCCGCAGCCTGTCGGCGAAGATGAACATGACGGCGGATTCGTCGACCTGCGTCTCGTGGTCGTACACCCGGTCTGCTTCGCGCAGAGCCAAAGTGACCGCCGCGTCCTGTACATCGCGGCACACCACTGCCCGGCGGTACGGGTGGTGTCGTCGTCCGACGGCGAGCGTGCGGGCCACGTCGGCGAGTTTCAGCGTGGTTCGCCGGGCGCGGAGCTGGCGTGCAAGATTGTCGGTCAGCTTCTCAAGTGCGCCGGGCGACCTCGCGGAGAGGACCAGGAGCTGCCATTCGTCCGGGGCCGCCGAAGGTTCGAGCACCGGCGGTTCCTCGACGACGACATGGGCGTTCGTCCCCCCGACACCGAACGAGCTCACTCCGGCGCGCCGAAGCGTGTCGCCGGCCGGCCACTCCTTCAACGTGGTGCTGACATAGAGCGGGCTGCTCGCCGTTGTGATGGCGGGGTTGGGCTCCACGACGTTCACACTCGGTACCAGCTGCCCGTGCTGCAGCATCAGAGCCGTCTTGATCAGGCCGGCCACCCCGGAGGCACAGTCAAGATGGCCGATGTTCGATTTGACCGAGCCGACGGCACACCGCTCTGCCGGCGTCGTCCGCTCACCGAGGACCTGAACCAGCGCGGTGAGCTCGACCGCATCGCCGAGCACCGTGCCGGTACCGTGCGCCTCGATGTAGGAGATCGTCCCGGCGGGGCACCCGGCGAGCTGCTGGGCGTCGGTGATGACGGCGACCTGGCCATGAACGCTCGGCGCCGCGTACCCCGCCTTCGTTCCGCCGTCGTTGTTGACGGCGCTCCCCCTGATGACCGCGTGAATGTGGTCCCCGCCGCTTAGCGCGTCGGTCAACCGTCTCAGGATGACGACGCCGACGCCGTTGCCGGCAACCGTGCCGCGGGCGGTGGCGTCGAGGGCCCGGCAGTGGCCGTCGGGAGAGAAGATCATCCCGTCCTGGAACAGATAGCCCTCCGCCTGGGGCACCTTGATGTGCGCACCTCCGGCGAGGACGAGGTCGCACTCGCCGCTGAGCAGGCTCACGCAGGCCAGGTGGACGGCCACGAGCGAGCTCGAGCACGCCGTATTGACGCCGACGCTCGGCCCGCGAAGGTTCAGTTTGTACGACACCCGGGTGGCCAGGAAGTCCTTGTCGTTGGCGATCATCAGCCGGTAGCGGTCGAACGTGGACCCGGCCCGGTATCGATCGTCCAGGTTGTCCAGCAGGTAGGTGCTCAGCCCGACGCCCGCGTAGACACCGACCGAGAGTTGCTGTGCGTCCGGGAGGTGGCCGGAGCGTTCGAGTGCCTCGTGCGAGCATTCGAGGAAATGGCGCTGCTGCGGGTCGAGGAGCTGCGCCTCCTCCGCAGTGATCCCGAAGTAGTCGGCATCGAACATCTCGACGTGAGGTAGGACCTGGCCGGCCCTGACGTAGTGTGGGTTGCCCAGCATGACCGGGTCGACGCCCGCTTCGAGGAGTTCTTTTTCCGTGAAAAACGTCGTGGTCTCGCGGCCCGCGCAGAGATTTTCCCAGAACTGCTCGACCGTCTCTGCGCCGGGAAAGCGGCACGCCATCCCGATGATCGCGATCGCGGACTCCATCTCTTCCGCTGACATCACTTCTCCCTACTCAGGCTGATACCGAGGTCCTCGGCGACGCGGCGCATGTCGAGGAAGCTGCGCGCCACATACCGGGCGGCTTCCTCGGTCGCGCCGATCTGTGTGAAGAGATCGACCAGCTCTGCCTGGTGGATGTCGGGATCGCCTACGTCGGCAGCGATCTCGAAGGTGATCTTCTTGAGCTGCTGCTCGACGTGCACGACGTCCATCTGCCTCGGAAAGGCGACGCTGTACGTCGAACGGCTGTAGTCACCGTTGCGTTTGACCGCCCTGATGTGACTGGAGACGTTGAGTTTGTAGAACATGCAGTCCCAGTTCTTGAACGCGTAGTAGTTCAACAACGGTAGGAGCGTGCAGTGCGTTTCGAACGGCGAGGATCGGTAAAGACCTTTGGCCGTCAGTTCCGACACGATTCGTTCCGGGTCATACCGGTCCCCCTCGGCGATGAAGGGGAAGACGATCTTGGGCAAGGCGGCCTCGTCGTCGAAAACTAACTGTTCGAGTTCGTCACCGAACAGCTCTTCGACCAGTTCTCGACCGAATTCGCGATAGAAGTCCTTGACGATGTTCTGGACCGCCGGCTCCATGGTGAGCATTTGTTGGGGATCGGCGCAGAGCAGGATGTAGTCGACACCGTGCCGGCGAGCGCAAAGGATCGCCCTGAGGATGAAAAATGTCCGACACGAGAGGCAGGGAAGCTTTTCGTCCAGGTAGCGGCCCGGCCCCACCGTTTCAGGCCGGGCGAAGACGTTCCGCATCACCTTGTTGATGCTGCTGTCCCGGTCCACGACGTAGGTCGCCGCCGAAATCCTTTCCTGGGCAATCCGGATGTTCTCAGCCGCGCGGCTGCTCTCGAACGGCGGCGAAAAGGTGTAGGCGAGGACACGCATTCCGCGCTCGTTGACCAGCTGGTCCAGGATGTATGTACTGTCCTTTCCGCCGCTGTACATCACGAGGCAGTCGAACTGCCCGGGTGCAGCCCCAGGTGTATTGCGCTGGAAATCCTCGTAGACCTCCCGGACACGGGCAATGTTCTGCACCAGCTCCGCCGCGATGTCTAATCTGCACACGCTGCAGACTTGATCCGCATCCAGGGTCACACCGGGATGCCCGTCGTGCAGGAAGCACACCGTACAATATGACACCTCTATCACCTCCGCCATCGATCCGCCGCCGTCCTCTACTACTCGTCGCGACGCTGTGGTTGCCGGCCGGCAGAGCGTCGCTGCCGCAGCCGATGCAGCGCGGCGTGGCCCCGTACCGCGCCGTCGGCGGCAGCGTGCGTCCCCTCCACCGGCGCGCCGTCTCGGGGTGCGCGGTCCAGATGCCCGGCCATTTCTCGAATTGTCGGGTAGACGAACATGTCGACCCTGGTGAGCGACGGGTCGAACTCTGCTCGCAGCCGAGTCGTGACGTGCATGAGCAGCAATGAATCCCCACCCACGTCGAGGAAGTTGTCGTCGATACCGACGACAACAAGTCCCAGGACGTTGCACCAGATCGCTGCGATGGCCTCTTCGGTTGGCGTCCGCGGGGCGACCCGGGTCGCGCCGGTCAGGAGGAGATCGAGGTCTGTCGGCCGGGGCAACGCGCGACGATCGATCTTGCCGTTCGGTGTCCTGGGCAGCCGCGGCACGGTTATCAACGCCGTCGGCACCATATAGAGCGGTAGCGTCGCCAGCAGGTGGTCCCGGAGTTCGGCTGTCGGGGGCGGTCGATCCCGGTCGACCGCTGTGAGATAGCCGACGAGGCGTCGGACGCCCGGGGTGTCCTCCCGCGCCACCACCACCGTCTCGGCGACCCCGGGGTGCTTGCGGAGTTCCACCTCGATCTCCCTCGGCTCAACGCGGTAACCGTGCACCTTGACCTGTTCGTCGAGCCGGTGAAGAAACTCGACACGACCGTCGGGCAGTCGCCGCACCCGATCACCGGTCCGATACATGCGGCCTCCACCGGACAACGGGTTGCGCACGAACCTGGTCCGATTGAGATCGGGATCCCCCAGGTAGCCGGCAGCTACTCCGTCACCACCGATGTAGAGCTCGCCGGGCATGCCTGGAGGGACCGGTTCCTGCCACGGGTCGAGGACGAAAAGCCGAGTGTTGTCGACCGGCAGGCCGATCGTGATCTGCTGGTCCCGCGCCACCGCCGCGACTGAGGAAAATATCGTGGTCTCGGTCGGGCCGTAGACGTTCCACAGCCGCCCGACCCGGTCGAGCAGCCCGTCGGCGAGGTCGCGGGACAGCGCCTCACCGCCGCACAGCGCCGTCAGTCGTCGGTCTCCGGTCCAGCCTGCCGCGATGAGCATCCGCCACGTCGCGGGGGTCGCCTGCATGACGGTCGGCCGACTGTCCTCGACGCGCCGGCGCAGCTCGAAACCGTCTATGGTGGCGCGCTGACTGGCCACCTCCACCCGCCCCCCCGTCACCAGCGGCAGAAACAGCTCCACATAGGCCATGTCAAAACAGACCGTCGTGACCGCGAGGAACCGGTCGTCCTCGGTCAGGCCCAGCGTCCGGGCTAGCGAGCACAACACGTTGGTCAGGCCGCGGTGGGTGACGTCCACGATCTTCGGCTGCCCGGTCGAGCCGGACGTGGAGATCAGGTAGGCCGAACCCTGCTGCGACGCGACCCGATCGCAGGGGTGATCAGCAGCGCGCCCGATGGCTTGCCGCGCCCCGTCCAGGACCAACACGCGGGTAGGCAGACTCTGGACGTCGTCGACAAGGCCGACCTGCGTGATCAGAAGCGGGACGCCGGAGGCCGTCACGATCCGGGCTATCCGCTCGGGCGGATAGATCGGGTCCAGCGGTACAAACGCCGCGCCCGTCTTCATGACCGCGAGAAGGGTGACCACCATCTCGGCCGATCGTTCGAGATACACGCCGACGAAGCGCCCGGGACCGGCGCCGTGGCTGCCGAGGTACTCCGCGAGTTCTGTCGAGCGATGGTCGAGCTCACCGTAGCTCAGCGTGCGACCCGCGAAGACGAGCGCGGGCGCGTCGGGCCGGCGGCGAGCCTGTCGCATGAAGAGGTGGTGTACGCACTCGTTCAGGGGATGGTCGACCGCCGTGTCGTTCCAGTCAACAAGCACGCGGCGTCGTTCGCGATCGGGCATCAACGGGAGCCGGGTCACGGCGGTCCCGACAGCGGCGGCGCCCACGCGCAGATAAGCGGCCAGCCGGTCGGCCAGGGCCGATGCGGTGCCGCCGAGCCGGGCGTGCCGGGACACGAGCAGCCGACACGAGTCACCGTCTCGCGGGATCTGCACCAGCAGAACGGTTCCCGCTCTGGTGACCGGCGGTGTGGCGAGATCCGCGACCAGCTCGATGACGATGGGCAGCCCGTCGCGGGCCAACGACGGGTGGCCACGCAGCTGCGGGTGTCGCCCCCGCACGTCGGGTGGTACGGCGCCGTGCTCGCCCAATAGTTCGAGCTGACGCTTCACGTCCTTCTGGAACTCGGCGATGTCGCGCCCGTCGGCCAGCGCCGGCACCCGCAACGGCAGGTACGGAGCCGAGCGCTCGTCCCACCCGGTCCCCACGACTGGTCTGACCGGCCATCTCACCTCGACGTCGCAACCGTCCTCACCCGTGTACCGGGCCAGGAAGGTGAGTAGCGCGGTGAGCAGCCACTCGGCTCGAGCATCCGAAGCGAGTCCTTCCGGAACCTGGACCCGCACCGTGTCGTAACTCCGCGGCGCTCCCGGACGCCAGTCGCCGACTGGCAGGCAGAGAGGCTCCAGTGTGGCCAGACGCTCCGCCCACCACGCCAGCGTGTCCTCCGCCGGGTCGGCGTTCGCCGTCGACGAGCGGCTTTGGGTGACGTCGACGCCCTCCAGGCCGGGCAGTTCGGCGAGTGTCGTGTGCGGTGCCGAGGTCATGGCGTCCAACAGGATGCGCAGGTTCGCCAGCAGCCGCGGCGGCACCGAGTCCGCGAAGCGTCGTCTGTCATAGCCCAGATCGAGGACGAGACGTTTGTCCCGATACGCGTAGAGGCTGAGCGGATAGCTAGTAAAGCCCTCATAACTGGCGTCGCGGTTTTTCCAGCCGCCGCCCAACGATCGAAAGTAGGTGCCGTACTGATAGTTCTCGAACGTGACGACGCTCTCGAAGAGCGGGCCCGAGACGGAGATCCCGGCCCATCGACGGATCTGGGCCGGGGAGGCGTGTTCGAAGCTCCGCAATGAAATCTGATCCTGTCGGAGTCGTTTCACCAGCTCGACCACGGTCATGTCTGGGTCCACGATCACCCGAAGCGGCAGCATGTTGACGAACATGCCGATCATGGCGCCGGCATCATCGGCGAACGACCGGCATGCCCGCGCCGTGCCGAACAGCACATCTCGCCGGCCAGAAAGACGGTGCAGCAGGACCGCCCAAGCCGCCTGGACGAAGTTGCTGGCGGTGACCCGATGCTCGTCGGCGCAGGCATAAAGACGCTCGGTCGTCTCTTCCGTCAGCTCGATCCCTGTCGCCGCGAACGCCAACTCTCCGACGTCGAGCTGCCGGACCGAGTCGAGCGCCAGTGGTGTGGAGGCGGTGACACCGGCGAGATGCTCACGCCAGAACTCTTCGGCTCCGCCGTCGTCCTGCACGGACAGCCACCTCACGTAGTCGGCATACGGGCGTCGGGTCGGCAGCGGCTCCGGCGTGCCCCCGGACAGCATCCGGTCGTACTCACCGAACAGCTCGATAACGACAGCGACACAGGACCGGCCATCCATCAGCGCGTGGTGACACGTCCACACAAAGCGGTACTCCTCGTCCGCAACCCGGAGAACCATGAACCGCATCGGTGGCCGGTCGCCGCCATCGAAGGGTCGGGTCTTGTCTGCATCCAGGTATTCGCGAACACGGGCGAGTCGGGTCGCCGTGTCCTGGTAGCGCCGCAGGTCTTGAACGGGCAGCACGACGTCGACGTCGGTGTGCACCGTCTGACTCGGCCCGTCAGGGTCATCGAGCCAGAAGCTGGTGCGTAGCACCGGATGGCGGCCGACGAGCTCGTGCAATGCCTGCTCAAACCGTGGTAGGTCCATCCCGTCGCGCAAGGTAACCAGCAGTTGAAGGACATACACACCAGTGCCCGGGGAGTCGGCACTGTGCAAAAGCATCCCGTACTGCATCGGCGATAAGGGGAAAGAGCCGTCGCGGGTCGCCGCACGCCAGCTCGCCGGGCGGGTGCCGACACCGGAGGAACCGCGGAAGGATTGCCGATCGTCGGGGCTGCTCGGTCGGATCATGATGGACACCACTTCCCCGGCTCGTCTGCTCGTGTCTCTGGTTGTCGGACCGAGGCGCTCTAGTAGCCGGACCTGATCAGAAGCGGTACAGCGCCGCGCCGACCTGCACCCCGCTGCCGGCGCCAACCAGTACGACCAAATCTCCGCAGGCGACGGCGCCCTCATCGTGTAGGCGCCGCAGCCCGAAGGACATTGCCGAGGTGAACAGCTCCCTTCCTGGCCAGGGCAGGTCCACGATGCGCTCGCCCAGCACGGGCCACTGTCGGTGCAGACGGCGTACCGCGGGCGGGGACAGCGATGGTGGGACCACCGCCCGGATCGACTCGGGACCGATGCCTGTCTGCTTGAGCAACTCCGCTACGACGAGCGGCAGATGTTCGAGATACCGCTCCTCGAGCCACGCGCGATCGTCGCAGTGGATGACGGCACGGCCGTCGCTGTTACTGCCCCAGGCGGCGAACGCGCCGATGCCACCGTCGAAGTGGCGGGTGTGGAAGCCCAGAAAGCCTCGGCGTCGGTCGGGATCGGCGCGAAGGAGGAGCGCCGACCCGCACCTGGCGATGCCGGGCTGGCTCATGTCCGGTGAGCGCTCCTCGACCTCCGAGGCGATCACGAGGGCGTTGCTCACCTCGCCGCAGGAGATTAAAGCCGACGCCACCCGGCAGGCGTCGAAGAGTCCGAGACCACCGTTGACGAGGTCGAAGCTGAGCATTTCCCCGCTCGCGGTGGCCACGCCGTCGAAGCCGAGTTCACCAGCGGCGATCGCTGCGATGGCCGGCTCGGCGACCATGCCGCTGCGGTACAGGCCGGCATGGATCAGCATCGCCACGTCGGAGGGTGTCCGGTCCGCGGCCCGGAGGCAGTCGGTGCTTGCCTGCGTGATGAGCCCCAACGTCGTGGTGGCCGCCGACTCGTCCGGAAGGGCGACGCCGATTCCTATGATCTCGACGGGCTGCCCACACTGGGCCGGCGGTACGGTCGCCGGGGGCGCTAGCCGGGTCGAACGTGTCCCCGCGGCCAGCAAGGTCGGGAGGTCGTCGAGGGCATAGACGGCGGTACCGACGTTGATTCCCGACCCAGCTATTCCGAATAGGACTCGCCCGCCCGACCGGATTCGCCCGTTGAGGACGCCAGCCCGCAAGGCAAGGACGTGGCTGGTCGTTGCAGTGTTCCCCACCTCGGCGAGATTGTTGATCAGATTGCCTTCGTGCAGGAATGGCTCGCCGAAGGCCCTGTTCAGCTGCTGACGGGCCGCTTCGATGGCCGTCAAGGATGTCTGGTGGGGTATCACGTGGTCGATGTCGCGGTGGGAGCGGCCAAGCCGGTCGAGTGTCGAGTGGGTATGGGTCACGGCCTCGCGAATCATGGCGACGGAGAGCGGAAGCGTGTCGGTCTTCATGATCGCGCCACCGTGCGGGGCGTCGCTGGGTCCTGCGACGCACATCGCGTGATACATGCCAATGGTGCGGATCCCGATGTGCTCGAAGCCCACTCGATCATCATCGGAGCGGGTGAGCAGCACCGCCGAGCCCGCATCACCGACGGTGAGGCATGCGATCCGGGCGTCATCGTCGCTGGCAATCTCCTTCTGCGCCGTACCGGCCAGATGGGTGATGAACTCACCACAAAGCACGAGCGCGGTACCGATTTGACCTGTGCGGATCAGCGCTTCGGCGAGATATATGGCGGTGAAATTGCCGGCGCAGGCATTGGTGACGTCGAAGGTCCAGGCACGTCCGCAGCCGAGCCTGTTCCGCAGCCGCGCTGCGGCCGAAGGCTCGAATCTGAAGCGGTACGGGCCATCGTGCCGGGAGATACTGCCGTCGATCAGCAAGTCGACGTCGCGAGGTGTAATGGTCGATCGCTCGAAACAGTCCCTGGCCGCGCTCTCCGCGAGATCGAGGGCAGATTCCCCCTCCGCGGCGACTCGCCGGGCCGCGATCCCTGTGACCCTCTCCAGCGGGAACTTCAGCGGGTAGGCACAGCCATCTATGAGCTCGCGGGTCGACATGGACCTCTCGGGCAACGCCACTCCGAGGCTGTCTATGACGCAGCGGTACATGGTCGCCTCCGCGGAGCGGTAACAGTAGCGTGGATCGACGGCTCAGAGTGGCCGGCGCTGACGCGGCTATCGGGCGCCAAACACGGTGACACGAAATACGGTGACCAGAAAGCGGAACGCTCGCGACTACTCGCGAAGAGATGGGTCACCGTAGCCCAGGTGACAGTCGCGGAGATGCAGAGACAGACAAGCCGCACCCCCCGATCGCTCAAGCTTGAATTGACGCTACCCGCAACCAAGTCGCACGTCCAGCGTCGCGTCGTCACCTCTCGCAAGCAGAGAGGGATGGTTGGAGTGACTGCGCGGCTACCCGGCGGTCGACTCGCCTTCGCCGCTCCGGCGGTGCCGCACAACGCTTCCCGGACGGGCGTGAGGCTTCGACACGACCCAATCCACTGGTACGGTTAGTGCAGTTTCCATCGGAGGGTCTGCGCCAATGCCGATCTTTGAAGCCGACGCGGCAGTGGCCGCCAAGAATCCCCTCGCCGCGACTTCGACCCGCAGCTGTGAGGCCCGCCGGTACGCCCAATTGTCCTCGCAAATCTGCCAGGCCGGTCTCCTAGATCGACGAGTAACCTCCTACGCCGGCAGGGGCATCGCGACAATGGCGGCACTCGCCGCAGGCTGGGCAGCCTTCGTCGTGGTCGGCGACTCGTGGTGGCAAATCGCTGTCGCTGCGGGCCTCGCAGTCATCTTCACCCAGGTCGGATTCCTCGTCCACGACGCCGGACACCGCCAGATCTGCACATCGCGACGAGGCAACTCCATCATCGGAGTCCCGCTGGCCACCCTGGGCATCGGGCTGAGCTACCGCTGGTGGGTTCATGACCATAATCGGCACCACGCTCACCCCAACCAGCCGGGCAAAGACCCTGGCGTCGACATCGGTGCCCTGGCTTTTACGACCGCCCAAGCCACCGAGCGCGGCCGACTGGCCCGGTTCGCGTACCGATATCAAGCCCAATTCTTCTTCCCGCTGCTCCTACTCACCGCCCTCAGCCTGCACCTCTACAGCGCCCGCTACCTCCTCCGCCGCAAGTTCAAGATGCGAACGTGGGAGCGGACGTTGTTCGCCGCCCACTTCCTGGGCTACGTCGGCGCATTGGTCTGGGTGCTCTCGCCGGTCAAGGCCATGGTGTTCGTCGCCGTACAGCAAGGACTGTTCGGCTTGTACGTGGGCTGCTCCATCGCGCCCAACCACAAGGGAATGGCGATGCTCGACACCGACGATCACGCCGACTACGTCTGGCGGCAGGTGGTGACCTCCCGCAACATCCGCTCCGGACGAATCGTGGACTTCATATTCGGCGGTCTCAACCTTCAGATCGAACACCACCTGTTCCCAAGCATGCCCCGCTCGAACCTCCGCCGCGCGCAACCGATCATCCGACAGTTCTGCCAAGAACACGGTTTGGTGTACACCGAGACCAGCCTCCTCGCCTCATACGCGCAAGCCCTCTCACACCTGCGCAACGTCGGTCTGAGTTCACCCGCCGACACCCGAAGCGTGAACCCATAATCAAGGTCGGTCTGGCAGAGCAGCTGCTGAATACTCGCTATTCACCAACTGCGTTGGTGCGAACCAGTTATCTCACCGCGGTTGCCACCCAGATGGATTCATTCTGGATGCCCGACCATCTCAACTCGCTATTTCCCCGTTCGATCGCCACACCGAAGTACATAGGCGCTGCACGACTCGCACCAAAGGCCGACGCCTGGCTCGAACCATGGACAGTGCTCGGACATCTAGCCGCCCGAAATCGCCTCGGGCGGTTACGACTTGGTATCGGCGTCACCGATCCGGGCCGCCGCAACCCGGCCGTCACCGCGCAGGCCGCCGCAACCCTGCACCTTCTCACCAAAGGACGAGCGATCCTAGGCATCGGCACAGGCGAACGGGAAGGCAACCAACCCTACGGCGTGGACTGGTCCACACCCGTGGCACGCTTCGAAGAAGCCATCGCCACCATCCGGGCGCTCTGGGACTCCGGCGGCCAACTTGTCACCCGCGACTCCCCCTACTTTCCCTTGCACAACGCCGTATTCGACCTACCCCCCTACCGCGGAAAGTGGCCCGAAATCTGGATCGCCTCCCACGGACCGAGGATGCTCCGCGCCACCGGGCGCTACGCCGACGCCTGGTTCCCATTTGCAACCAGTCGACCCAAGGACTATGCCGCCAGCCTCGAGGCGGTCCGAGCCGCCGCCTCAGACGCCGGACGAGATCCCTCGTCAATCACCCCCGCCACATGGCTATGGGTGGTCACCGGCGCCAGCCGGGACGAAGTCGATGAAGCGCTGGGCTCCGTCGCCCTGAAAACTTTGGCGCTCAACGTACCCGCCTTCGTCTGGGCGCGCCACGGCGCACGCCATCCACTGGGTGACGACTTCACCGGCGCACAAGACCTCCTACCGCAAACCCTCGACGAACAAACCGTGTTGTCCTACACGTCAGACGTCCCGCCGTCGCTTCTAAAAGAGAGCCTGCTCACCGGAACACCCGCCGAGGTCATCGATCAGGCTGCCGAGTGGCGTGACCACGGCCTGCGTTACGCGGTGATGGCCAATGCCAGCGCGCTGCAGCCAAGCCTGCGCCGCGGCTTGGCTGCCAGCGTGCCCTTCGCGAGGATTCTTCGCGGACTTCGCAAACTATAAAAACTTGACGAAGCCAAGAGCCCCGCTGTCGCGGGACCAGTCGAAAACAACCAGATTCCACGCTGATTGGCGCTGCATGACCCAAAACAGGTCACCTCTTAGAACGTGTTCACCAGCGTTCGCTGTTCGACCATCTGGCCCGACATTGTGTAGTGGTGGTAGTGCATCGCGCACTTAAGCACGCAGATCAGTAACACATTCGGATCCGGTCGTCGGCGCAGCATTGTCGCCATCCGACGTCGATAGATCCGCCGCAACTCCGGGTCGGGAACACTGGTCATCAGCCGCAGAAACACGCCGATCGCTCGCAAAGCATCAACCGACTGCGACCGCCATTTCGTCCATCGATGTCGGCGCCAGTAGGCATTGCGAGCCCGGGCAAAATCGAATTGACGCGTGAGATAGAGATTCTCGAGCCGATCGAAGTAGAACTCGGCATCGTACAAGTCCCGCATCAGGCCGATGTACCCTTCGCGCAACTCGTCGCGAGTCATGCCCAACGGAATGACGTTGGTGCCGAACGCTTGTTCGTCTTCGAGATCGAGGCGACCTTCGCTCTTCAAACGAGCATAAAGCGGCGTCTTCGGGATGGCCGAGAGCATGCCGACCATCGCGTGCATGATGTCGGTCTGCTGCATGAATTCGCGCTGGGCATTGAAGATTCGGGCATCGTCGTGGTCGAAACCGACGATCATGCCGCACCAGACTTCGAACCCCGAGTCTTGCACTTTGCGGACGCGATCGACGATCGTCGGCCCTTTACGTACGTTCTGATACTTCTTGGTTTCACGTAGCGATTCTTCGTTCGGGCTCTCGATGCCGATGAAGACGGATGTGATGTTGGCCGCGACCATCAACTCCATCAGCTCATCGTCTTCGGAGAGGTTGAGCGACGCCTCGGTGAAGAACGTGAACGGGTACCCCTCGGCGGCTTGCCAGCTCGCAACGTCTCGCAGTAACTTCTTCACCGCGGTCTTGTTGCCGATCAGGTTGTCATCGACGATGAAGGCGATGAGCATGTGCTGCTTGCGCAGCGCTTCCAGCTCGGCGATCACCTGCTCGCTCGTCTTCAGCCGCGGCTTGCGACCGAATGTGACGATGATGTCGCAAAACTCGCACTGGAACGGGCAACCGCGGCTGAACTGAATGCTCCCGAACAAATAGCTCTTGGCCTTCAACAAGTCGTACCGCGGCACCGGCACGCGAGTCATGTCGGTCCGCTCGAGCTGCTCGTAACGGCGCTGATGGCGGTGTTGGGTCCACTCAGTAAGAAACTGCGGCCACGTCGTTTCCGCCTCGCCGACGAAGATCACATCGGCCAGGCCGTCGAAGTAGTCTTCCTGGACACTCACCCACGGGCCGCCGACGATCGTAAAGACGCCACGGGATTTGAGTTCGCGGAGAATTTCGCGCATCCGACCACGCTGGACGCTCATGCCGGTGAGCCCCACGATGTCGGCTCGCGCCAAACGGTCGTAGTCGATTGGCGCGACATTCTCATCGACGATCGTCACGCGATGGTCGTCAGGCGTCAACGCGGCGATCAGCGGCAGGCAGGCCGTCGGTACATTGCACTTCTTGCCAAGCAGCGGAAGTGCGTATTCGAGGCCCCAGTAGGACACGTCGAACCGCGGATTGACGAGGACGATATCAGCCATAGTCGTCGACTCCGGATCGGACTCGTGGACCGCGCCGCAACAACGCCGAGGAGCGTTGGTAGCAGGGATAATACACGATGCCCTAGCGAAGGCGGGTCGGCACCCGACCGGCTAGAGGCGCGTAGTCCAGCACCGGACCGTTACTGCACAGTGACCGTCCATCTAGAGGCCGGGGCGAGTGGCCGCGACGAATGTTGTCGGTCGCCATGGATCGCTTGCCGCACGAGATATACGAGCGCGCGTGCCTGTTCGTCGACGGTCACGCGGTGGGCGCGCTCGATCACGAGCATTCCAGCGCGTTGAGCTTGCGCTTTGGCGTCAATCCCTCTGAGTTCCAGCAGTTCGCGCTGCAGGTGATATTCCACGACAAGGATCTCGACTTGCATTGGCCGACAACGCCAGACGGCCCGTCTAAACTCTTAACGCTGCACGCCGGCCACAGCAGGTACGTCCCTCGCTGGGCGTCTAACTGACCCGGATTTCTCGACGAGCTACGACCTCCGAATCGTGTACGAATATCCGCCGACGTGGCGACAAGCCCCGCCAGCGCGCTCAGAACTCGCCCCGACCCGGCGCGGCTATGCAACGAAGATTGACCGGCGCCGGGGGCACGCCCGTATTTGGTCAAAGTAGCCCGGTGTTTCCGGTCAATCTTGGCTGCATCTCGACAACTGTCGAGAATGCAGCGGAGATTAACAACGCGCATCGGTTGTTAAATGAGGTCCTTAGCTAGCTGCGTTCACTTCGTCCACCATACTTTCACCAGCAAACACCCGCCGATCATGAGGCCTGCTGTCTGACGTGTGTCAACGTGGGTGCCCGACCCCGCAACCGGTTCCGGTCACTGCTAGTAGCGCTGCCTCTGCCGTGTTCGACTCGAGCCCGGTTGGCGGTCCGAATTACGCCGGAATCAAATATGCGGCTTTACCGGCAAACGCCGTATTCCTCTGTCCTGCAAAGCAGCTTTTCAATGCCACACTGTTGAAAGGCTTACGATCGTCCATCCGTAAGCTTCGCCTCCCCGAATATGACCGACCTCATCGACCATTCCATCCTGCGATGTGGTGGCGTTTCACGTCTCGATGGATCACATTGCGTCAGATGATGCGGTTCAGCGGCACCGCTTCGCGGGCTCGTAGCGCGTAGCCTACGGGCCAAATCGTCACGGTGACAAAACTGCGCCTACAGCAACCCTCCATCCGCAGCAAGCGCCATCCGCATCGGCACTATCATCGGCGGCCAGTCGGCGCGGTGCGGCCCACACGCAGTGGCCCGATCGCTGCGGCGCCCGATACCACGCTGAGCCTGGTGAAGCTCGTCCCGTTGTCGCACTTCATGGGCTACGAGCTGCACGCTCTCAAGGAGTCCTTCCTTGCCGACGACGGGGCTTCCCTTTTGGCTCACGGCGCCTACGCCTCCCGACGCGCACGCAGGCCTAAGTCAGGGGCATGATGACACTACTAACGGGCGGATCAGAGTGTTGTTTGCCTAGGTGGCGGCGGCCCAAGTGAGCTTCTGGGGCCGAACTGGTGGCGCGCGGAAGAGATCCTGGCTGCGGGAACAGCCTGCGCGGCATCCGGGCCATGTCAGCGGTCGACGCCACAATGAGTGTTGTGACCGAACCCAGCCCGCCCAGCACCCGCAACGCGCCCAAGCGGCCACCTGCCGCTATCGAGGACCGGGAGCTGCTCGTCAAGGTCACCGGCCGGCCGGACGCGGTTCGCGCCTACACCGCCGCCGAACGAGCCGAGGCCGAGGCGTATGCGGCCGCCGTGGGCGGCGTCATCGAATCGCTATCCACCAGCGTGTCGTGACAGGAGGTTGTGCGGCAGGCCTACTGGTGGGCGGGCAGCACCGCCGCCTCGAGCGAAGCGTCGACCAGGCCTTTCCACGCTGGGTGGCGAAAACGGCGTCCTGTGTACTCGCGGTACTCGATAGCGCCGACGAGCCCTGGGTTGACCCACCGGATGCTGCAGAGAGCGGCGGTTGGCCTGACCGAGTCCTGATGTCACTATGCCGCAGTAGACAAGGTTTCCCTGCGAGTCGTGCGCACCGATCACGAGTGCGCCCACCGGCTGTGCATGGCCCCGAGTCCACCCGAGGATTGCGACGATCGCGCGTTTGCGGATCGGGCATCTGATCCACGACCGCGAGCGACGGCCGGCGCGATACCTCGAGTCGGATCGCTTGAACACCGCTCCTTCGAGGTCGAGCTCGGCTGCCGCGGCGAGCAGGACCGTGCCGGGCAGGTCCTGCCACACGGGTGGAACAACAATCGGCCCACTCGGCAGCGCGAGATCTTCGAGAATAGCTCGGCGCTGGGTGTAGGGCCGACTCGTCAGGTCTTGCCCATCCAGGTGCAGCACATCGAAGACGCAGTAGCTGGCCGGGACGCTGGCCAACAAGGTTCTCGACGGACGCTGCACACGCAACCGACGCTGCAGCCGCGCAAAGTTCGGGCGACCCTCGCCATCGCGAGCTATGACTTCGCCGTCGAGGACGACGCTGTGACCACCCAGGCTCTCCGCCAGGTTCTCGGTCAGGTCAGGAAATCGCGAGCAGAAGTTGTTTCCTGGTCTGCTGAACGCACCTTGGCCCTGTCCGCCCGACCTGGTCGGTACCGCTAGCCCACGAAAACCCCACTCTGTGAATGCCTTGCGAATCTTGGCCACGGTGGCTTCG
>Ga0209040_10001538_pt1 | contig 18262 bp, 15 predicted proteins | sample BogFormECP12_OM3_FD_188240 | JGI IMG/M metagenome (GOLD analysis project Ga0209040, IMG submission 188240) | Bog forest soil microbial communities from Calvert Island, British Columbia, Canada - ECP12_OM3 (SPAdes) (version 2) | ecosystem: Environmental > Aquatic > Freshwater > Wetlands > Bog ...
GGCACCGTGCGCCCACCCGACATGAGCCCGACCGGCCCTTCGGTCGTGATCGGCGGGGGCTCGGGGATCGGGGCGGCCCTGGTCCGGCGTCGGCGAGCTGCGGGCGCCGAGGTGGTGGTCTGGGACGTCTCGGGCGACCGGGACGTGTCCTGCGACCTCGCCGACCCGGCGCAGATCGAGGCGGCGACCGAGGCCACCCTGGCCATGATCGGTGTGCCGCGTTCGGTCGACGTCACGGCCGGGATCGGGCACAGTGCCACCTTGGCCTCCGCCCCGAGCACGCAGTGGGACCGGGTGATGGAGGTCAACGCCCGTGGGCCGTGGCTGGCCATGCGGAGCCTGGCCGGGCCGATGGCCGCGTCCGGCGGTGGGTCCATCGTGGCCGTCAGCAGCGTCAGCGGGCGGCTGGTGGACCGGTCCATGGGCCTGTACTGCGCGTCGAAGGCGGCCCTCGACATGGTCGTACGGGTGGCTGCCGCCGAGTGGGCGCCCGCGGTGCGGGTGAACGCGGTGGCGCCCGGGGTGACCGACACGCCCATGCTGGGGCCCTCACCGCGCGACGGCGAATGGCTCACCGGGGTGGCTCGCCGGACCGCCCTTGGGCGGCTCGGGACACCCGATGACATCGCCGAGGCCGTCCTCGGCCTCCACGGCATGCACTGGGTCACCGGCCAAATCCTCGAGTGTGACGGAGGGCTCGGTCTGTTCAGCCCGATCAACCCGGTGGGTGAACGATGAGGGGGCGGCTCGGGTGACTGCCGTCCACCACTCGGCGGTCTGCGTGCGCGACGTAGACGCCAGCCTGCGCTTCTGGCGCGACGGGCTGGGGTTCGAGGTGCTGATGGACCACGAGTTCACCGGCGACTGGCCTGGGCTGCTCGGCGCACCCTCCCGCTCGCTCCGGGCGGTGTTCCTGGGTGATCCGGCGAACCCGGGAGCGGGCATCGTGGAGCTGGTCGACCTCGGGGCGCCGCCGGGTGGGCCCGAGTCCCTCGGTCCGCCGACCCGCGGGTTCCTCTTGCTTTCGGTCATGACCGACGTTGCCGCCGCACTGGAGCGCCTGGCGACCTTCGGCCTCGGCGGTCCGCCCCGCCGTATCGAGGTGGCCGGCGTCGTCATGTGCACCATCGTCGACCCCGACGGGGTCCTCGTCGAGCTGGTCGACCGGAGGGCCACCGGCAATCTCGATCGGATGGTGCAGCGGTGAGAGCCCGACCGACGGTCGCCGTGCTCGGCGCCGGGGCCGGGGGGATCGCCATGGGCGTGTCGCTCAAGCGGGCCGGCTTCGACTTCACCATCTTCGAGAAGTCCGACGGGGTGGGGGGCACCTGGCGGGACAACACCTTCCCCGGGGCGGCCTGTGACGTCCCCTCCCACCTCTACTCGTACTCGTTCGAGCCGAACCCGTGGTGGAGCCGCACCTATGCCACCCAGCCCGAGATCCTCGCCTACCTGGAGCGTTGCTGCGACCGGTACGGGGTCCGCCCCCACGTCCGCACCGGCACGGCCATCCGCCAGGCGCGCTGGAATGCCCCCACCTGTACCTGGGAGCTGACCGCCGAGTCCGGTGAGCGCTTCAGCGCCGATGTGGTGGTGAGCGGTCTGGGCATGCTCAACGTCCCCCACATCCCCGACCTCCTGGGCGCCGATCGCTTCAGGGGACGGTCGTTCCACTCGGCCCGCTGGGACCATTCGAAGTCGCTCGCCGGCGAGCGCGTGGCCTCGATCGGGACCGGGGCGAGCGCCATCCAGTACGTGCCGGCCATCGCCCCCGAGGTCGAGCATCTGACGGTGTTCCAGCGCTCACCGGTCTGGGTGTCCCCCCGGATCGATCGCGCCTACACCCCAGAGGAGCAGCGTCGGTTCGCCCGGATCCCCCTGGCCGCCCGGCGGCACCGACTCGGGATCTGGATGACTTACCAGCGGGCGCGGTTCACCATCGACGCCGAACAGACCATTGCCTTGACCGAGTTCGCCCGCTCCTACCTGGCCCGCAAGATCGAGGACCCCGATCTTCGGGCCCGGCTCACCCCGACGCACCCCGTGGGCTGCAAGCGACCGCTCATGTCCCGCGACTGGTACCCGGCACTGACCCGCCCCAACGTCACCGTGGTCACCGAGCCCATCGTCGAGATCACCGAGACCGGCCTGCGGACGGCGGACGGCCAGGTCCGTGAGGCGGACACCATCATCTTCGGCACCGGATTTCGGGCCAACGAGTTCCTGAGCACGATCGAGGTGATCGGCGAGGGTGGCCGCCGCCTGCACGACGACTGGGCCGAGGGGGCCGAGGCCTACCTCGGCCTGTCGGTGGCTGGCTACCCGAACTTCTTCATGCTCTACGGGCCGAACACCAACGGGGTGAACTCGATCCTCTTCTTCATCGAAGCCCAGGCGCACTATGTGATGAGCGCCTTGCGCACCATGACCGTCCTCAGACTCGGCGCCCTCGACGTCCGCCGGCGGGTGATGGACCGCTACAACCGGCGGATCCAGGCGGCCATGGTCGGCACGGTGTGGGTCGCCGGGTGCACTAACTACTTCAGGGCACGATCGGGCAAGGTGGTCACCCAGCTCCCCTCCAGCGGCGCCCGGTACTGGCTTCGGACCAGGGTGTTCCCCTTCTGGCGCTACCGGATGCGCCGTCGACCCCGTCGGTGACCGTCTACGTCGACGATTGGCGCCAGCACGCCCGCCTCGGCCCAGTGGAGGCCTCCTGGTCGCACCTCCTGGCCGACGACCCCGAGGAGCTCCACCGGTTCGCCCGCCGGCTCGGGCTCCGGCGGGCCTGGTACCAAGAGCACCGTCGCCACCCGGCCCTGAACCATTACGACGTGACCGAGGAGGCCCGGTGCCGGGCCATCGACCTCGGCGCCGTCCGCGTGACCTGGCGTGAGGCGGGCCGCATGGTCCGTTGCTGGCGGCGGGCGGACCCACCCGTGGGGTCCGATGCAGTGCTGATGGCGCAGCCGCTCGATCGTCGGCACAACCAGCCAGGTGACAATGAAGGCCACCACGGTCAACCCGGCGATGATGTCGACCGGCGGGCCGTGGTCGACGCAGCTCGCGACCAGGGCGACCACGGGCGGGACGGCCGGGACCACTGACACCGGGCCGGCCAGAGCCGGTGGTCGCCCGGACCAGTCGGTCCCTGCGGTGCCGGGAGCACACCAGTCGGTGACTGGTGGGGGTGAAGCTCGGGAAGCGGCGGCCCGACACTCGCATCGACCGAAGGGTTGTGCTGCAATACGGGTGACCGCCGAATTGGGAGGGTGCACCCGTGAGCGACACGATCAAAGAGGATTCGGCACCGCTCGAGACCTTGCCGGGGGGTCCACCTGGGCCACCCCTTCCGCCTCTGGTCCCCCAGTTCAACATCGTGCCTCGGGTGGGGGTGGCCATCGCCGCCGTGATTCTGGTCCTCCTCGTCGTCGCCATCGCCGGGAACCGGCTGTGGGCACTCGAGTTCTTCCACGTCGCTGGCGGTGGCCTCTGGACGGGGGTCGACCTGTTCGTCGGGCTGGCCATCGGCCCCATCATCGGCTCGATGTCCATCCCGGCCCGGATGGAGTTCTCCACCCGGTTCATGCCCAAGATGCTCGTCATCATGCCCACACTGGTCATCGTGACGCTGGCCGCGGGCTTCCAGCTGGCCCGTCACCTCGGCAACCTTGCGCCCCACTCCCCGGTCCACGGCTGGCTGGTCGCCTCCTACATCGTGGTCGGGGTCATGGCGGTGATCGCCCTCGGGTTGCTCGAGCCGGCCAACCTGGCGGTCCTGTTCGAACTGAAGAAGGAACGGCCCGACGGCGAGCGAATCGGGAGACTCATGAGGATCTTCGTCTTCACGGCGGGGATCACCGGTCTGATGCAGGTCGCCACCCTCATCATCATGACGAAGGTGGCCACGGTATGACGACCGCATCCGAGCCCACCGGGGCCGAGGCGCGCACGCTGCCTCCGGTCGACAAGCTCGGGATCGCCGCACTCGGGCTGGTCGTCGCCACCGGGATCTACCTGGCCGCTGAGGCCGGTCGCCACTCGAGCCTGGTCCCGCCCATCGTCGCCCTTTCATTGGCCGGGGTCGTCGTGATCGTCTCGGCGGTCCTGCTGGCGCAGGTCAAGGACTTCGCCTGGGCCAAGTTCCGGCTGGTCTGCGGCTGGGCCCTGCTCGAGTACGCGGTGTTCGCCGGGATCCTGGTGTACGTCTTCACCCTCGACCACATCCCGACTTCCACCCTCGCCCTGCTCGTGGTCTCGCTGGTGATCTTCGCGGTGGACATCCCGATGATGTTCGGCTTCGCCGTGGCCCGGTACCAGCCGGTGACGACCTGAGGGCGGACCGGGATGCTCGTCGGGACCCAACCTCTGGGATCTCGAGGGACCGGGGTGTCCGATCGATGCGCACCAACGGTGCTGGAACGCCGGTGGCGATCACCGCAGGGCGAGCTGGCCGGGCGCGATCGGGGCCGGCAGGTCCGAGTCCCCCATCAGCCAGCGGTCGACGCAGGCGGCGGCCGATCGGCCCTCGGCGATGGCCCACACGATGAGGCTCTGCCCGCGGGTCATGTCGCCGCAGACGAAGACGCCCTCCAGGTTGGTGGACCAGCTCGGCGTGGCCGCCACGGCGCCGCGGCGATCCACCTCGAGGCCCAGCTCGGCGACCACGCCGTGTCGCTCGCTCCCCTCGAAGCCCATGGCCAGCAGCACCAGGTCGGCCGCCAACTCAAACTCGCTGCCGGCGAGCGGGGTGAAGACCGGTCGGGCGCCGTCGAAGGTGACCTCCACTTGATGGCCCTGCAGGCCGCGGACCCGTCCCTCGTTGTCGCCGACCAGGGCCGTCGTCGTGACCGCGAACAGGCGGCGGCCACCCTCCTCGTGGGCGGCGGAGGTACGGAGGATGAGCGGCCACACCGGCCAGGGGTGCTCGGCCGTCCGGTCGTTCGGCGGCTCGGGCATGATCTCGAGCTGGTGCACCGACGCCGCGCCTTGACGGTGCGTGGTGCCCAGGCAGTCGGCGCCCGTGTCGCCGCCGCCGATGATGATGACGTCCTTGCCCTTGGCCGAGATGGGTGACTGGGCGAACACGCCCTCTTGGACAAGGTTGGAGGGCTTCAGGTACTCGAGGGCGAAGTGGACGCCGTCGAGCTCACGTCCGGGCACGTCGAGGTCCCGTGGGAGGGTCGCCCCTCCGGCCAGGACCAGCGCGTCGAAGTCATCGAGCAGCCTTTGGGCGGGAACCACGGTGACGTCGGGCGCGCAGGCCACGGCCACGCCCCGCTCCTCGCCCGGCTCGAGGGGGCGCCCTCCGGCCGGGGGGTCCGCGGGGGAGGGCTGGCCGACCGAGGTCGAGCATCGGAACTCGATCCCCTCGGCGCGGAGCTGGCTCAGGCGGCGGTCGAGCACCCGCTTCTCCATCTTGAACTCCGGGATGCCGTAGCGCAGCAACCCACCGGGCCGCTCTGCCCGCTCGTAGACCACCACCGAATGGCCGGCCCGAGCCAGCTGCTGGGCGGCGGCCAGTCCGGCCGGGCCCGACCCGACGACGGCCACCCGTTTGCCGGTGTGCTCTCGGGCGACCTGGGGGAGGACCCACCCCTCGGCCCAGGCTCGTTCGATGATCTCGTGCTCGATCCGCTCGATGGTGACCGGATCGGAGTTGATCCCGAGCACGCAGGATGCCTCGCACGGTGCCGGGCACAGGCGCCCGGTGAACTCGGGGAAGTTGTTGGTGGCGTGCAGGCGCTCGATGGCGTCGGACCAGTCGTCTCGGTACACCAGGTCGTTCCACTCCGGGATGAGGTTCCCGAGCGGGCAGCCGTCGTGACAGAAGGGGATGCCGCAGTCCATGCAGCGAGCCCCCTGGGCCCGGGTGGCCTCGGCGCCGAAGGGCTCGTAGACCTCGCGCCAGTCGCGCAGGCGCACCGGCACCGGTCGTCGCCGGGGCAGCTCCCGGCCGAACTCCAAGAACCCGGTCGGCTTACCCATGGGCGGCCGCCATCACCGCTTCGTCGATCGAGCGCCCTTCTTCTTCGGCCCTCCGGGTGGCCTCCAGGACCCGCCGGTAGTCGCGGGGCATGACCTTCACGAAGTCCGCCATCGTCCGGTCCCAGGCGGCCAGGATGCGGGCGGCCACCGGGGACTCGGTCTCGGTGCCGTGCCGGGCGATGATCTCGTGCAGCCAGTCGCTGTCCGACTCGTCGAGCGGTTCGGCGTCGACCATCTCGGGGTTGAACCGCTCGCCGAAAGTCCGGTCCGGGTCGTAGACGTAAGCGATGCCGCCCGACATGCCGGCGCCGAAGTTGCGGCCGGTCGGCCCGAGGACCACCACCTTGCCTCCGGTCATGTACTCGCAGCCGTGGTCGCCCACGCCCTCGACGACGGCGACGGCGCCTGAGTTGCGCACGCAGAAGCGCTCCCCCACCTTGCCCCGGATGAAGGCCTCTCCCCCGGTGGCACCGTACAGGATGACGTTGCCGGCGATCGTCTGCTCCTCGGCCACGAAGCGCGAGGCGAGTGGCGGCCTCACCGTGACCCGACCTCCCGAAAGGCCCTTGCCGAAGTAGTCGTTGGCGTCGCCCAGCAGGTGCATGGTCACGCCACGGGGCACGAAGGCACCGAAGCTCTGGCCCGCCGATCCGTGGAACGTGAGGGTGATGGTGCTGTCGGGGAGCCCGCGGGCCCCGCGCCTCCGGGTGATCTCCGAGCCGAGCAGCGTCCCGACCGTCCGGTCGACGTTCGTGATGACCAGTTCCATCGAGACCGGGGTCTCGTCCTCCATCGAGGGCCGACAGGTCTCCAAGAACTCGTGGTCCAGGGCGGCTTCCAACCCGTGGTCTTGGGCCCGGGTCTGGTGACGGGCCGTGTCGTAGGGGGAGTCGGGCACGATGAGGACGGTGCTCAGGTCCAGCCCGGCCGCCTTCCAGTGGTCGACGGCCCCGGCTACGTCGAGCAGGTCGGCCCGGCCCACCGCCTCGTCGATGGAGCGCAGACCGAGGGCGGCCAGGTGCTCGCGCACCTCCTGGGCGACGTACTCGAAGAAGGTGGTCACGAACTCGGGCTTCCCGTTGAACCGCTTGCGCAGTTCGGGATTCTGGGTGGCGATGCCGACCGGACAGGTGTCCAGGTGGCAGACCCGCATCATGATGCAGCCCGACACCACCAGGGGCGCGGTGGCGAAGCCGTATTCCTCTGCCCCGAGCAGTGCCCCGATGACGACGTCGCGTCCCGTCTTCATCTGCCCGTCGACCTGGACCACGATCCTGTCTCGCAGGCCGTTCATGAGGAGGGTCTGCTGGGTCTCGGCCAGGCCCAGCTCCCAGGGGATGCCGGCGTGCTTGAGCGACGTGAGGGGCGCCGCCCCGGTCCCGCCGTCGTGGCCCGAGATGAGCACCACGTCGGAGTGGGCCTTGGCCACCCCGGCGGCGACCGTCCCGACGCCGACCTCGGCCACCAGCTTCACGTGGACCCGGGCCAAGGGGTTTGACGACTTGAGGTCGTGGATCAGCTGGGCGATGTCCTCGATCGAGTAGATGTCGTGGTGGGGCGGGGGTGAGATCAGTCCGACGCCCGGCGTCGACTTCCGGGTCTTGGCGATCCACGGGTAGACCTTCGAGCCCGGGAGCTGGCCGCCCTCACCGGGCTTGGCCCCCTGGGAGATCTTGATCTGGAGGTCGTCGGCGTTGACCAGGTACTCCGAGGTGACGCCGAAGCGCCCGGAGGCCACCTGCTTGATGGCGCTGCGACGCAGGTCGCCGTTCTCGTCGGGCGTGTAGCGCTCGGAGTCCTCGCCGCCCTCGCCGGTGTTGGACCGGCCACCGATCCGGTTCATGGCGATGGCCAGGTTCTCGTGGGCCTCGGCCGAGATTGAGCCGTACGACATCGCCCCGGTGGAGAAGCGCTTCATGATCGCCGAGGCCGGCTCGACCTCTTCGACCGGGATGGGGCCCCCAGGCGCCGGGACCATGCGCATCAGGCCGCGCAATGTCGCCAGGTGTTCGGACTGCTCGTCGACCGCCCTCGTGTACTCCTTGAAGATGTCGTAGCGCTTGGCTCGCGACGCGTGCTGGAGCTTGAACACCGTCTTGGGGTTGAAGAGGTGGTACTCCCCCTCCCGGCGCCATTGGTACTCCCCGCCCACCTCCAGCTCGCGGTGGGCCCGCTCCTCGGGGCGGTCCAGGTGGGCCAGCCGGTGCCGGGTCGCCACCTCGGCCGCCAGCACATCGAGCCCGACGCCCCCGATCCGGCTGGCCGTCCCGGTGAAGTACTCGTCGATCACCGCCCCGTCGAGCCCGATGGCCTCGAAGACCTGGGCCCCGGTGTAGGAGGCCACCGTGGAGATGCCCATCTTCGACATCACCTTGAGGACGCCCTTGCACGCCGCCTTGATGTAGTTCTGATGGGCCTGGCGGGGTGACACCCCTTCGAGGCGCCCGGACGCGATGAGGTCGTTGAGGGATTCGAGGGCCAGGTACGGGTTCACCGCCGCCGCCCCGTAGCTGATGAGGAGGGCCATGTGGTGGGTCTCCCGGGCGTCCCCGGTCTCGACGACCAGACCTACCCTGGTCCTGGTCTTCTCCCGCACCAGGTGGTGATGGACGGCGGCCACCAGCAGGAGCGACGGGATGGGCGCCAGCTTGGTGGTCGAGTTGCGGTCCGAGAGCACGATGATGTTGGCACCGTCGGCGATGGCCGCCGAGACGCGTCTGCGCACGTTGTCGACGGCGGCGGCCAAGGCCCGACCCCCTTCGGGCGTGGGGTGTCCGGCCTCGCCGGCCGCGCCAACCGGGAACAACCCGTCGATGGTGAAGGCCTTGAAGCCCGGCGTCTCGCCGTACTCGTTCACGTACATGAGCTTGGCCAGGTCGTCACGGTCGATGACCGGCTGGGGTAGCAGGATCTGGCGGCACGAACCCTGGGTGGCCTCCAGCAGATTGCCCTCCGGACCGACGGTGGCGGCGAGGGAGGTGACCAGCTCCTCGCGGATGGCATCGAGGGGAGGGTTCGTCACCTGGGCGAAGAGTTGGGTGAAGTAGTCGTAGATCAGGCGAGAGCGGTCCGAGAGCACGGCGATGGCCGCATCCGAGCCCATGGACCCGATCGGCTCGGCCCCCGTGCGGGCCATCGGGGCCAGGATCATCCGCAACTCCTCGGTCGTGTACCCGAAGAGGCGTTCGTGGGCGACCACGCTGGCGTGTTGCGGGGTGAGCATGGCCCGCGAGGGGAGCTCGTCCAGGCGTATCTGGTCCTTGTCCAGCCAGGCACCGTAGGGGTGTTCGGCCGAGAGCTGGGCCTTGATCTCGTCGTCGTCGACGATGCGTCCCTGCGAGGTGTCGACCAGGAACATGCGGCCCGGCTGGAGCCGGCCCTTCTGGGTGACGGTCGACGGCTCGACGTCGAGCACGCCGACCTCGCTGGCCAGCACGACGAGCCCCTCGGCGGTCACCCAGTAGCGGGCCGGTCGAAGCCCGTTGCGGTCGAGCACCGCCCCCACGACCGTCCCGTCGGAGAAGGCGATGGCCGCCGGACCGTCCCACGGCTCCATGAGCGATGCGTGGTAGCGGTAGAAGTTCCGCCGGGCCGGGTCCATGCCGGCATTGTTCTCCCACGCCTCGGGGATCATCATCAGCACCGAATGGGCGAGGCTCCGACCGCCGAGGTGGAGGAGCTCGAGGACCTCGTCGAACGACGCGGAATCACTCGCCCCCGGCGTGCAGATCGGGTAGGCCAGCGACAGGTCGCCGGGGACCAGGTCGGTGTGCAAGAGGGCCTCGCGGGCCCGCATCCAGTTGCGGTTGCCGGCGAGGGTGTTGATCTCGCCGTTGTGGGCCAGGTACCGGTAGGGGTGTGCGAGCGGCCAGCTCGGGAAGGTGTTGGTCGAAAAGCGCGAGTGTACGAGGGCCAGACCCGACTCGAGGCGTACGTCGGAGAGCTCGGGGTAGTACTCGATCAGCTGGTGGGGAGTGAGCATCCCCTTGTAGACGATGGTGCGGGCGGAGAGCGACGGGAAGTACAGGCCGTCGACCGTGTGCTCGACCCGCTTGCGGGCGCAGAAGGTCCGGCGGTCGAGCTCGAGGGGTCCGCCGACGGTCACGCCCTCGGCCGGGGCCACGAAGAGCTGCTCGATCCGGGGCTGGGCCCGCCGCGCGGTCTCGCCCAGGCTGGCGTCGTCCACCGGCACGACCCGCCACCCGAGGACGGTCAGGCCCTCCTCCTCGGCCACCGCACCGACCTGGCTCCGGGCCTTGGTCGCGTCGTCGGGGTCCTGAGGAAGGAAGGCGATCCCGGTGGCATAGCGTCCGGGCCCCGGCAGGGCGACGCCGGCATCCGAGGCGACGTCGGCTAGGAACCGGTGGGGCACCTGGATGAGGATCCCGGCCCCGTCGCCGGTGGCCACCTCGGCGCCCGATGCGCCCCGGTGGGCCAGGCGCTCGAGGACGGTCAGGGCCTGACCCACCAGGTGGTGGCTCTTGCGGCCTTGCAGGTCGGCGACGAGGCCCACGCCGCAGGCGTCGTGCTCGTACGCCGGGTCGTAGAGGCCGCCGGCGGCTGGCGTGCCGCCAGGGTCCGGGTGGGCCATGGTCGTCCTTTGGGCTCATGACCATCGCGCCGGCCGTCCGCCGTCGACAATGGGCTCATCTTGCATGAGGTGCTGCGGCCCGGGACGACGTTGGCCCTGGTGCAGTCCATCGAGAATACACCAGCCCACCGTCGTTCCCGGTGACCCGGCCCCGGCCGTCGCTCGGCCCGCACGCCGCAGCCGACCGGAGGCCCCCGAGGGGGTCACCCGTAGGATCGCGGGGGTGACGTGGGACGCGCTGTTCGTGGGTGGCGGGGTCATCGGGCTCTCGGCCGCCTGGCGGGCGTCGTGCTCGGGACTCCAGGTCGCCGTCGTCGACCCCGAGGTGGGCCACGGCGCGTCGTGGGTGGCCGCCGGCATGCTGGCGCCGGTGACCGAGGCCCACTTCGGGGAGGAGCGCCTGATCGCTCTCCTCGTGGAGGGGGCAGCCCACTGGTCCACGTTTGCCGGGGAGCTCGAGGCCGCCTCGGGTGCCGGGATCGGCTACCGCCGGTGCGGCACCGTGATGGTGGCGTTGGACGCTTCGGACCGGGCCGCCGTCGACGACCTGCTCACCCTCCAGCACGCCTTGGGGCTGGAGGCCACCCGCCTCTCGGGCCGCGCCTGCCGGGAGCTGGTGCCCGCCCTCGCCCCGGGGGTCCGGGGCGGGGCCGAAGTACCCGGCGACCATCAGGTCGACAACCGCCGGCTGGTGGCGGCCCTGCTCGAGTCCCTGGCCCGACGCGAGGCGGCGACGGTCGCCGGCCGGGTGATCGAGGTGACCCGTGGGCGCTCGGGGTCGGCCACCGGGGTCCGACTGGCCGACGGGACGACGCTCGGCGCCGGGGCGGTCGTGCTGTGTGCGGGGGCCGAGACGGCGACGGTGACCGGCGTGCCCGAGGGCACCCTCCCACCGGTCCGCCCGGTCAAGGGCCACGTGGTGCGCCTTCGGGGGGCCACCAACCTCCTCCCCCGCACGGTGCGGGGGCTGGTCCGCGGCCGCCCCTGCTATCTCGTGCCTCGAGAGGACGGTTCGGTCGTGGTCGGTGCCACGAGCGAGGAGCGGGGGTTCGACCGGACCGTGCAGGCCGGGTCGGTCCACGCCCTCCTCGACGACGCCCGGGCCCTGGTGCCGGGGATCGACGAGCTCGAGCTGGTCGAGTGCCTGGCCGGTCTCCGCCCGGGCTCGCCGGACAACGGGCCCACCGTCGGGTGGACCGGGCTCCGAGGTCTGGCCGTGGCCACCGGGCACTATCGAAACGGGATCCTCCTGGCTCCTCTGACCGCGGAGGCGGTCGTGGCCTTGCTTGGCGGCGACCCGGTGCCGGAGGCGCTGGAGGGTTTCGGCCCCGACCGCTGGCGGCCGGCCACCCAGAACCGGTCCGGCCGGCCGGCCTCGCCCGATCGTTCGGGCGCCCGCGACCCGGTGCCGGGTTGACGGTGGCCGCCGGCGACGGGTCGGGAGCGGCCGGCCCTCAGATCACCGTGGTCGTCAACGGCGAGTCGGTCCGCGTCCAGCGGGGCACCACGATCGCCGACGTGGTCACCCGGCTGTGGCCGAGCGGGCGCGGGCTGGCCGTCGCCCTCGGCCGCGAGGTGGTTCCCCGTTCGTCGTGGTCGACGGTGACGTTGCACGAGGGCTCGGTGCTCGAGGTCGTGACGGCGGCCGCCGGGGGCTGAGCGGGCGGCGGCTCAGTCTCCACCGGTCGGGCGGACGTGGTCGGACCAGCCCCGGCCGTCCCACCACCGCTCTCCGGAGCTGCCGGCGGGATCCGGGTACCACGCGGCGGGCGGGAGGTCAGGAGGTCCCCCGCCGCCGCCGCCGAGGGCTTGGGGGTCCCAGGTCGTCTGGGGCGCGACCGGCGGGGTCAGCGCGTTGAGACGCCGACGGAGCACGAGCAGATAGATGAGGGCGGTGACGGCGGCGACCGGCCAGACGAGGACCCACCCCACGATCGAGCCAATGATCCACATCGCCTTCTGTCCGCCCGTGAGCTGCCAGCGGGGCCGGCGGGCCACGTCGACGACCGTCCACAGCACCAGAGCCAGCGTGATGAGGGCCAGGGCTCCTGCGATGATGAGGAGGTCTCCGGAGACCGAGATCATGTCGCTCCTGTCGGAGGCGTTTCGCCGGCCCCTGCCAGCCGGGCAGGCGGGGCACCGAGCCGGCCTCGGCGCCCGCGAAACCACGGCGCCTGCAAAGAATCGTAGGTCAGGACGGCCGCCGCCCGGCCCAATCGCTGGGATGGGACGATCGAGGCTTCCAGCGGACTGCGCCGCCGCCCCCCGGGCGCCTCACGGCCGGGCCGAACGTTCCCCGGGCGTCGCCGGCGCCGGCCCGGGGCTCCAGACGTCGCCTGCATGCCGTCACCGCCGGACTGTTCTGCCTGTGGGACCGGTCCGTCGGACGGTAGCGGGGGGTGGCCCGAATCCCGGCGAGCAGTACCCAGAGGCCGCCGACCACCAGGACGACGAAGCCGATCCGCGCCCCACAGGCGTCGCCGGTGCGGTGGTTGGCCAGCGCGGGGTTCGGCACCAGGCCCGCCGCCGCCGTTCTGAGGCACGACGGCGGCGTCGCGGCCCGCGGCCTCGTCGAGGCGTGCCTGCACCGCTCCAGGGTGTGGCCGTGCCCTAAGTTGTGCCGGCCCAGCGTGCGCTGGCGGCCATGGGCCGGCCCCCATCCCCTGTCCCCTTTCCAAGGAGCGCGAGTGCCCCGACCGCCACGATCTCACCGGCGGGTCCTTGGGGCTGCCGCACCGCTGGCCGGCTTCGTTCTGGCCACGGCCATCGGGCTCCCGGTTCTCTCGGCGGCCCTTCCGGCCGGGGCCGCCTCGAAGGGGGCGGTGGTCCTCCGGGCGGCCCTGCCTCCCGGAGCGATCAACCACGTCATCGTCATCGAGCTCGAGAACGAGGGTTACCAGACCACCTTCGGCCCGGGCTCTGTGGCCACGTACCTCAACGGGGTACTCCGCAAGCATGGTGAGCTGCTGGAGAACTACTTCGCCACCGGGCACTACAGCCTGGACAACTACATCTCCCAGGTCTCGGGCCAGGCACCCAACCCGGCGACCCAGGGAGACTGCGCCGCAAACGGCTCGGCGTACGTGGACATGTCGCCGGGCAGTGCCGCCACCGACCAGGCGGCTGATCCGGGGCAGGTCGTCGGCCAGGGCTGCGTCTACCCGGCGGCGGTCAGCACCATCGCCAACCAACTCGACGCCAAGTACCCGCCCGATCCGACCACCCACGTGGCGGCCTGGCGGGGCTACGAGCAGGACATGGGCAACGACCCGGCCCGTGACGGCGGCAGGTCGGATCCGACGGGCGGCACCGACTGCGGGCACCCGGCGACCGGGGGGCCGGCCGCCCAGGTGGCCACGCCGACCGACCAGTACGCGACCCGCCACAACCCGTTCGTCTGGTTCCACTCGGTGACCGACGCCGCCGCCGAGTGCAACTCCAATGACGTCCCCCTGGGAAACCTGTTGACGACCGGTCTGCCAGCGCCGTCGGGCCACCTTGCCCGGGACCTCTCCAAGGCCGCGACGACGCCGAGGTTCGCCTTCATCACGCCCAACTTGTGCAACGACGGGCACGACGCGTCCTGCACCGGACCGAACAGCGAAGGAGGCTCGACCGGGGGCCTGGCGGGGGCCGACTTCTTCTTGAGGCACTGGATGCCCCTCATCCTCGGCTCGCCCGCCTACAAGGAGGGTGACACCCTGGTCGTGATCACCTTTGACGAGGCCGATGTCGATCCGTCGACCAACCCGGCCTACGCCGCCTCCTGCTGCAACGAGCAGCCCGGACCCAACACGGTGGCACCGGGAGACGCCGGTGCCACCGATGACGCCCAGGCGCCGGGGGGCGGCCGGATCGGGGCGCTGTTGCTGAACCCGAAGTACGTGAAGGCTGGCAGCACGGACACGACTGGCTCCTACAACCATTACTCCTCGCTGAGGAGCTACGAGGACCTCTTAGGGATCACCAGCGGGGGGACCGACGGCCACGGCCACCTCGGCTACGCGGCGGCGCCGGGACTCCGGCCCTTCGGTAGGGACGTCTTCAATCGCTGAGCCCTCTCGGGGACATGGTGAGGTCGGTGCCGCAGTGCCTGGTCCGAGCCGGCCTGTGGCACCAGCGGTCCCGAGCCCTCGACCGACCGGCTGCAGCGCCTCGGATCGGGCGAACCATGGCGGGCGTTGCCGCATGACGCCGTTTATGCTTCCCCCATGCCGGGTGCCCCGACGGGCCGGGGGGCGGGATGACCCCCGGCAAGGTCTTCAAGCTGATCGGCAGCCTCTTCGGCGCGGCCGGTGTGGCCGCAGCCATCACGATCCTCTCGCTCGGAATGCGCAGCGTCCTGAACGTCGGAGGGACCTGTGCCTCGGGGAACAGTCCTTACGTCATCCGTCAGCAGTGCCCGACCGGGGTGGCGTGGCTGCTGCCGGTGTCGATCTGGGCGGGGCTCGGCTTCCTCCTCCTCTTCTATCTGTGCGCTCCCGACGGTGGCAAGCGGTGCGCAATTCTGGCCTGGCCTGCGCTCTTTCTCTCGCTGGGCTGGAACTTTCTCCAGTACGGCCTCCCGATCCAGGGCCACGGGGCCGCAGCGGGATGGCTCGTCCCAGGGATCCTGTTCATCATCATGGGGATCGTCCCGCTGTTCTTCGTCCTGCCGGGCATGATCCGCACGCTGCGCGGCGTCCCGCCCGAGTCGGCATTCAGCCCCATCCCGAAGTGGAACCCGAGCGCCGGGTTCGTCGGCAACTTCGATCAGAACCCCAACTTCGCTCAGGCTCCCCCGTCCAACACCCCGCCCGGCCCGATGTTCAGCCCACCGGCCCCCCCCACCCACTCACCGCCCCCTCGCGGTCCGGGGGGAAGCGACGTCACCACCGAACTCGAGCGGCTGGCCGCCTTGCACCGCAACGGCGACCTCAATGACGCCGAGTACGAGTCGGCCAAGCGGGCGGTCGTCTTCGGTGGCGGCACGTGACTAAGCGGCTGGCGCTGGTCGCCCTCCACCTGGTCGCGATCGCCGGGGGCATCGTTGCCGCCTTCGCCCTCTTCCATGCCACGACATGACCCCCGGGGCGGGACCGGGTGGGCCACGCTGGGCGTGACCGTCTGAGCGGACCCCGAGTCCCTATCATTTGACTGGGCGGTCGGGCCGGGCCGCCATCGGGCGCCCGAGTTGGAGGGCGCCGCGCTTGTGCCACTCGACAAACACGAGAGCGCCCCATGACCACCCCCGACATCAGGCGCCGTCGCCCGGACATTCCCGTCGCCGACGATGCCGAGGCGGGGCAGTTGGTCGACGACGACCCCGCGTCTGCGGGCGACGTGACCTCGTCGGTCGGCGGCGTGCTCCGAGCCGATCCAGCGGGCAATCGCGGAGCGAAGGCCCCGGTCAACCGTGTCGTGCGACGCCGGGTGCGGGTGGTGGCCGGTTCGGTGGTGGTGGCCCTCGTCGCATTCCTGGTGATTTCGGGCCTTCAGGCCCACGGCCAGCTGGATCGATCGAGCCGGGCCTTCGCGTCCACCAGGGCGGAGGAGCGGGCCACCCTGGACCAGCTGGCCCGCACCGAAGCCTCGCTGGCCAGCGTCCTCAGCCAATCGGCGGCGGCCAATCAGACCCTCGGTTCGGTGAACGGCCAGCTCGCCGCAGAGCGGAATCAGTTGTCCCAACAGCAGAAGAACCTCTTCATCCAGGGGGTGAGCATCTCGGCCCTCGACACGTGCCTGGGCGGTGTGGAATCCGCCCTCAACGAGGTGGCGCTCAACGACCAGAGCGGTGCTGCGTCGACGCTGCAGAGCGTCTCGTCGAGCTGTCGGACCGCTGGAGCGTCTAGTGGTTGATCGCCGCCGCCGGCGCATGGCCGTCCTGATGACGGGCGGGGTCGTCGTGATCGGGTCGCTCGCCTTCGACCTCACCTCCCGGCTGACCATGACCCATGCCGAGGACCAGCAGCGCTCAGCCGAGGCCGCCCTGGTTCGGACTCGGACCCATCTCGCCCGCCAACGGGACAACCTGTCGGTGGCCATCGAGCGCCGTGACGTCCTCCGGGCGTCGGTCATCACCACCCGCCAGGAACTGGTCGCCGCGACGACCCAAGTCACCCAGGACGACAGCTCGGCCCAGGCCCAGGGGATCGACATCCAGACCCTCCACAGCTGTCTCGGCGGCGTGTCAGGCGCGATGACCCAGTTGTCCGGCGGCAACCTGCCGGCGGCGATCCAGGCCATCAACTCCGCATCGGCACCCTGCCTCTCGGTGGAAGGGGGCGCCGGGGCCGGGCTCGTCTACCCCTTCGACTTCCCTGACCCCTACGTGCTCAACGTGAACGACACCTACTACGCATACGCCACCAATTCCGCCGCCGGAAACATCCAGATCATCACCTCCCCTGATCTCGTCCACTGGAGCCCGGTGGGCGACGCGCTCCCCCACCTCCCGGCGTGGGCGGCTCCGGGCGCGACGTGGGCGCCGTCGGTGCTCCAGGTCGGTGCCAATTTCGTCATGTACTACTCGGCCGGCTTCCTCACGACCGGCGAGCAGTGCATCTCTGCGGCGGTGGCGACCAATCCCGAGGGGCCGTTCGTCGACTCGTCGGCGTTCCCGATCGTCTGCCAGCTGAACCTCGGGGGATCGATCGACCCGAGTCCGTACATCGATACCTCGACCGGGACCTCCTATCTGGACTGGAAGTCCGAGGGGTCCGGGGCCCAGCCCCCGACCCTCTGGGCCCAGCAGCTCAACCCGACCGGGACCCAGTTGATAGGGACCGGGCCGTCCCAGCTGCTCCAGCCGTCCCAGACCTGGGAGCAGGGGATCGTGGAGGCGCCGACGATGTCGAGCATTGGCGACCAGGTCGACCTCTTCTACTCTGGCGCCTTGTGGCAGGGCTCCGACTATGCCATCGGGCTCGCCACTTGCACCGGCCCCCTCGGCCCGTGCACCAAGCCGTACTCCCAGCCGTTCTTCGCTACCCAGGGGAACATCGTCGGGCCGGGAGGGCCGGCGATCGTGGGCGATAGCCAGGGCAACCTGTGGATGGCCTTTGCCGCCTGGCTGCCGAACCAGGTCGGCTATCCCCACAGCCGGGTCCTGTTCCTGCGCAAGCTCGTCGTGGTGAACGGGATGCCCGCCATGGCCCCGCCGGGCTCCTGACCGGGCCGAGCGGCTCCCGCCGCTGTCCTCCTCCCTCTCGCCGCCGGGACGCACGACGGCTCACACCTGGAGCTGGCCAGCGAGAAACGCGGTGATGCCGTCACTGATGCCCTGGGCCGCCTGCTGGCGCCAGCCCGGGTCCGTAACCAGTGCCGCATCGGTGGCATTGCGCATGTTGGCGCATTCGATGAGCACCTTGGGGACGGTGGAGAGATTGAGCCCCCCGAGGTTGTTCCGGACGTCGAGACCGGCCTGGCCGTCGTAGGTGGAGGGTGGTTCACCGGTCACCGAACCGAACGCACTCGCCACACTCTGGGCCAGCTGGGCCGAGGGGGCGATGATGGACGTGTTGTTGCTGATGGAACTGATCACCGGCGCCGGTGCGATCACGGTGTAGCCCCTCCCCCCCGCCGGCCCACCGTCGGCGTGGATCGAGATGGTGGCGTTGGCGTGGACGTCGTTGCCGATGGCGGCACGGACGTTCACGCAGGGCCCGACTCCGGAGTCGTTGGTTCGGGTCAGGACCACGTTGG